>Ga0105045_10000906_pt1 | contig 23073 bp, 21 predicted proteins | sample MAT02_FD_78089 | JGI IMG/M metagenome (GOLD analysis project Ga0105045, IMG submission 78089) | Freshwater microbial communities from Lake Fryxell liftoff mats and glacier meltwater in Antarctica - MAT-02 (megahit assembly) | ecosystem: Environmental > Aquatic > Freshwater > Ice > Liftoff... | reverse complement strand
CGCGCGGCGCGAGCAGCGCTCGCACCACAGGGACAGGAGCATTCATGAGAGCCGCCATCCTCACCGACTACGGCAACCAGCCAGAGGTTGCCGACATCGACCGCCCCGAGCTTCCCGATGACTGCGTGACGATCGAGGTCCACGCCGCAGCGATCAACCCGATCGACTGGATCATCATGGACGGGAGCATGTCGGACGTGTTGCCGTACGAGCTGCCTTGGACCGTCGGCTACGACGTGTCGGGGGTCATCACCGAGGTCGGACCGGATGCAGAGGGGTTCTCTGTCGGCGACGAGGTGTTCGGCCGCGCCGACGGCATGCAGGCCGCGACGATGGCCGAGTACTCGGCTGTGAAGCCAGGCGACCTGGCGCTCAAACCGTCGAACATTTCTCACCCCGAGGCTGCTGGGGTCCCCCTCGCCGGGCTCACGGCCTGGCAGGCGCTGTTCGACAAGGGTGGCCTCGAGTCCGGCCAACGTGTGCTGATCCACGCCGGCTCTGGTGGGGTCGGCACCCTGGCCATCCAGCTCGCGAAGCACGCCGGCGCATGGGTCGCGACAACAGCCAGCGGGGCGAACAAGGATCTCGTCCAGGACCTGGGTGCCGACCAGTTCGTCGACTATTCGGTCGAGCGGTTCGAGGACGTGGTGGAGCCGTGCGACCTGGTTTTCGACATGGTCGGCGGCGACACCTTGGAGCGGTCCTTCGACGTGGTGAAGCCAGGCGGCACGATCGTGTCGATCAAGGGTGGCGCACCCGACGGGCCGCTGGATGAGCGCAATGTCACGTTCCACCAGTTCTTCATGGAACCGAGCGGCGAGCAGCTCGCCGAGATCGCGACGCTGATCGCCGATGGCTCGGTCCGTCCGGTCCTCGACAGCACGTTCGCGCTCGACGACGTGGCGGCGGCGTACGAATACGCCCGCTCCGGGGACGCCAACGGGAAGATCGCCATCGTCATCCGATGACCAGCGCGCTGCTCTGGCGGCAGCCGCGGCTGCTGCACGGCGCTCCTACATGGTGAGGTAGCCGCCGTCGACGGCGATGGTCTGACCGGTGAGGTAGCTGGCCGACGAGCTGGCGAGGAAGAGGGCGGTGCCGACGATCTCATCGACGGTGCCGAACCGGTCCATCGGGATGTGGGCCCGCTCGGGGTCGCCGAGCTCGGGGAAGGCGCTGAGTGCAGCGGTCATCGGCGTGTCGATGACCCCGGGCGCGATGGCGTTGGCCCGCACGCCCCGGCTGGCCCAGCGGCGGGCCAGGTTGGCGGTGAGGTTCACGATCCCGGCCTTCGCCGCCGCGTAGCCGGGCACGAACGCCGAGCTGCGGTAGGCGGCCATGGAGGCGATGGAGATCAGGCTGCCGCCGCCCTCCAGCTCGCTGGCGGCGAGCAGGTCGACGCAGGCGGTGGCGAGGCGCATCGGGCCGACGAGGCCCAGCTCGACGGCGGAGCTGAAGCCGTCCGGGGTCCACTCGTCGCCGCCGGGCATGGTGGCGCCGGCGTTGCTCACGAGAACGTCGAGGCGCCCGAGCGACGCTGCGAGCAAGTCGATGGCGGCCGCGTCGGTGAGCACGAGCTGGCAGTAGACGAACCCGTCGAGGTCGACGTCGTAGTCGGTCGCGCTCGAGCGGGTCCCGGTGATCGTCACCTCCGCGCCGGCGGCCGCGAAACCGCGGGCGATGCCGGCGCCGATACCGCTGGTGCCGCCGGTGACCAACACGGCGGCGCCGGTGAAGTCGAACAGCGCCGAGTTCATGGCTGGGACTCCAACTTGGTGACCGCCCGTCGGAGCCAGGCGGTCTCCCAGAAGTTCTCGGTGCCCGAGAGCAGGGAGCGGTGGGCGTCGACCGCCACGGCGGTGGCGTCGGGATGGCCGGGCTCGACGGCGAGCACCAGGTCGGTGAGCTGGAGCGCCTCCACGGGTCGCCCACCGTCGAGATGGGTGCGTGCTGCGTCCGTCAGAGCATCGGCCCCCGCCGCTGCGACGACGTCGGGGGCGACGGCGAGCGGCTGGATCCCGTAGAGCTCGGTGGTGGAGCGGTGGTGGAACCAGCCGGCGTAGTTCTCCCAGATCGCCCGCACGTTCCACCTGGTCTGGCCGTACCCCTCGCCGACCTCGAGGTGCTCGGGCACCCGCACCTGGCCCATGAGCTCCCACACGTCGGTGCCGGCGTTCATGCCGTCGACGGTCTGGTCGTGCACCGAGCGCATCGCCTCTTGGAGCGCGGCGGTCTCCTCGGCGATGAGGTCGGCACCCTCGATGGGGTCGAAGTGGCCGGTGATCAGCCGCTCGGGCGCCAGTTCCATCACGACGTCGAGCGACGAGATGTAGGTGAGCGCGTCGCGGTAGCGGTCGCCGCGGATGGTGACCAGGTTGGGCACGTGGCCGAACAGCGGGCCGAAGAGGTTGCCCGAGAACAGGGTGCGCTCGTCGGGGAGCCACACGACCATCGAGTCGAAGGTCTCGCCGCCGGGTGTGGCGATCAGCTCGATACGGCGGCCCCCGATGGTGAGCTCGGCCCGGTCGTCCACCGTCATCGTCGGCTCGGGTCGGCCCTGCGCCACCTGCCCGACGCCCAGGGCCCGGGCGTGCTCCATGGCGGCGAGGATCGCATCGATGAATGCGAACGCCGAGTTGCGGGATCGGAAGGCCTCGAGCCGTTCGTTGTCCGCTCGCCACATGGTGAAGTTGGTCTGGGCGATGACGTCACTGTCGGGGTCGCGGACCACATCGATCCCGCCGACGTGGTCGTAGTGGCCCTGGGTGAGGATCACCGCCCGCACGGGCGATTGGTCGACGGCGTCGTAGGCCCGACGGTGGAGCGGGCCCTCGAACCCCATGCCGCTGTTGATGACCACACGGCCGTCGTCGGTGCGGATCATGTAGCTGTTCGACCATCCGCTCGACTGGACGATGCCGTCGCCGAGGTCGATCGGCTCCCCGGTGGCGCCCGACATGGCTGCGGCCCCCGGTCGGGTGTGGTGGATTCCGGCCATCAGGAGACCTCCCGGTCGATCTGGGGGAACGCGTCGAAGTAGAAGGCGTACCGTTCGTAGAGTTCGGCGGGCTCGAGGCCGAAATCGGCGCGCAGGTCGTACACGATGCGCCCCTGCTTGCCGCGCGGGTTCGACGTCACGTAGGCGGCGAGCTGGTTGCGGGCGGCGTCGGTCACCCCCAGTCCTGCCTGCTCGATGATCCGCAGCCCCATGGCGCGGTCGTCGGCCATGAACTCGCGGAAGTGCACGTCGACCCGCTGGTGCTCGGGGATCAGCTGCGCGTCGCGCACCGCGGCGCGCAGCAGCCGCTCGATGCGGTCGGCCCAGTAGGCGGCGAGGCCGTCGGCGTCGACCTCCACCCGCCGGTTGCGGTCACCATGGGCGAGCATGGTGATGGCCGACTGCAGCACGGCCACCGGGTCGCGCAGCGTGAAGGCGACCGTGGCATCGGGGAAGGCGGAGAGCAGGGGACCGAGCCGTTCCAGGTGCTGCGGGCACTTGAGCACCCATCGGTTCGGGCCGCGCAGGTAACTCATCACCTGCAGCTCCTGTCGCAGGAACCGGTAGTGCGCGTGCTGGTCGAGTTGCTCGGCGTGGTCGCGCCAGCTGGGAACCCGGGCGTGCCACTCCAGCACGTAGGTGCACAGGTCGAGGTCGAGCAGCTCGCACTCCTCCTCGATGGAGGACGGTGCCCGGTCGTGCATGAGCGCAGTGAGCGGTGACGCAGCCAGTGCGGCCTCATGGTCCGCCACCGCCCGGAGGTAGCGGGGGTCGACGCCGTCGCGGCCCGGGCCGTCGCCGAGCACCGGGGTCGGTTCCACGATCTCCCAGAACGGCAGCGAGCGGAACCGGGTGTCCTCGGCGAGCAGATTCACCAGGTGGGTCGTGCCCGAGCGGGGCAGGCCCACCACGATGACCGGCGGCTCGAGCTCCACCTCCAGTGCTTCGGGGTGGCGGCGCACGAAATCCTCGAAGCGGAGTCGGGCGGTGAGCAGCCCGACGAGGCGGCGCCGGACGAGGAATCGCCCGATCCCCGACAGACCCTCGTCGGCGTCGACGGCGTCCACCTGGGCACCGAGGCGGTCGAGCAACGAGGGGTCGCCGAAGTCCGACAGGCCCGTGCGACGTTCGGCGGTGGCGACGAGCGCTGCCGGGGAGAGGTCAACCTCCATGGTGAGGCCCAGGTCGTAGACCTGCTGCTCCTCGGGCGTGCGCCGCGGTGCGCGCAGATCGTCGATGCGGATCTCCATCCGCTCCCCCTTTCGTTGCGGAACGTCGCTCATGTCGAGGCCGTCAGCGGTCCAACTGCTCGCGCCACACCCGATGCCAGAACTGCACCATCGGCTCGTTGCGCCCGATCTGGATCGGTCCCCCGCTGGCCGACAGACCGCGCTGGCACTCGACGGCGGCGACGAGGTCCTCGTGCTCGAACGCCTGCCCGCCGAAGTCGTAGGCGCCCTGGGCGGCATCGCGACGGTCGAGGTCGGCGAACGCCCCGTGGTACTGGACGACGCTCTCGCCGACCGACGGTCCGGGCTCGGCCCGGATGATCTGCGCCCCGCCGGGGCTGGTGACCACCACGGTTCCCGGGAAGAGGCAGTGGTTCACCGCGCCGGGGATCTCGTCGGGCCATTCGGACGGGTCGACCTCGCCGAGCGCCTCGGTCCCGTTCAGAGCGAAGGCCCACCGACTGTTCCGGGCACCGAACGTGTCGGCCACGCTGTCGCCCCGGAACATCGTGCCGACCGTGTCGCGGTGCAGCGTGGGGAAGTGGTAGCTCTCGTAGCTGAGGGCGGAGATGAGCTTCCAGTTGGCCGCCACCTCGAAGCGGCGGGTCTCGAGCGGGTGCATTGCGTGGAAGTCGAAGCCGACGAAGTGACCCTCGATGTCGGCGAGGTGCTCGTCGACGAGTGCCTGTGACACCCCGGGGTGCAGTCCCACCACGAGCAGGCCCGACCTGTCCGACACGGGAAGGCGCACGAGGGCGCAGCCCTCACCGGCCGGTTCGAAGCAGTCGTCGGCTCGACGGCCGGCGAGCCGCCCGTCGAGCGAATAGGTCCAGCCGTGGAACCCGCACGTGAGGCGCTGCCCTGTGCCGTGGCCCTTCGCGATCTGGGCGCCCCGATGCGCGCAGGCGTTCACGAACGCCCGGAGCTCGCCCTCGGCAGTTCGGGTCACGAGGAGCGGGATCTTCATGCTCTCGGCGGTGAGGTAGCTCCCCGGTCCCTGGAGCTCACCAGCGAACCCGACGATCTGCGGAGTGTCGAGGAAGAACTGCTGCCGCTCCCGCTCGAAGCGGCCGGGATCGAGGAAGTCGGCGACCTCTTCGGTCATCGTGTCGGGCGCTCGATCGAGCGAGCCCGCGGTCGCACGCTCGATCAGCCGCGCGATCACCCGTCGGGTCTCATCTCGTTCCACGAGTTCCTCCTGTCATCCGGCCCGGCCCGGCCCGCGCCTCGGCGCTGGACAGTAGCGGCCCAGTTCGAGTGTCGGTGCTGTCGGGCAGGTCACCCAGCCGTCGCCGGGCCACCTGCGGCCCAGGCGTCGGCCGAGATGCCCAGACACCGCTCGGGTTGCTCCGCCGTGGCGACGGTGCCCGAGTAGTAGTCGTGGGTGAAGCCCGACCAGTTGTTGTAGATCGAGTTCGGTACTGGGTTCGACTCCAGTTCGTCCACCCACACGTACGGCGCGCCCGTCGGACAGTGCACATACTCACCTTCATCGGTGTGGTTGTTCACCGCTGGGAGCGGGACCACTCCCAACGCCTCGAAGTAGGACAGGATCGAATGCCCGAACTCGTGCTTGAAGACGTTGCGGTGCGGGTAGCTCACGGCCGCCTCGGCGATGAGCGTCGTGTACATCTGGCCGGTACCCATGCTCGGGGTCAAGCCTGCTGCGCTTCCGATCCATTGCGACTGACCCGTCGTCTGGTTCGTCCCCCTCGGGTCCCAGATCACGATCACCGCGTCGAATGCCGGGTCGCGTTCAGCAGCCGTGTCCGACGGCGACGGCCACCATCCGCTGCCATTCGGGCTGAGTCGATCGAGTGTGCGTGAAGGCGTGCGAACGGTGACGGTTGGTTGGAGAGATCCGCTGCTCAGCGCTGGCAGATCCTGCAGCACGAAGCGCGTGGAGCGATCGGTCGCGGTGGCGATCTCCGCCGGCGACATCTGGGCGACGACACGCTCGGGCGCGCCCTGGGCCCCGGTGACCTCGATATCGGTGCGGCCGTAGATGAGCACCAGCACCTTCCACCGCGCCGGCAGCGTGCGCTTCGCTGGTGCCAGGCGAACATCATCGAACCACGCGGTGCCCGTGGTCGTCCCGGACCAGAACCCGAGGCGGGCGCCGATGGTCACCGACGTCGAGGGACCCGAGTCGAACCGCACGGATCGGTAGGTCCAGCCGTTGGTGCCTCTGACCGTCTCCGTGCGTGTCCACGTCCCCATGACGGCGAGATTCGCTCCGGCATCCACCGCCTGTGCGGACCGCTCGACGTCACGGGTCCTGATCCAACCGGACAGCTCGTAGAGGGTGTTCGGCTCGACCGCGACGGTCTGGATCCACCGTGCGTCGTTCGGCTCGGGCGCGTCGATCCGGATGCTGCGGCCACCTCCACGATGGACCTCAGGGTCCCACGCCATCGTCGCGGTCGGCTGGAACACGTCGGCGGTCCATGAGTCCGGCGAGGTGACACCCCGCTCGAAGCCCGGGTTGAGCAGCAGGTTGACGGGCGGCTGCGGCGCGGGGGCGCATGCCGCCACCAGAGCGACGAGTGCCAGCCCGGCGAAGACCCACAGGACTTTCCTCGGTCGCATGGGGCGACCGTACCCATCTTTCGAGCATCCCGAACAGGGTCCTGGGTCACTGATCCGTTCTCGGGCGCCCCATGGGTCCACGGACCCGGCGCGCCCGAGCAGCGTAACGCGACCGGTGCGCTGCTCTCTCGGGCGCTGCGGCCCCTAGCACTGCCCGATGAGGCTCTGGAGCGCGGTGAACTCGATGGGGTCGACCGCAAGGTCCCAGCGCAGCTTCACCGCCATCCAGTTGGTGATGTAGCCGCAGCGGTTCGCGGCGTCGGGTGGCAGCCAACTGGATGGGTCGCGGTCGGACTTGGACCGGTTCGACGACGCGGAGACCGCTATCAAGGACCTGGGGTCGTCGAGGTCGTTCGCGAACGCCGTCCGTCGTTGTGGGTCCCAGTTGGCGGCGCCGCTCCGCCATGCTTCGGCGAGCGCCACGACGTGGTCGATGTCGAACTCGGCCGGGTTCGTCGCGGTGACGTTGTCGTAGACCGACAGCCAGGTGCCGTCGGGGCGAAGCTCTGCCTGGAGGACCTCGCAGCGGGTGTCGCACGAGTCGCCGTCGACATCGACCCAGTGGTTGAACAGACCTCGGTCGTAGCCGTCGTCGGAGAGTTCTTGGGTCACCCGGACCTGAGCGAGCAGTTCCTCTGCGCCGCTGCGTGGCTGTGGAGGTGGGGTGGGTTCGGGCGCCGGTGCTGGCGTGGGGGGCGGTGGTGCTGGCGGCGGTGGTGCTGGCGGCGCGGATGTCGGCGCTGTCGTGGGGGTGGTGGTGGGAGCGGTGGACGGCGGCCGCGACGTCGGTGGCTTCGTGGTGGGTGCCGTCCCGGTGGGGTCACCGGCTGCGGTGGCGGTCCCGGTGTCGTCCGCTCTGGTGCCGAGCGCCGGCGCGATCAGGCAGATCGCGGTGAGGATCCCCGCAAACGCGAGCGCCGGCGTGCGGGTCGATCCACGGACCTGCAACGCCCACAGCCACACGGGAACGGGCAGCGCGAACACCCACACCGCGATCTGCACCACGAGACGCTGTCGGCGGAAGTGGGTCCAGCCGGCCGGTCGGTCACTCGCAGCCGACGCCATCGCCGTCCCGGTCGAGATTGCTGCTGTAGCCGGGCTGATCGCGGTACACCGGTGCCGCCCCGGCTGCTCGAGCTTCGGAGCAGTTCCGGAACGACGCGCTTGCGCCGCTGGGTGCGACGGGCGCAGGTGCAGGGGCCGGTGGAGGTGGGGGTGGGGGCAGCGGCGCGGTGGTCGGTGGTGGGGGTGGTGGGGCCGTCGTTGGCGGCGGCGGCGGGATCGCCGTGGTGGGCAGCGCAGTCGTGGTGGTCGACGTTGTTGTCGTCGTTGTCGTCGAGGTACTGGTCGACGTCGACGCCGTCGTGGTGGAGGTCGTGGTCGCCCCGTCCGCTATGGGCTCGGAGTCACCGGACCCGCCGAACAGCGCACCGATCATCACCATCAGCACGAGACCTGTAGCCGCCACGCCGAGCCACGGCCACGCCGAGGACCACGTCGACGACGTCTCGTCCGAGTCTCCGCCCGACGATCCTGGCGATCCGCCCCGGCTCGGGGTGACGTAGGGAGGTGGCACCTGGGGCGTGTCGGACATCGCTCGGCCTCCCGGGGAATCGCCGAGAGCGTACCGACGCTCCGCGTACTCGTACAACGTGGCTCGGGTGCCACCCCGGCGGCTCCGGGTGCGCAACGAGGAGCGGTCAGAGTTCGCCGCGGTCGAGGCGGAGGAGCACCTCGGTCGCGCGTTCGCGCACCTCGTCCAGGTTCGACAGGCGGTGCGCGGCACGCACCTGCTGCGCGACCCGGGCGTTGCGGGCGAACCGGTCCTCGTGGCGGGCCAGGAAGTCCCAGTACAACGTGGTGAAGGGGCACGCGTCCTCGCCGGTGCGCTGCGTGCGGTCATACACACAGTCCTTGCAGTAGTCGCTCATCCGGTCGATGTACGCGCCGCCGGCGGCGTAGGGCTTGGTGGCCATCATGCCGCCGTCCGCGTGCAACGACATGCCGATGACGTTCGGCAACATGACCCACTCGGCGCCGTCGACGAAGGAGGCCCACATCCACTCGACGAGTTCCTGGGGCCGCACCCCCGCCAGCAGGCTCAGGTTGCCCAGCACCATCAGCCGCTGGATGTGATGTGCCCACCCGTGGTCGTGCACCGTGCCGAGCGCGTGTTCGACACAGCGCATCTGCGTGCCCGCCTCGCCGGTGAACACCGGTGGCAACGGTCGCGTTGCCTCGAGTTCGTTGCGCTCCCGGTACTCGGGCATCCACAGCCAGTAGACGCCCCAGACGTACTCCCGCCACCCGATGATCTGGCGCAGCAACCCCTCGGCCGACGCGATCGGCGCCGACCCCGAGCGATAGGCCACTTCGATCTCGTCGGCGACCTCCCGGGGGTGCAGCAACCCCAGGTTGAGATACGGCGACAGCAGCGTGTGGGCCAGATGCCAGTTGGTGGACAACATGGCGTCCTCGTGCGGACCGAAACGTGGCAGCACCACGTCGATAGCGTGCCGTAGCCGCCGCAGCGCTTCCTCGCGTGATGTGGCCCAGGTGCCATCAGGCTCCGCGCCCCAGCAGGTGTCGGGAAGCTCGTCGAGCACCGACCGGTCCAGGTCGTCCAGCTCGGAACGCACCGGTTCGGGCCACGAGCGCCCGTCGCGAGGCGGCCGCTCACGATTCTCGGCATCGAAGTTCCACCGCCCCCCAGCCGGCTCGTCACCGTCCATCAGGTAGCCCAGGCGTCGGCGTTGCCACCGGTAGAAGTCCTCCATCTTGAGCGAGCGCCGGGTGTCGGCCCACTCGGCGAACTCGTCGGGGTGACACAGGAACTGATCGGTGCGTGTCAGCTCGACACCCAGGCGCTCCAGCAGCTCACGGCCGTCCCACGACGCCGGTTCGGTCGCGACGACCGAGTCCGGGTGGTGCTCATCGCGATGCGCGGCGAGGCCGGCTTCGAGCGAGTCGGCGCGGCGATAGTCGACCAGGAACCCCTGGGAGCGCAGCTCGCCGGCGAAGCGTTGCATCCCCGCCACCACCAGGTGCGCACGTTGGCGGTGCCAGGACTTCGACGCCAGCTTGGCGTCGCTCTGGACGACCAGCACCCGGTGCGTCGACGGCTCCGCCGCACCCAGCGCGCCCATGGTGCGGTTGAGCTGGTCACCGAGCACCCAGACCGTCGAACGCGGCGCGCTCACCGCTGTGGGCCGCGCTCGGGCTCGGGCTCGGCACCACCGGTCGGGTGATCCGTGCTCGGCGTCTTCGGGTCGAGCGCCAGTCGTTCGATACGGCGCAGCGCTGCCCGGCACACCATGGCGTACGGCGCAGCGAGAGCGGGAATGCCGAACTCGACCCGACAGCCCCGCTCGTGGGGCACCACACGGTGGGTCGTCGCGGGAATCCCCGCGACGCGCCACGCCCAGCTGTGTCCCGGCTCGAAGTGGGTCACGCTGAAGGGCAGCCACACGCCGAGCGCGCTCCGCACCCGTCCCGTCGAGCCCGCCCGGACCCGCGATGCGTCGAGGTCGACGCCGGTGAGCTCGGCCTCGGTGACGCTGGGGCCCCACTGCGGCCAACGTCGTGTGTCGACGAGCAGCTCCCACGCCACCGACGGCTCGACCGCCATGTCGCGGCCCACCGAGATGTTCACGATCCGGCTGCGAAGCTCTCGGCGCTCAGCTCGGTTCCACCGTCGAGGATCGCCGCGATGATCCGGTCCGCGACGAACTCCGGTGCGAGCCCGGTGGGCAGCTTGGGAGCGGCACCGGCCAAGGGCCGATCGGCCAGCCCCGTCTCGGTGTGGGGCGGTCGAACGTCGCACACCCGGATTCCCAGCCGACGGAACTCCCGGGTCATCGCTGCATCGGCCGCGGTGAGCGCCGCTTTCGACGCGGAGTACGCCGCCATGTTCGCCTGCGGCTGCTCCGCGACCACGGCGCTGAGCTGCACCAGGAAACCCTTCGACTCGGCGAGCAGGGGAGCCACGCGCTTGGCCAGCCACAGCGGACCGATGACGTTGGTGAGGAACATTTCCTCGATCACCACGTCGTCGGTGTCCACCAGCGCACCGAATGCGACCACACCCGCCGCGTTCACCACGCCGTCGAGCCGGCCGTGGTGTTCGAGCGCTGCCGCGCACAGCACGTCCCCGGCCTGTGGGTCGCGCACGTCGAGCTGCACCACGGTTGCGCCGTCGAGCTGCACGGCGTGCAGGCGATCGCGGTGGGGGCCGGCGAGGATGAGCTGTGCTCCCAGGTCGGACAGGCGCCGAGCGACGAGCGAGCCGAGCGCGCCGCTGCCGCCGATCACAGCGACGACCGCTCCCGACAGCGGTGAGCCGGCGTCGGGCGGGGAAGGGTCGGCGGTTCGTTCATCGTTCATCTGGTCGCTCCGGCGGGGTCACCGCGGTTCGTGGTGTGCGTCACACAGTCTGCGTCGGGGCTGCCCACCGGTGCAGCCACTCTGCCGCAGTCGCCCTGCCGCAGTCGCCCTGCCGCAGTCGCCCTGCCGCATCGCTCTTGAGTCGAGGGTGGCCGGGAACGCTCTCGTTCGTTCCGAGCTCCGCCGGTCAACCGGCGGATGTGAGCGTGGGGTGTCCTTTCGCGCCGGCTTGCGACGAATCGCGCTGCGATGGCGGGGCGCTCGGTAGATGCGGCGGACCGGGTGGGGCACCAGGACCCGCTGACGTGGGCCATGTGCTCGGCCAGGATCAGCGAACGGCCACACGAGGTCCACACGCCCGGTGCCGTTGGTTGGAACCGCACGACCTGCGGGGAGAGAACCTGCGCGACGCGCTGCTCACGGTATTGGCCGAACAGGGACCCGGCTCCATCACGGAACTCCGTCGCCGCCGGCATCACCCGGCCGGGTGGCGACGCAGCGCATGCCAGCGATTCGTCGTAAGGCGGCGCTGGAGTGACATCGGTGCTGACGGTCGAGACCGGGTGATTCCGGGGTGCCCGAGGGTGCTCCCTCACACGCTGTTGCCGTGCGCGTCCAGGCGTGGGGAGAACACCGCCAGCCCGCCGACACCGGGCAGCACCCCCAGGATCCCGCCGCTCAGCTCTGACGCAAGGCCTCGCGGACGGTGAGCCGTGTGCCCGTGCGCACGATCGAGCGGGCGTAGATGGTCGAACCGATCCGGGCAGCGAGCGCGATCGCCGCGACCAGCAACAGCAGCGACACGACGAGCTCCACGGTGCTGGTGGCGCCGATGGCGATCCGAGACGGCATCATCAGCGGCGAGGTCAGCGGGAAGTAGGCGAGGACCGTGCCCAGCGCGGTGTCCGCCGAACTCTGTGCCGCGATGAAGGTACCGATCAGCACGAACGTCAGCGGCGCGGTGACAGCGCCCGCCTGCTCCTGGCGCTCGACCAGGGCTCCCAGCGCGCCCGACATGGTCAGATACAGCATCAGCCCGAGAGCGAACCACACGACGGTCCCGGCGACCGCGCCGCCGACGCCCGCAGGAAGATCGCCGCCGGCGACCAGCTTCACCACGACCGGGATGGCACCGGCCACCAACATCGTGAACCCGCCGACGCCGACGCCGATGACCTTGCCGAACAACAAGGCTCCCGGTCGCACGATCGCCAGCAGCACCTCGCTCACCCGGTTGGCCTTCTCGATGGCGACGCCGTTGGCCACCTGCACCATCAGCGTCAACAACAACAGGTACAACACGAACGAGATGGCGAACGACACCGCCTGGCGTCCTTCGCTCTCGGCATCGAGTTCCTCCAGACGTGGTGCCGGCACCGCCAGGGCCGCGTCGATCTCTGCCGTCGACAGCCCGTCATCGCGGAGCTGTCCGACCAGGCGCTGCTGTTGCACCGCGGCCCGCACGGTGGCGGTCATGCTCGCGCCGGCGCCGGAACGCACCACGACGGTCGGCGGCTCGTTCGCGTCGACGCCCAGGTCCACCTCGTCGTCCTCGACCAGTGACCGCAACTCCTGGGCATCGTCGACGGTCCGCAGCTCGAGCTCCCAACCTGCCCGCTCCGCGGCTGCGGCCAGCAGTGCGCGCAGTTCCTCGCCGCCGCCGATCACGGCGATGTCGACGGTCGGATCCGAGTCGTCGCTCAACAGCTCAGGAACGATCATCGCGGCGGACGAGCCGACCAGGAGCACCAGCGCGACCGCCCAGAAGCTCTTGCGGCGGAACGTCTCTCGCAGCTCCCGACCCGCGACGAGCCGTGTGGAGGTGACGATGCTCACCGTGACGCCACCTCGCGCCGGCCGGTCGCCTCGAGGAACAGTTCCGACAGCGTCGGCGATTCGACCGCGAAGTCGCTCACCGCTGCACGGGCGCGCACATGGTCGAGCACGTCGGCAGCGTCGACACCGGCGTTCAGTCGGATGCGGGTGCCGGACGCGTCGCTGCGTTCGACGGTCCCGGACCCGTGGGAGATCCAGTCGGGGTCGACCGCCGCATCGACGCGCAGATACCGATTGGGACTGTCCTGTTTCAGGCGGCGTACCTCGCCCCGCAGCACGACTCGACCCTGATCGATCATCGTGATCTCGTCGCAGAGATCCTCGACCAGGTCCAGCTGGTGGCTCGAGAACAGCAGGTGTCGACCGGCGCGCACGTGGTCGGTGATGACCTCGGTGAGGAACTCGACCGCCACCGGGTCCAGCCCGTTGAACGGCTCGTCGAGCACCAGCAGTTCGGGTCGGTGCACCATCGCCGCTGCCAGCTGCACCCGTTGCGCCATCCCTCCCGACAGGTCCTCGACGTTGTCCGAGCCGCGGTCGGACAGGCCCAACCGTTCCAGCAACTCTCCGGCCTGGGATCTACCGGTATCGGCATCCAGTCCGTGCAGGCGGGCGATCCAGGTCAGCTGGTCGAGCACCCGCATGTCGCGGTAGAGGCCCCGCTCCTGGGGCATGTAGCCCCACCGACGCCGGTCGGCGTCGGTCAGGCGGTGTCCGAGCCAGTCGATCGTGCCCTCGTCGGGAGTCAGGACCCCGAACAGGATCCGCATCAAGGTGGTCTTGCCCGCCCCGTTGGGGCCGACCAGTCCAACGGTGCGTCCGGCCGGCACCTCCAGATCGACACCCCGCAGGACCTCACGACCGCCGAAGCGTTGCACGATGCCGCTCGCAACCAGGTCGTTCTCCACGGGGACCACCTTCCCACGGCCGACCGGCACCACCCGGCCGGACGCTTCGACGCTGGGCGGCGACGCTCGTCAGGCCGCCCTCAGGCCGCCCTCAGGCCGCCCTCAGGCCGCCCTCAGGCCGCCCTCAGGCCACCGTCAGACCATGTCGGTCGGGCGGAGCGGGAACCCGAGTGCGTAGCGGCCGGCCAGTTCGGCGGTCCGGTCCCAGTCGAAGATGACGTGGCCCTTCAGCACCTCGACGTCGCGCTGCAGTCGCTGCAGCGGGGCGTCCGAGAAGTACACGCTGGCGCCCGCGCCCTCGCACACGGTCGAGATGACGCCCCTGGACGACCGCACGGTCGCCGCTGCGGCGAGTCGGATGTCGACCCGCAGGGCCTCGCCGGGCGCCCCGTCGGCGCACGCTCCGACCAGGTCGGTGATGGCCGTGTCCCAGCGGACGCGTGCCGCGGACAGATCGCTCATGGCGGTGGCCAGACGCACCTGCGCAGCCGGTTGCTCGGCGGCCCTGTCGCCCAGCGTGTAGGCCAGCACCCGTTCGCCGAGTCGGCGGCGGTACAGCTCGACCGCCGCTTCGGCCGCGCCCAACGCCGGGGCGGCGGCCACCAGCGCAAGCACAGCGGGCACCGGGTGGTGGGCCAATCCGTCGCCGTCGAGCGGCTCGGCGGCCAGCAGCATCGACTGCGACGCCACGGTGCGGTGAGCTGGCACGAACACGTCGTCGATACGCACCGTGTTGCTGCCGGTTGCGCGCATGCCCGAGGTGAACCAGACGTCATCGACCTGGACCTGGTCGCGGGGCACCACGGCGAACCACATGGCGAAGGACGGTTCGCTCTGCACCGCGTGCACCATCACCCAGTCCGAGTGCGCCACGCCGGTTGCCCACTCCCAACGGCCCGACAGGCGGAAGCCGCCCTCGACCGGCCGCACCGATCCGGTGGGAGCCAGCGGTGCGGGGGTCAACGGCACCGACCCGCCGGCGAACAGCTCCTCGCGAGCTTCGGCAGGGAACCGGCTGAGCAGCCATCCGTGCAGCATCAGGAACGACAGGGTCCACGCCGAGGCGACACAACCGTGCGCCAGGGTCCTGGTCCCCTGAGCCAGCGCGTCGAGGCCGAGTCCCTGCCCGCCGAGCGAGGTGGGCACCACCACGCCGAACAGGTCCGAGTCGCGGGCGTCGAGCATGGTCTCGTCCGGCAGACGGCGCAGCGACTCGGCCTCCTCGGCGCGCTCGGCCAGGGCGGGAACGAGTGCCTCGCAGCGTCGCACGAACTCTGCGCCCGACACCGCAGGGTCGATCATCGGTGCCCGGTCCCTGCCACGATCGAGACGGTACCCGGTCGGCCCGTGAACGGGTCGGACGGAGCAGCATCCACATGACCACGCAGAACGACTTCGACGTCGCTCGTGTCGGCCGCTGCGCATGCACCGGGAACTTGAGCGGATCTTGAGGTTCAGCACCCTGTGGTCTTGAGGTGCGTCCCCGACAGTGCTCTCTGCGCCGGCGAATGCCGCTGCGATCCGGAACAACCGGAACCACCAAGGAGCACCACAGCAATGGACACCACCCCCGGAACCACCCCCGCACCGGCCCGCAAGCGTCACCGTCGCGGCCTCGCCATCGGACTGGTCCTGACCGGCCTGGTCGCCGCCGCACCTGGCGTCGCCACACTGGCAGGGTTCACGGCCCAGGACGCCAACACCGACAACGCGATCTCCGCCGGCACCCTGGACGTCGCATTCGGCCAGGATGCCCAGTACTTCGAGGTCGGCAACATGAAGCCCGGCGACACCACGACCCAGAAGGTCGAGGTCATCAACACCGGCTCGCTCACCGAGGACTTCGCGCTGGACGCGATCAACGTGGAGGGCCCGCTCGACGACGTGCTCGTCGTCACGGTCTCCCGGGACGGCAAGGAGCTGGCCAAGGGCTCGAAGCTGTCGGAGCTGGAGCCCATCGCTGCCGGCCTCAGCTCGGGTGAAGCAACCGCCTACGACGTGGCGATCAGCTGGCCCGAGAATGCGCCGAAGATCGACAACAGGTACCAGGGCGCCAGCGTCGGGTTCGACTTCCAGGTCGACTCCACCCAGCTGGGCGGCCAGACGATCGGCAACGGCGACAACGCCGGCAACTGATCCCACCTCCACCCCCGGACCCGGTGGGGCGGCTCGTCCGCCCCACCGGGTCCCCTCCGCTGAGCACATCTCGTCGATCGCCCTGGTTCCCGCCGCTCCCCACCCCTGACCACCCCATGGCCTCTCGCCCGGCGACGTATCGGTCCGAACTGCAACAGGAGATGTCCACGATGTCGACCGCCCCGCTCGTCACCGCCCCCGACGTGACCGCCCCGCTCGTCACCGCCCCTGCACCCACCCGCAGGTCGCTCCAGCGGCGGCTCGGTCGCGTCGGGGGACTGCTGCTCACACTGGTCATGAGCCTGGCCCTGATGGTCTTCGTGGCCATGACGGTCCTGCGGTTCTCCGGCGGTGAGCTCCTGGCGATCCGCACCGGCTCGATGACCCCCTCGATGGAGCCGGGTGACCTGCTCATCAGCCGTGACGTCGACCCCCGAACCGTGAGGAAGGGTGACGTGATCACCTTCCGGGTGCCCTCGGTGGACAACACGCTGGTCACACACCGCGTGACCAAGGTCAGCGACAACGGGAACACCTTCTCCACGAAGGGTGATGCGAACGACACCGAGGACCCGTTCACCACGAACGCTGACGACGTCCTCGGTACCCGCTGGTTCTCCATTCCCAAGGTCGGTCGAACGATGGTCTTCCTGTCGACCGGGCTCGGGACGTTGCTGTTGATCCTGGTGCCCGGAGCGATCTACGTCGGTCAGACCCTGGTCGACCGTCGGGCTGCTCGAGTGGCGGCGGTGACCCCCGTTCGTGCACCGAGCGCTGTGACACCCCCACCCACGTCGCCGCCGTTTCCCCAGATGCCGCCGCCGTTCATCCCGCCGGCGTCCGCTGCGCCCCCGTTCAGACACGCTCCGCCGGCCGCCACGGCCACCACGGCCGCCGCCTGCGCCGCACCGCCGCCGCAGGTCATCGTGGTGCAGGTCCCGACAGCCACCCCGTGCGACCGCCACGGGCCGTCGCGACCTCGGACGTCAGCCGAGTCGGTCCCGGGATCGTTCGCCGTGCCGGTCGATCAGCTGCCACCCGCTCTGGCCGGCATGGTCGGATCGGCCTGGGTGCTGCTCTCGCCCGTCGAGGCGCCCGTCGCCGGCGCGGCATCGCCGAACCGCTGACGCCGTGGAACACCGCCTCGACGGCGAGCATCGCTCAAGTCGCCCTGCCTGGCGCCGATGCAAGGAGATGGCGGCCGAGTCGGGGACGCCACGCGGACCTGGTCCGCAGCGAGGAGTGTGGACGTGAAAGGCGTGCTGTTCAACGTGGCCGAGGACGTGGTCAACGAGACCCTCGGCGCCGCCGCCTGGGACGGAGCGTTGCGTCACGCCTGCGTCGACGGCATCTACACGTCGATCGGCGACTATCCCCACGGGGAACTCGATGCGATCGTCGACGCGATCGCCGGGTCAACAGGTCTCGCTCCCGCCGATGTGCTCCGACACGTCGGACGACACGGCTACGAGCCCCTGGTGCAGCGTCAACCAGCGCTGGTCGCCGGCATCGATGACCTCGGAGCGTTGCTCCACCGACTGGAGGAAGTGATCCACCCCGAGGTGCACAAGCTCTATCCCGACGCAGCGCCGCCGGAGTTCTCGGTCGCCGACCTGGGTCCCGGATCCTGGGAACTCGTCTATCGCTCCGATCGAGGGCTCTGCCATCTGGCCGAGGGGCTCGTCCAGGGAGCAGCCGCCAGTTTCGCGACGACGGTGGAGGTCGTGCAGACCGACTGCGCGCTGGAAGGCGCCGATCGGTGTGTGCTGCAGGTACGCACGGAGACCGCCAGTGACGCCTGAGACGCCGCTCGCGACCGACGCCGAGCTGATGGAACGTCGCTGGCGGCGCGAGCGTGCGGCACGCCTCGAGAGCGAACAGATCGCGGAGGCCGGACTCCGACGTCTCTGGGACGCGACCGCGGAGCTTGACCGCAGAGTGGCGGAACGGACCGGCCAACTGCAGTTCGAGCACGATCGGGCCGAGGCCGCCGACGCTGCGAAGACGGCGTTCCTGGCCAATCTCGGACACGAGGTCCGCACACCGCTGCAGACCGTGCTCGCCACACTCGAACTGGTCCGACCGAGCGACGCCGCCGACGCGAGCCGTGTCGAGATGGCCACCGAAGCGACCCAGAAGCTCCGCACCTTGTTCGACAATCTCCTCGAGCTGGCCCAGATCGAGGTGGGCAGTGTCGAGATCGATCCGGTACCCACCGATCTGGACGCCGTGGCCGACGATCTGGTGGACCGGTGGGCACACCGGCTCCGCGCACGTGGGCTCCTGTTGGTGCCCGACTCGGGGGGTTCCGCGGTGCTGGACCCCTGTCGGCTGGCTCAGATCGGTGACGCACTCCTGTCCAACGCCGAGAAGTTCGCAACGCCCGGCACCGTCCACCTCCGTCTCCTCGCGCACCCCGAGCGGGTGGAGCTCCAGGTCGAGGATGAGGGACCCGGGGTGGACCGCCGCAGCCTGCACCGGATCTTCGAGCCGTTCGTCCAGCTCGAGGGCGGCAACGACCGGACCGTCGGCGGTTCCGGTGTCGGCCTTGCGATCGTCGCGGGGCTCGCCACGTGCATGGGCGGCCACGCTGGGGCCTCGACGACCAACCACGGAGGGCTCGTCGTCACCGCTGCGGTGCCACTGGAGCCCATCCACGTTCCCGTGTCGGGTCTGCCCAACTCGATGGTGACGTCATGACGCGCGTCCTGATCATCGAGGATGCGCCCGACGCTGCAGAGCTCGCCTCGGCGGTGATGCGGAGCGCGGGGTTCGAGACCAGCTCGGCCGCGACCGGTCGTGCGGGCCTGACCGCCGCCGCAGCACTGCGCCCCGACGTCGTGCTGTTGGACCTGGGGCTGCCCGACATGGACGGCACCGACGTGTGTCGTGAGCTCCGTGGATTCTCTGACGCGTTCGTCGTCATGCTGACCGCACGCGACGACGAGATCGACAAGGTACTGGGCCTCAAGCTGGGAGCGGACGACTACGTGACCAAGCCGTACTCACCCCGTGAGATCCTCGCCCGGGTCGAGGCCATGTTGCGCCGCCGGGGCGACCACGGCGCCAGAACGACCGGACAGCGTCACATCGGCTCCCTGCTGGTGGAACCCGCTGCGCATCGGTGCACGGTCGACGGCAGCGAGGTGTCACTCACCCGGATCGAGTTCGCGATCCTCGACGCGCTGAGCGAACACCCGGACCGGGTGCTGTCACGGCAGGCGCTGTGCGAGCGGGTCTGGGGCGACGACTGGGTCCACGACGACCACGTCGTGGACGTCCACATCGCAAACCTGCGCCGCAAGATCGACCGCCCGGGGACCCACAGGATCCGCACCGTCCGAGGCGTGGGCTACGGCATGGACCAGCCAGCGTCCGAACCGCACGCCGGCGGGACCGCCGAACCCCTCGGTGCGGCGGCGGTCCGATGAGCCTCGCTCCGGCCGCCCCGTCGCGTGACGCCGAGCAGGCATTTCGCCGGATGCAGGCCATGCTCGCCAACATCAGCGACACGGTCACGCTGGTCGACGCCGACGGTCAGGTGCTGGACACCAGCGGGTTGCACGCACAGGTGATGGGGTACGGATCCGACTTCTGGCAGGGCCGTTCCATCTTCGACCTGGTCGACCCCGACGACCTGCCCCGCCTGCTCGCAACCCGCGAACTGGTGCTGCAACGGCCCGGCGAGCAGATCACCATCGATGTGCGCGTGGTCCAGGCGGACTCCTCGTGGGCGGACATCGAGCTGACGGCGGTCAACCTGCTCGATGACCCGCTGGTGGTCGGGATCGTCATCACGTCCCGCAACATCACCGCACGCAAGGCGACCGAGGCGGAGCTGGCACGCCGACGCGACGAGGCCGTCGAACAGTCGCGACTCCGTTCGGAGCTGGTCGCGCGGGTGAGCCATGAACTGCGGAACCAGCTCCACGCGCTCCGCGGGCTCACCGAGCTGCTGGGCGAGGCCGACCTGCCGTGGTCCTCACGTCGACTGGTCGACTCGACCCATCGACAGACGCAGGCGTTCCAACATCTGGTCGACGACCTTCTCGAGTACTCCCGAACCGACGCAGCGAGGAACCCGCTCCGGCCGGAACCCACGTTGGTGCGTCAGTTGCTCGCGGATGCAGCTGCGCTCGGCCGTGGGCTCGGCGCGGATGGCGTGCTGGTCGAGGCCCACAGCGACGAGGAGGTTCCCGACACGGTCGTCGTCGACGGACCGAAGGTCCGTCAGGTGCTGGCCAACCTGGTGGCCAACGCCGCCAGGTTCACCGTGTCGGGTCGGATCGTGCTGCGGGTGTCGCGGTGCGGTCGACGTGAGTGCGTGGGGCTGCGCTGGACGGTGACCGACACCGGGCGTGGCATCGACCCCTCTGATATCGAGCGCATCTTCGAACCCTTCGACCAGGGTTCGCACCCCGACCGGACCAGTGGTGTCGGGCTGGGGCTCGCGATCACCTCCGGCCTGGTCGACCTTCTGGGGGGCCGGATCCAGGTCGACTCGACCCCCGGTGAGGGATCACGGTTCACCGTCGAGATCCCCTTCGAGGTCGGCGACGAACTCCCGGACCGGCCGACCCACGACGCCGTGCGCGCCCGCGGCGGGGCACACGTGCTGGTGGTCGAGGACAACGCGGTCAATCAGATGCTGGTCGCCGAGCAGCTCGCACGGCTGGGTGCCCGCACGACCGTGGTGGGCTCGGGCATCGAGGCTCTCGACGTCCTGGCCGGCAACGATCGCATCGACTGCGTGCTGATGGACTGGCAACTCCCCGGACTGGACGGCGTCGAGACGACGCGGCTGCACCGTTCACTCGAACCACCCGGTGAGCGGGTACCGATCATCGGCATGACCGCCAGCGGGAGGCCGTCTGATCGCTCCGCCTGTCTGTCGGCCGGAATGGACATGATGCTGGTCAAGCCGGTCGGACTCCTCGAGCTGGGCCATGCGCTGTACCCCTACATCGGAGAACGACGATCCCAGCCACGCGCCGGCGCGCTGGGAGCTGGCGCACCGGCCGACACCGATGCGCTCGACCTTTTGGTCGACCAGCTCGGTTCGGTGGCGCCCGTGGTGTCCATCGTCGGGACGTTCCTGGTCGAGCTCGAGCATCGTCGGCGAGCAGTCGCCGAGTCGATCGGTTCGCTCGATGCGGAGCAGCTGGCCCGGACCGCCCACTCGCTGCGATCGACGAGCCGGACCCTCGGAGCGATCGAGCTGGACCACCTCAGCCAGCTGCTCGAGCACAGTTCGTTCCCGCCGGACCCTGAACTCCTGGGTTCCTTCGAAGCCGCCTGTGATGCCACCCGGTCGGCGCTCGAGGGCTGGCTCGAGAGGATCGAGCGGTAGCCGTAGGCGGCCGCGGGAACACTTCCCGTGCGGGAGACTGCGGCCATGGATCTGCGTCGACTCTCGCCGTCCCGACTGCGAGCCACGATCGACTCGGTCCGGCACCGCAACGACCCCAGCGTGCAGGCCGATCTGGACTGGCAGCGGCACGGTGTCGACCTTCCGAACGGACTGGAGCTGCAGTGGTTGGGCACCGCAGGGTTCCGCCTGGGCTACGACGGCACCACGATCCTGATCGACCCGTATCTGTCGCGTGCGCCGATCACCGACATCGCCCGCAACCGCGTGCTGCGCAGTGACGCCGCGACGGTCGACCGCCTGGTCCCGGACGTCGACGCGGTGCTCGTCGGCCACAGCCACTTCGACCACGCCGTCGACGTGGCCCACCTGGCGGCGACACACGCGTGTGATGTGTTCGGCTCGGCGTCGGTGCGTCACCTGTTGGGGCTGCACGGACTCGCGGGGCGGGCGGTGGTGGTCGAACCCCGTCAGCGCTACGAGGTCGGACCGTTCACCATCTCGTTCACCCCGAGTGTGCACTCGAAGCTGCTCCTGGGCCGCAAGGTGCCCAGCGACGGCGAGCTGACCTGTGACTCCCTCGACCATCTGGGAGCAGGACAGTTCCGCTGCGGACAGGTGTGGGGCATCACGATCGAGGTTGCCGGCATGACGCTGTACCACCAGGGGTCGGCCGATCTGCTCGACGACGAGGTCACCACCCGGAGTGTCGACGTGCTGCTGTGTGGCATAGCGGGGCGGATGTGGTCACCCGAGTTCACCCGCCGCATCGTGCGCGCCGTCGACCCGGCGCTCGTCGTGGCGCACCACCACGACGACTTCTTCCGACCGGTCGAGGCCGACATGGGCTTCTCGTTCAACGTGAACCTGGGCGGCTTCGCTGAGGACATGGCCCGCGTTGCGCCCGACGTGCCCGTCCGGGTGCTGCAACCGCTGGGCTCGGTCCGCGGCGGTAGCTGACCCTGTGGTCCACCGGTCGGGGTCGATCCATCGGGCACCGCCCGACGTGTGTCTGCGTGGCGCTCACGGACGGATCCACAAGCCGGTGACCGAGGCTCCGAGTGCCAACGCTGGCGAGGGCTCGGAACCGTCGGGCAGGACCGGCCCCATGACCCCACCGACCTCCGGGCGGCTCGCGAGGGTCCACTCGGTCCACTCCAGCCAGACGTTGTGGAGCTGCTCGTTGAACCGGCGGTTGACGTCCTGGTAGATCTCCGCTGCGGCGTCGGGATCGGTCTCGACGCGGCCGGCGTCCATCAGCGAGTTGACCTCGGGATCGTCGAACTTGCCGAAGTTGATCGGTGATCCTCCGTACCACCACACGTAGTTCGCGTCGGGCACGCCGCTGGGCAGGTTGCGCGTGGGGATCAGGTTCCAGTCGTTGCCGAGCGACGTGCTGATGAGGGTGGCCTGCTCGACGGCTCGCAGGTTGGCGGTGATGCCCGCCCGGGAGAGCTGTTCCTGGATGAACTGCGCCGTCTGCGTGCCGCCGTTGTCGCCCGCGTACACGTAGCTGAACTCGATCGGGTCGCCGGTCTCGGCCTGGTACTGCTCGGCGAGTCGACGGGCTTCCTCGAGGTCGTGGGCCGGGAACCCGGCATTCTCGAGATACCCGGGGGTGTCGGG
>Ga0105045_10000905_pt1 | contig 23081 bp, 23 predicted proteins | sample MAT02_FD_78089 | JGI IMG/M metagenome (GOLD analysis project Ga0105045, IMG submission 78089) | Freshwater microbial communities from Lake Fryxell liftoff mats and glacier meltwater in Antarctica - MAT-02 (megahit assembly) | ecosystem: Environmental > Aquatic > Freshwater > Ice > Liftoff... | reverse complement strand
GGAATATCGGGAGTTCTGGGCGAAGCTCAACCGCGGGGAATTCCATACCGGGGAATACAAGCGGGTCGGTAAGGGCGGTCGTGAAGTGCACATTCAAGCCTCATACAATCCGCTGCGTGGTCGTGACGGGAAGCCGATCAAAGTCATCAAATACGCAACCGACGTCAGCGCCAACGTGAAGCTGCGTGCTGAGATGGAGCTGTTCAAGCCGATGGTGGAGTCGGCCAAAGTGAACCTCATGCTCTGCGACCTCGACTTCACCATCAAGTACATCAACCCGGCGTCGCTCGAAACGCTCCGGACCATCGAGCAGCACATGGTCGTGCGAGCGAATCAGGTGGTCGGCTCCAAGATCGACATCTTCCATAAAGATCCGGCGCATCAGCGCGCCATGCTCGCCACCGATAAACACCTTCCGCACAACGCCAAGATCCGCGTTGGGCCGGAGACGCTCGACTTGAACGCGGTGGCCATCTACAACTCGAAGGGCGAGTACGTGGGACCGATGGTGAACTGGTCGGTGATCACGCATCAAGTCAAACTGGCGGATGACTTTGAGGCGAATCTTGGCGCCATCGCCAACGTGGTAAGTTCGTCGTCCACCCAGCTCGAAGCGAGCGCGCAGGGAATGGCTGCGTCGTCGGAAGAGACCACGCGTCAGGCTCAAGCGGTCGCGGCCGCCTCAGAGCAGGCTACGCGGAACGTACAGACCGTCGCGAGCTCGGCAGAAGAACTTACCGCGAGCATCCGCGAGATCGCGAGCCGCGTGCAGGAAGCATCGCAGATCTCACAAGTCGCCGTGCGGCAGGCCAGCGCGACCACGGAGACGATGGCCAAACTCGGGACATCGAGCCAGGAGATCGGCCAAGTCGTCAAGGTGATCACGTCGATTGCGCAGCAGACGAATCTGCTCGCACTCAATGCGACCATCGAGGCGGCACGCGCCGGTGAAGCGGGCAAGGGCTTCGCGGTCGTCGCGAACGAAGTGAAGGAGTTGGCGCGTCAGACGGCCAAAGCCACCGAGGAGATCAGCAATAAGATCGCCGGTGTCCAGACAGAAACCGCGTCCGCGGTGGCCGCCATCAAGGAAATCGCTGGCGTCATCAACAAGATCAACGAAATCTCGACCACCATCGCCGGTGCGGTCGAACAGCAAAACGCCGCGACCAGCGAGATCTCGCGGAATGTCGGAGAAGCCGCGCGTGGCACGGCTGAAGTCAGTTCCAGCATCTCGATGGTTACGCAAGTCGCGGCCGAAGGTGGCCGGACCGCCGAAAACATCAAGTCGGCAGCGGGGCAGCTGTCGGTGGAATCAGAGCGCCTGAACAGCGCGGTAACCGGCTTCCTGGCACAGCTGCGCAAGTTCTGAGTCGGGCCCGATGGACGCATGGAACACTTTTGCCCACTCGTACCAGAGGTTCGGATGAAACGCATTCTCGTGATCGACGATTCGTCAGCCATTCGCAAGGCGATACGGCGGATCCTCGAGCAGCTCGGCTACACGGTCTCGGAAGCAGAAGACGGAATCAAAGCCCTCGCGCTGCTGGATCTGGACAGCACGTTCGACGCGATTCTCTGCGATATCGACATGCCGAACATGGATGGACTGTCGTTCCTGGGTGCGCTGCCGGCGCACCCAGGTATCCAGGCCCCGCCCATCATCATGTGTACCACCCACACCGGCTTTGACAAAATCCAGACGGCTCTCTCATTGGGGGCCACGGAGTACATCATGAAGCCGTTTGACGCCGAGATCATCGGTTCCAAGCTCGAAGCCTGCGGGGTCCAGTGAACAAGTCGGCCGACGCGATCCGTGTGCTCATCGTGGATGACAGCGCCGTCATTCGCGGAGCACTGGGCCGTATCGTTGACGCCGAGCAGGACATGCTGGTGGTGACGACGGCTCCCAACGGCCGCGTAGCGCTCGATGCGCTTCGTCATTCACCAGTTGATGTGGTGCTTTTGGACATCGAGATGCCGGAAATGGATGGGCTGACCGCGCTGCCGCAGATACTCAGCCAGTATCCGGACACGCGGGTGATCATGGCGAGCAGTCTCACCCAACGTGGGGCCGAGGTGACAATGCAGGCGCTGGCCTTGGGAGCAGCGGACTACATCTCCAAACCGGCAGCACGTAGCGGGTCGGCCACGCTGGCGTCGATTGCCATCGAAATCGCGTCGAAGATCCGAGCCATTGGCCGATCGGCGCGCGGCCGTCGTGCCGCCGTCCGCCCTGGCGGGACAACCGCGCCGTCAACCCCTCGAATTCCGGTTCGTACCGAGCTACTGGCATCGCGAACGGCTGTAGCCATGCCGCGCATCCTGGCCATCGCGTCGAGCACTGGAGGACCGAATGCGCTGGCTGACGTCCTCGGGGGTCTCCCGAATGACTTCCCGCTACCGATTCTGATCACGCAACATATGCCAGCAGTCTTCACCTTGCTCCTGGCGCAACGCCTCGAACGAGATACGCATCGTCCGTGTGGAGAAGCACGCGACGGCGAGCCGATTCTTGCCAACCATGTCTACGTGGCACCGGGCGGACTGCACATGATTGTCCGGACCGACGAAGGCAGACCGTATATCAAGCTGATGGAAACAGAGCCGGAAAACTTCTGTCGCCCTTCAGCTGACCCCATGATGCGTTCCATCGCCGCCATGTACGGTGCGTCCACCCTCGCCGTAGTGTTGACCGGCATGGGCGACGACGGCATGCGCGGCTGCAAGCATGTGCACGCGCGCGGGGGACCTATTGTGGTGCAGGATGAAGCCACGAGCGTCGTGTGGGGCATGCCGGGAGCTGTGGCCAACGCCGGCCTCGCCTCGGTCATTGTTCCCCTTCCAAAGATTGCCGACACTATTATGTCGTACTGCGGAGCCGGTGTTTCATGATATCACCAGACGATTACGCATTACTGAGCGACTTGCTCAAAAAGTACAGTGGGCTGGCCCTCGGTCCCGGCAAGGAATATCTCATCGAGAGCCGTCTTCCTCCGGTCGCGGTGACGTACGGTCATCCCGACATCGCAGCGCTGCTTGTAGCGCTGCGTAGCAATCGGTCGCCTGCACTGATAAAGCATGTGTGCGATGCGATGACGACGAACGAAACGATGTTTTTTCGCGATAACAAGCCGTTTGTCTCGCTGGAGAAGGAAATTCTTCCGGCGGCCGCCAAGCGGGCCCGCGAGGCCGGCCGACCGGTACGCATCTGGTGCGCCGCCAGTTCCACGGGACAGGAACCGTACTCGATCGCGATGATCGTGGCGCAAATGGAGCGTGAACTCGCCGGGACCAAAGTCGAGATTACCGCCACGGACTATTCGAGCGCCGTACTCGCCCGTGCTAAGGCCGGCGTGTACAATCAGTTTGAAATTCAGCGCGGCTTGCCTGTGCAACTGATGATGAAGTACTTCACGCAGGCTCCCTCGGGATTTGAGTTGATCCCCGAGCTGCGGCGGATGGTTACGTACCAGGAGATCAATCTCCTCGACCCCTTCCCGTCGTATTGGCAGTTTGACGTCATCTTCTGTCGAAACGTCCTCATTTACTTCGACGTGGTGACCAAGAAGAGTGTGGTGGACCGGATGGCGAAGCTGTTGGTACGCGGAGGCAGCCTTTTCCTCGGTGGTACCGAGAGCACGCTCGGGGTCACCGACTCCGTGGTGCGGGTACCGAATCACCCTGCTGGCGTATTCTGCAAGCCAAGCGAACTGCCGGTTCACGCGGGAGCCGCGCAAGCAGCCTGACAACCACAACTTCAGGCGGCCGGCGGAACGCGTGAGGAGTCTGGATGAGCCTCACGCGTTATTCGTTGTCTGATAAAGAACGTGGCGGGTCAGCATTACGCTTGACCCGCCGTTTCTCTTCCGTTTCCATCCCGATTCTGCCCGCGTCACTCGAGCCAGATGTCCACTTGCCGATGCGCTTCTTTGAGTGAGAAAATCGAGCGCGGGAAGAAGTTGTCCTGCTCATGCAGATCGGCCATCATGGCGTCCAACGGAATGTCCTCGGCGCGAATCTTGGCGGCCACATCGGCCGGAATGATCTCCACCAGCCACTTGGCGCTCTTGGCCGGGAGGGCCACCCGCACACGTTCTTCACCGTCACGGATCACGCGAACCATGAGATTCTTGGCGGGTTGACCGGGAGTGGCCGGTGCGCCGACCCCAAAGAACCCACGCACCCAGGTGTACGGGCACGATGCCATACATACTCTCCGAGAAAAGAAGACGATTCCGCTGACCATTCCTGCTGATCGCTATTGGAGAGTATCGACAGCCGCTGAGTAAAGACGCGTGACGTTTCGCATGAGACGTAGTACATCTGACGAACCGCTGGCGTTGAGGTGCAGAGCGCACGACCTCCGCGTAGCTTCAACACCATGACATCACGTGCTCTTCATGGTGCGCCGCACACACTCCCCGATTCTATGCGGGCCGTACAACTCATCGCGCCCGGCCACCCAGTGACGATGCGACAGATCCCCATCCCAACATGTGGCCCCGCCGATGTTCTGGTTCGGGTGCGGGCGGCTGGTATTTGCCATTCCGATGTGCATTATCGCAGTGGCCGGTCACGCGTGGAGCCGCTCCCACTCACGCTGGGTCACGAAGTGGCTGGCGATGTGGTAGCATGCGGCAGCATCGTCACGTCGCACAGCCCGGGTGACCGCGTGTGCCTGCATTACCTGGTGACATGCGGTCACTGTGATCCCTGTGTCGCCGGCCACGAGCAGTTCTGCACGACCGGGCGTATGCTCGGCCACTTCACCGACGGTGGATGGGCCGAGTACCTTGCGGTTCCGGCGCGCAACGCGGTGCCGCTACCGCCCACGGTGTCGTACGAACACGCCGCGGTGATGATGTGTTCGTCGGCTACCTCGCTGCACGCCTTGCGCAAAGGGCGGCTGATTGCCGGGGAACGCGTGTTGGTCGTCGGTGCCGGCGGCCTCGGACTCTCCGCGATTCAGCTGGCGTACGCATTAGGGGCGCGGGAGGTCATCGCGGTGGACCGCGACGAGGCCAAGCTGGCCGTGGCCGAACAGTTGGGGGCCACGCCGGTCTCTGCCGCCGGTGTAGAGGTCGATCAGGTGGTGTGCCAAGTACGCGAGCTCACGCGGGGCGTCGGGCTGGAGGTCGCGCTGGAGCTCGTGGGTCGGCCCGACACGATGCAGATGGCCCTGCAGTCGCTGGCGCCGTTTGGCCGCGCGGTGATTGTGGGACTGTGCGATGCGCCGCTGGCCGTGAACACGTACCGGGATCTCATCGGGCGCGAAGCGGAGTTAATCGGGTCCAATGATCACCTGCTTAGCGAACTGCACGAGCTGCTGCGCTTCGCAGAGTCCGGCGAGCTCGACCTCACCAACATTGTCACGCACGTCGTGCCGTTGGAGGCTGGCGCCATCAACAACGTGCTCGACGCCCTCGAGCAGTTTGCCGCACCTGCGCGAACCGTGATCCGCCCGTAGCACGCGACGCGCAGCGCGCTACACGTCGCAACGCGTGTCCGCAAAACCCCGCCGGGCGTGTAAGGCAAACTGGGACGGCTTTTCGTGAAACGGACGACTGGCAACAAACCCCTGGCACCTCATTTTTACGGTACGACTGGCGACACCGCCTACCAGTCTCCGGGTACCGACCGAGGGGCGATGCGGCCCTACGCACCGGCCATGATCCTCGCCATCTCGACGGAGGGACTGCCAAAGCGAGTAATACAAACCGGACATCGAGCGCAGGCGCAAACGCGGGTCTCCGCTCAGGGGATGCTGCCGGGGTCCACGAGGCGGCAGAGATGGCCACACGAAACAGCGTACATGTGGTCCCCGTCAACGCCAGCCTGCAGGACGACGATGCGCTGCGCGCCATTCGCATGTTGGCGCAACTCGAGCACGCCCCACGGGTGATCGCCCAAAGGTAATGCGGCGGAGCCGCAACGGATCCATCGAGCAAACGGCGGCCGCTGCGGCGACGCGGGGCTCCTCCGCCCATAAGTCATTTCTCTCCACATCGTCCCACATTGCGGATCGGCTGTCAGGGGAATCCCCATAGACGCCCGGTCCTCCAAGATCAGGATTGCGGTGTATGAGTGGCGTTGCCGACCGTCGCGGGCTGAAACAATCTTTCACTTTCAGGAGTGCGCAGCATGCCGTCGAGCACAACCAAAGCCGCCAATCCCTTTGCCGGATACGAGCCCGCACGGTTGCCGACCGGTCCGATCCTGATCGCCACGGACCTGTCAGACGAATCGGATGCCGCCTTTCCGTTGGCGCAGGTAATTGCGCTGCGCACACGAGCGGATGTCAATATCGTGAGTGTCCTGCAACCGATCGCGATGCCGATGTATGGCTTCGATTCGATTCCGGTGTCCCCGACAACCGACGCCACGACGCGGCAGGGGCGAACCGACGCTGCCAACGCCCAACAGGCTCGTCTGGTCGTCACCGACCATGTGTGGCCGGTGATGATTCGTACTGGTGATGCGGCACAGGAGATCACCGAGATCGCCCGCACCAAGCAGTCGCGCGTGATTGTAGTAGGGCGCGGGCGCCACGGCGCGCTGCAACGCCTGCTGGGTGGAGAGACGGTGCTGCGCCTGCTGCAGTCGGGCGACACGCCCGTGTTGGCCACGGAGACCGGGATGACTCACCTGCCGCGGCGTGTAGTCATCGCCACCGACTTCAGCCCCTTCAGTCTCTTCGCGGCACAAATAGCGCTGTCCATCGTGGCTCGCGACGCGACGATCATTCTCGCGCACATGGCGCCGTGGTTTGAAAAATCGGAAGATCCCACCGTCGATCGGACGGTGGCCTACCGCGAAGAAGCGAAGCAGGGGTTTGCGGCGCTGCGAGCACACATTGCACGCCCCGATCTGATCATCGAAGAGGCACTGCTCGAAGGCCAAGGCACTAACCATCTGATCGCGTTCCTGACTACGGCCAACGCAGACCTGGTCGTGTCCGCCACCCACGGCTACGGATTCGTTCGGCGCATGGTCCTCGGCTCGGTTGCGGCGACCTTGGTCCGCGAAGCACCGTGCTCCGTGTTGTGTGTGCCAGGCTCTGCCCAAACCATCGCTGCCGCACGCGGACGGACTATGGCCAATGCCACCACGCGCCGTCTGTTACCGGAGCGGTTCGATGCGGAACTGCGGGCGTTTAGTGAAAGGAACAGCGGTCGCCCCTGCGCCATCGAAATCAATCAGCCGGAACTTGGCGCTCAGCGCCTCGGCCACGGGCTGCCCCTCGTTGGCGCATCGTATGACCGCGTGGGCGATACGGTCGCGCTGATGTTCGGCGCGTCGCAGTTCGCCGGACAGCATCTCACGCACAGCATTGCAGCGGTCAGCCTGATTGAGCTTGCCACGAACGGCGAAGGGCACGATCAAGTGCTGCGCATCGGACATGGGAACGGCTATACGCTCTTGATGCTCGAGTGATCACCACGTACGGGCGGGTACCACATCGCGTGGCGCCCGCCCGGCAATCGACCCTCGCGAGGGTTCCGCGCATGACGAGCCCTGTGGAACAGTGCAAGACGCGGTCCGTGACGATCCGGGAATTCCTGAGTATCGCGGAACGGGCGCCCACACTGAGTGTGTATCTCCACACGCATGGAAAGCGTGGCGCTGTTCCAGCGTGGCGCCGCGAGTTGGAAGAGGCCGTAGGGGCTGTCCGTGCTCGCTGCGAAAACGATGCTGCACGCGCATTTTTTGCGTCCTGTGTCGGGCAGTTGGAGCGCGCGCTGCCGACGGACCCTGCCACCATGCCGCTGCCGGGATGGTTTGGCGCCTTCACACCCAGCGGCGTGACAGTTTGCGCGGGATTGCCGCGCCCGGTGTCGACCCGCGTCGACTGGGGTCAGGGGCCCGTGCTCCTGCCGCTCGCCACCGCGCAGATCGTACCGCCCGTATGGATTCTGCTGGTGGGTGAGCAGGTCGTCCGATGTCTTCGGCTGAGCGATGCGGGGCTGCGTGACGTGGAATCGTTTCAGCTGGAGCAACCGGCCCGCGAGGGAGCCCATGAACCGGGCGTTGCGACGCTGGGCGAGCCTGTGCAACAGGGTGTTGAGCAGGGTGTTGCTGCCGAGTGGACCGACGCCCCAGACGACGAACGAGATTATGGGCCGCGCGCAGAGTGGCAGGTGCTGGTCGCCAATGCGACTCGGCGTCTTATCGGGCTCATGAACCGTCGCGGATTGGCCGTCATCGGCGGTGCGGACCTCCTCACGCATCCGATCAAGGCGCAGCTCCCGGCGTCGAAGGCCGAACGCGCGTTGTGCAGCGTGGCTCTCTCTCCGGATGCGTCCGCCGAGACGCTCCTCCCACGGGTGCTTGCCTTGGTGACCCCGCTACTGGCTGAGCGCCAAACGCAGTGGTTTGACCAACTCATCGCGAGTATCCACACCGGCCACCACGCGGTCTTCCAGCGTCCGGCGGTCGAGGCTGCCCTTGCACACGGCTCCGTCGAGCATGTGGCGTTCACCCCCGCGTTCGCCCGCGCGTGGCCCGATGCGGCAGAGTCGGCGTGTCGCCAGATCTTGCGTGCCGGTGGTACGGTGGAGGTCGTGGAACCAACTGCGGCCCCGCGCCTGGACGCGCTAGCCGGCGGCATCGCGGCGCGCCTGCGGGTGATGCGCCTCGCGCCTCCCAGCGGCATCTGGGCGGCGAGACGCCGCCCCCTTCCGTAGCCACGGACCGCGTGCCTTCCGGCCTCTCCCTGTTGCCCAGCCCTTGCCAATGGGGTAGCGTTCAGTGTAATGGTCGGCGTGCCATCTGGTGCACCGGCTACGTGGGACCCAATGGCCCGCCTCAAGGCGTTCACCTCGTGTGGTCCACGTTTCCCGATTTCCCAGGAGTTGTATGAAGCAAGATGCCATCGAATTCGAAGGGGTTGTCTCGGACGTCCTCCCCAGTGCCATGTTCCGCGTGGGGCTGGAAAACGGTCACTCACTGCTGGCCACCATGGCCGGAAAAATGCGCAAGTTCCGCATTCGTATTCTGGCCGGCGACAAGGTCACGGTCGAAGTGTCGCCATACGATCTGAGCCGCGGCCGCATCACGTTCCGCCACAAGTAACACTGTCGCAACAGCGACCACCCGTGGGGCGTCTATCGCGACGGGAACGGGTACGCGCCGGGTCCGCGCGGCCACAGCGGCCCCTCGCCGTTGCGTCGTTGGTATACCCGCACAAAGTCCACCTGCATCTCGCCCGGAAACCGTGTGGTACGGTCGGGGTTGCCAATGAAGTTGCCGCCGACGGCCAGATTGATGAGCAGATAGAAGGGTTGATCGAAGGGAGCGGGCCAATCATGCAGCTCGCTCGAATCCCGTGGCGTGCGTCCGCGCCAGTCGTCGCGGGCGCTGGTGCTCCACCAGAATGTTTGCGTTTGGTATGCCACGTCATCAATGAACCAACGAACGCGCCCGGGCTCCCATTCCACGGCATACAGGTGGAAGTCGGTGAAATCCTCACCCGGCGGGAAGCGGAACTGCTCACCGCTCGCCACATTTTTGGGCGCGCTGGCCCCGTAATGTAGCGTGCCGAAGATCGAGTCGGGCGATTGCCCGCGCGCTTCCATCACGTCGATTTCGCCCGACGCGGCCCAGCTTCCATAGCGGTCATCTTGCGGCAACATCCACAGCGCCGGCCAGAGGCCGCGCCCGCGTGGTAATTTCGCGCGGAATTCGAACCGGCCGTAGCGCTGCGCGAACAGCGCTCGGCCGTCGCGAGCTCGTGTTTTGAGACGGGCGCTGGTGAACGGGCACTCGGGCACCGACGAAGCGCGGGCGCGAATGCGCAACATGCCATTCCGCACGAACACGTTTCGACGATCGCGGGTGTAGCACTGCAGCTCATTGTTCCCCCAGCCGGTGGCGAGCACGAAACCGGTGTCGTCTACGATATCGTTGCCGAGATCGAAGCCCCACTTGGTGGTGTCCACGCCGGGTCCGTCAAACTCATCCTGCCAGGTGAGCACCCATGGAGAGTCGACCACCGCGAGAGCGGAAGGATCGACGGCTGAGGGTCGGCAGGCGCTCAGCGAGATCGCCACAAGGAGTCCGGCAACGCTGAGCAGGGAGGGACTTCGCATGCGGCAAAATTACCAATGAGCGGTTGGTGAAGGTCAAGTGGGTGCGCGCCGCCGGCGCGCACCTGCCGACCTCTACCGCACGTGGCAGGCGCTTACGGCCAGGGCAAAATGAGCACAGGATAACGCGGGCGCGCCGATGGTACATCATCACCGGCCAGGAAACGCGCGATATCGCGTCGCGCGGCCGCTGCGTGGGCACGCGACGACGCATCGCCACCCGGCGCCACCGCGAGTTGCTGATCGAGCGCCCGCACCTGCAGCAGCGCGTGGGCCCGCACATCAGGCATCGCGCGGGCGTTCCCCCCCAGATCAAGCAGAACGTCAACGACGGCGCGCTGCGTGGCCCGCAACACGGCGCGTTCGGCCACCGCGGCCGGCATCGGCGCGCCCCATGTACGCTGCACCACCGTCCGTATCACCTCGTCGAGACCCAAGGCGTTTGCATTGCGTGCCTGCTGCAGCACCACGCGTGCCGAACGCTCCGGGTGGAGCAGATAGCCCACCACTTCGGTGGCGAGACCACCGGCCAGCGTTATGGGGTCGAAGGGCGTGTCGCCGGCACTTTCAATCCACGTCATATCGGCGTTGAAGCCTGGTGGGGCTGGCGGAATCATCGCAATCACGCGCTCCGGCACGGTCAGCTCCGACGGCCGCAACGCATCGAGTGCGAGTCCGAGCGCACGACGCTGGTCAGCCACGGGCACCACGCGCGTGGGCGTTTGGCCGTCGCCGCGAAGCGTGAAGGTGAAGTCCATGCCGCCGATATTCTTGGCGAGTCCCTCCAGCGAGTAGCGATGATGCAGGTACACATGCGCGAAGCGCATGTTGAGCAGGTGCATCGGCTCACCGGGCTTGATCGCACGCTCGTCGAACTTGTCAATGAGAATGCGACGCACCTTGGTGGTGCGGCTGACCGCGTCGAACATCGTGGCGCCTTCCACCCAGCGCGTGACTTCGGGGATGGAACTGTTCGCGTTCGCGTAGCTGTCGTTGATATACCGCACGTTGCGCGCGAGTCCGTCCTTCATGATGGCCGCGAGCCCCGTACGCTCGGCGTTGGCATCGGGATACCACGTGTAACCCAACCGAATGGCCAGCGTGTCCCATGCGCCGGGGCCCGCGCGATACGCGTCCCGCAGATCGATGGTACCGTCGGCCGCGGCCGTGAGCAGCGGGAACGGATAGTCCATCACCGACGACCGGCCCTGCGCGTGGGCGATGTAGTTGTGCTGCAATCCCAGCGTGTGGCCGATCTCATGTGCCGCGTGCTGACGGCGACGCGACATGGCGAACGTTTCGGCGTTGACGTTGGGACCGGCGGGGCCGGCGGCCGGCACCGTGCCCGCCCAGATGTTGTAATCCACGAGCGAACGCCACGCATCCATCCGCACCACCGCGCGCACAATCTCTCCGGTGCGCGGATCGCTGTAGCTCGGCCCGACGGACGGGCCCGGCCCGCTGCGATGCACCCACATGAGCATGTTGTAGCGCGCGTCCATGGGATCGGCACCAGCCGGCAAATCGAGCACACGGAACGCGTTCCGGAAACCGGCCGCCTCGTACACCGTGGCCCACCAGTTCCCCCCTTCGCGGAGCGCCTCGCGGTACGGCGCAGGGATACCGGGATCGAGGTAGTAGGTGATGGGCGTGACAGGCTCCACCAGTTCACCACGGGCATAGGCCGCCGGATCGCGCGGCACGAGCCGCCAGCGGTTGATGAAGCCGGCGCGATAATTCCCATCAAATCCCTGCGAGAGATCGGCGAACTGCGTGCCACCGTAGCCGTACCGCGGATCGTAGTCGCGCGGCGTGAAGCCCAACGTTTGCGGGAGCACCACCAACGAATGATGCTCCTCGAAAGTCATCGCCTTGGCATCCGGCGCGGCGCGGCGAACCGCACCACCCGGCGCATCACTCACGAACGTGAGCACGGCATGCACTTCGGCGTTCCGCGGAAACGACTTCGTGCGCGCCGTATCCAGCCAACTGCGGCTGGCATCCACGCGGTAGCTCCCGCCCGAGCCACCGGCCCCTACACCGCCCGGGCCCGCACTGCCTCGCAGTGCATCGGCCACCCCGTAGGCATCGGCCAGGAAAAGCGACGTGGCATCCACCGTGAGCACGCCGTCCTTTTCGCTGTCCACCGGGAACGAGCCGACCACCGAGCGCGGGAACGCGTCACGCGCCGCCTGTTGGTTCGCGGCATCGCCATTCAGCGCCCGTACGCTCCAGTTATCACGCACCAGCAGCACCCGCGCCCCGCGTCGCTCGAGCCGCACCACGGCATTCGGGCCCGTCTGTCCACGATCGAGTCCGGGGCCGTTGCTGACGCCGAGCCCGGTGGTGAGGGTGACCTGATGCAGGAAGTCGCGATTCAGTTGCGCAAGCGGAATGTCGAGGAGGGCCCGATTGCGCGCGTCATCGATGCGGACTCGCAGAAAGCCGGCGTCTGTTTGCGCGTACGCGGGCGCAGGCAGCGCGAGTGCTGCGGCCATGGCCAGACGTACGGGGAGAGAGCGGAAAACGGACATGGCACGTCGCGGTGTGGGGAGCGGATTCATTGGGCGATGTTAGCACTCGGCGCCCTCCATCACCACCCAGTTCCACACTCCCGGCAGAGAGCCGACTCAGGGCCCCCGCACCTTTCCCATCTGTTGCACATACCGAGCCCCCGCCCATCCAGCCGCCGCCCCGATGATCACCGCCATCACCGCCCCCGTGACCGCGCCCCACAGGTGAATCGACGCCGCCAACTCGGGCGTGACCACACGCCCCACCGGGGCAGCAATGGTTGACGGGTCGGGCGGTGGCGCGACGAAAAACGCGATCGCGTGGCCGACCAGCGCGTCGATGAGGCCCGCGAAAAGCCCCGCTCGCCAACCCGCAGCCCCCAAGCGCGCGGCCAGTGCGCCGCCTGTGGCGTAGAGCAACGAGGTGGCGACGAGATGGCCCATGCCCACTACGCCTTCCATCGATGGGACTTGGCGGATGAGAAACGCGGCACCGATCGACACAACCGCAGCGGCGATCCCTGCGTAAGTGGCGGGGCGCAGCGCGGTGGCGCGGCCCAGCGTGGGGCGAGGACGGATCGCCATCAGCGGGCCTCGTCGCCAAGATGGTGATCGGGCACGAGATACCGTTGGATGTAATCCAAGACGGCATCGGGCAGCGGGGTGGCCGGCGTCGCATAGCCCGTGGCCCGCAGCCGCGACACATCGGCCTGCGTGAAGTACTGATAGCGATCGCGGAGCGACTCTGGCATGTCGATGAATTCTATGGTTGGTGCCCGATGCATCGCGGCGAACAGCGCCGTGGCGAGCGCCATCCATGTGTACGACGCACCGGAGCCGATGTTGAACAAACCCGACGCCGTCGGATGCGCCGCCAGATGGAGCGTCATATCGACCACGTCTTTAACATAGACAAAATCCCGCCGCTGCTCACCATCGGCGTAGTCGGGATGATGACTGCGGAACAGTTGCACGCGCCCCGTGGCGAGCACCTGCTCGTACGCCTTCTGTACAAGACTTCGCATCGGGCCTTTGTGCCCTTCATTCGGTCCGTACACATTGAAAAACTTGAGCCCCACCAGCCGGTCCAGCAGTCCGTGCGCCATGGCGTATTGATCGAACAGCTGCTTCGAGTACCCGTACGGATTGAGCGGCCGCAGCTGCGACAGCGAGGTCGTATCGTGCATATCGTCGTGCATGCCGACCCCACCGTCGCCATAGGTGGCGGCCGATGAGGCGTACACGAACCGCGCCCCCGTACGGAGCGCCCAGTGCGCGAGTGACTTGGTGCATTCGAAATTGTTGTGGATCAGGAATGTCGCGTTCCGCTCCAATGTGGACGAGCACGCGCCCATGTGCAGCACAGTATCGAACGCGCCCAAGGCGCCCCGCTCGAGCGCGGGGAGGAGGTCGTCCGCTTCGAGATAATCCTCGAAGCGCAACGGCGCGAGGTTGCGCCATTTGTCGGTGCTGCCGAGTCGGTCCACCAGTACGAGCCGCTCCACGCCGCGACTGTTGAGCGCCCACGCCAGGGCGCTGCCAATGAATCCGGCGCCCCCGGTAATGAGCACGCGGCCGACGTCGCGAGGACGAGTTGGTTGGTTGGTCATGCAAATCCTGGGTCTGGCGCCACGGCGGCAAGTGCCACGCGAAGGGTGGGGATTCCACAATTTATCGACGGGGGGCGGGCATCGTCGAGCGTCCTGCCACAAAATGTGATACCAGGAGGCCACAGGACCTCGCATCCGGTCCTCGGTGAAACAGTATTTCTCCGGAGAAACTTTCTCGGGCGACGCACGCAAGCTTTGGTCACAGCCGCCGATTCGTCTTCAGGTACCGGGGACCATCCCCGGAGAGTGGAGGTGGCGCGTTTTCGCGACGACCTTCCCTGCAACCCGGAAATTCCGACGAAGGAATTACGACGCTCATGTTTATCCAGCTCGAAATCAGCACCCGCCTTTTCATCGCGCTGCGCGACGTCTCGCTGGTCGGCTCTCCGGCTGAAGTGGATGCCGCCGTCTCCCTGATCGACGGGTTGGCCGCCAATTACGCGAACTCCGCGACACCGCTCGATGCGATGGCGGCCCCGGCGCCAGCGGCACTGACGACGAACGCGAAATTCTGGCCAGCATCAAGGCCACCGAAGCGATGACCATGCCACTCATCGACAACATGGTACGCCTGCGCCGTCTTGCAACGAAACAGAAGCACAGGCAGTGCTCATGCGCGACGCGCGTCCACAGTTTGTCACGTGGCTCAGGCAGATCAACCAGTTGATCGATCTGGAAGAGGTAAAAAACAAGACCATCGCGCGCTGGGCCGTTCAATCCATCAAGCCGCTGCAGCACCTGACGGGCGTGATGCGCACACTCGCCGACGGTAACTTTGCCGTGAACGTTCCCGCAGCGCATGGCAAGGACGAAATCGCTGAGATTTCACGGACCGTGCAGGTCTTCAAAAACAATGGTCTGGCCCGTATCCGGATCGAAGCCGAGGCGCGTGAGGCGCAGACGGCCATGCGAGCCACGCTCAAGGCCAGCGAAGCCACCTTCCTCGCCGAACAGCAGCGCGTGGTGGACACGAAGGCCGCAGCACTCGCCCGACTGGCTGACGGTGATCTCACTGTTCGCGTCGACACTGGCGACAACGCCAGCTACATCGCGCTCATGAACGACTTCAACAACACCGTCGAAAATCTCGCCACACAGCTGGCGCAGGTCGATGCGGCGGCAGAGCAAGTGGCCGCCGCAGGTGCAGAAATTACCTCGGGGAGCCAGTTATTGGCGAACAGTGCCAGCCAGCAGGCGGCGAGTCTTGAAGACGTCGGCTCGAAGGTCATGCATTTCGCGTCGATGGCGGAGCACAGTGCCAGCAACGCCCGCGAAGCACAAAGTTTGGCCGCCCGAGCGCAGCGACGTACCGAGGAAGGCGCCGCGCGCATGGGTCGTCTCACGCAGGCCGTGACCGACATCCAGCAGGCCAGCGTGGAAACGGCCAAGATCGTGAAGACGAGAGAGGAGATCGCGTTCCAGACCAACCTGCTCGCCCTCAACGCTGCGGTCGAAGCGGCGCGCGCCGGCGATGCCGGGCGTGGCTTCGCGGTGGTCGCCGATGAAGTGCGGGCGCTCGCCATTCGCTCGGCCAACGCCTCCAAGACCACAGCCGATCTGATTGAGCGCAATGTCCGTAGCGCGGCGCAAGGCGTCGCGTACAACACCGAAGTTCTGCAAACGCTCGACCAGATCAGTCGTCAAGTCGCCCGCGTCGCCGAAGTCACTGCAGAGATCTCCACGGCCGCGGCAGAGCAGTCGCAGGGCGTGGCGCAGATCAACGTGGCGGTAGGGCAGATGAATACGGTCACACAGCAGGTGGCCGCGAACGCAGAGGAATCAGCGAGTGCCGCCACGGAACTCGAGAGCCAGGCACGCACGCTGCGTGAAACCGTAGAGCGATTCCAGCTCGACGCCGCGCCAGCCGCACGACCAGCGGTTCAGGTGAAGCGCTACACCGGCGCCCCCGACTGGGTACGCGGGAAGTCGAAGTTGAACAACGTACTCGCCGCATTCTGACCGAACGAACGGAACGCGCGGAGCTCGCGGTCACAACCGTGAACTCCGCGCCCCCGTGAGCCGATATACCGCGGCACCGGTGAGCAACGTGAGCGCCGTGGCCGCCAGCACCAGCGGCCGCTGCATGAGTACGAACACAAGCATCCAGCAGCTCAGTCCGACAAACAGCAGCGGCGTGAGCGGATACCACGGCACCCGGAACGGGCGCGGCAAATCGGGCTCGGTCCGGCGCAGGCGCATGAGGCCCACCACAGTGACCAGACTGGACAGGTTGAGCACGAAGCCCGTATACGCGAGCACCGTCTCAAAAGCGCCCGTAAGAATGAGCAAGGCCACCAGCGCGAACTGCAGCGCCAGCGCCGCGCGCGGCACGCCGGTCGGCGATTCCACGCCCAGCCGCGCAAGGCGCGGCGTGCCCGCGCACACCGCCTGCGTCACCCGCGATCCCGCCATGGTGAGCCCGCTGATCGTGGCCACGAGCGTCATGGCAATCACGCCACTCATCCACCGTCCACCGGCGGCGCCTCCGATGCGCGATGCCGAGAGCGCGCCCACTTCCACCGTGCCACCAAGCAGCTCGAGCGGCACCGTGCGCAGAAACACCCAGTTGAGCAACACGTACAGCGTGGAGACTACCGCGATACTGGCCGTCACTGTGCGCGGAATCAGCTCGGCGGGCCGTTGTACATCGCCGGCGATGTAGCCGATGGAATTCCAGCCGGTGTACGCAAAGATCACATAAATCAGCGATACAGCAAAGGGTGCCGACGAGATCTCGCGCCACGCCGCCGCACTCGGCGCAAAACCAATCGGCTCCGACGGCCCCGCCAGCAGCCCCCACACGATAAAGCCCGCAATGAGGGCAATGGTGACCGACGTGGCGATCACCTGGAAGCGGCGCGCGATGTGCAGCGCACTCCAGTGCACCAGCGCCACAAACACCAGAATCGCCAGCGACGCCTGATAGGCCGTCACAGGAACCAGCGCCGCCACGTACCGCCCGAACGCAATGCCCGCCAACGCGATCGGCGCCGCGAAGCCGGCGGTCATGGACACCCACCCACCCAGAAAGCCCACCCACGGGGCCCAGGCACGCCGCAGATAGACAAACTCCCCGCCGGAATGGGGGAGTGCCGCTCCAAGCTCTGCGTACGCCAGCGCGCCCGTGAGTGACAACACGCCACCAATTACCCACAACGCGAGCAGCGCGAACCCGCTAGTCACCGTGAGCACCTGAAAACCGAGTGCCGTGAACACGCCCGTGCCTACCATGTTCGATACCAGCATCGCGAATGCCGGCGCGGCGCCGATCCGCGGATTGGGCGCCACGGCCGGCGCGGCAGCGGAAGACGCCGCCGTGGGCGCCAACACGGGATGGACGGGCGGAGCGGAAGACATCCCGCGAAGCTGAACCGCAACACCGCCCGTTTCAAGGTGCAGGTGGCCCGGTGTAGGTTGCGGGGTGAAACCGTATCAACGACTCGCTGAGGCCACGGCACCCGACGGCACTGTGCTCACGCTCTATCGGCACGACGGTGCCTATCTTCTGCGCGCCGGGACCATCGAGCTGATGTCCACGCGCCGCTCCTTCTCCGAGGAACGCCTGGGCACCCTCGCCTGCGAGCCACTGGCTACGGTGCGCGGCGCGGCGGTGCTGATTGGGGGGCTCGGCTTTGGCTTCACCCTCAAGGCCGCGCTCCGCACGCTGGCGCCCGACGCAGAGGTCGTCGTCGCCGAGCTCCTGCCGGAGGTGATCGCGTGGAACGAGAACGCCGAGTATGCGCTAGCGGGCGACGCGCTCCACGATCCGCGGGTGACCTTGGAGCAGGATGATGTGGCGCGCATCCTGCGCCGCGATCGGAGCGCCTATGACGCCATCCTGCTCGACGTCGACAACGGCGCCGAGGCGTTTACCACGGTTGGAAATGGTGCGCTGTACGGCGACGCCGGCATCGGCCTCGCCATGGCGGCGTTACGCCCCGAGGGTGTGCTCGCGTATTGGTCCGCCACACCGGAGCCGGCCTTCGAGGCACGACTCCGGCAGGCTGGGCTGATCGTTCACGCCGAGCGCGCCCGGGCCTACGGCACCGGAGGGCCCGCCCACACGATCATTCTGGGGCAGCTGCCGAAATAGCGTCACTGGCTGGCGGTGTCTCCGCGAATACCGGCGCCATCAGCCCCGCGCGTGATCGGCCATGCGGGTCTTGCTGCGCCCGCACGGCGTTGACCATCTCGAGTGCTGTTTTGGTGCACGGCACGAGCTCGCGGGTGGTGGTCCCCAGCGGCGTCACCCGTTGCCCCCAGCGCACCAGCAGCGAACAGTACGTCAGACCGCCGCCAAAGGCCGGCATGAGGAGCAGACTGCCTGGTTTCACGCGCCCCAGCTCCAGCGCTTCCACCAGCGCCACGGGCACCGTGGCCGCACTCATGTTGCCGTATTTCTGCACCGTGACCACCACCTTCTCCATCGGCAAGCCCGCGTATTTTGCCACCGATTCGATGATCCGCAGGTTGGCCTGATGCGGCACCACGAGATCGATCTGGTCGGCGGTCACGCCGTGCTGCTGCATCACGCGCACGGACGCATCCGCCATCGCGTGCACGGCGCGCTTGAAGATCACCTGGCCGTCGAAATCCCAGATGGTGTCACCTAACGACACGTCGCGCCCAGCGTAACTGCACCCGAACCCGCGTACACGCAGGCTCTGCCGGGCTTCGGCGTCGCAGCCAAGCACGCTGCCAATCAGCCCTTCTTCCTCACCCTCGGACGCCTGCAGCACCACCGCCGCTGCACCATCGCCGAACAGCACGGCCACGTTGCGGTCACTCCAGTCCATGTAGCGGCTGATCAACTCCACGCCGATCACCACGGCATTGCGGACCATGCCGCTCTTGATCATGGCGGTGGCGGTGGCGAGGCCGTAACAGAAGCTGGTGCAGGCGGTGTTCAAGTCGATGGCGGCGGCGCGTGTGGCGCCAAGAGCGATTTGCACACCGGAAGCGCTGTTGGGCACCTGCTCGTCGTTACTCACGCCGCCATAGATAATAAGATCGACGTCGGCGGCTTCGAGACCAGCGCACGCGAGCGCCCGCGCTGACGCCACGGTGGACAGTTCGATCGCAGTCACGTGCGACACGCGGCGTTCCTTCATGCCGGTACGTGAGGTGATCCATTCATCCGACGTCTCGAGGAACGTGGAGAGATCGTCGTTGCTGAGCACGGCTGGCGGCAGGCACGCGCCCCAGCCGGTAATGGCGGCGTAGGTCATGGGACAACAAAAACGCTGGGACAGCGCGTTGTACAGCCCGCCCCGGGGGCTTCCCTGCGAGCGCCGGTCGGCGCGGCGTTGGTTTCACACGAGGGCTGGATGGTGACCGGCGTTACCGACTGGCTCCGACAAATGCCCCATACATGGGATGGTGGTCGACCATCGCGATATCTTTCGGCTCAGGTTGGTGCACCGGCGTTCCGGCGCTCGCCAATCGGGGGCGCCGAAGGCCCCGGTATTCGTTCTTCGTCAAGTTCTCGCATGTTGGCCTCGCTGTTACTGCGTCACCGGCCCCTGCCCGGCGGCTTTCCCGGTCGCGTCGATATGATTAATGCCCCACTGATCCCATCCCATCGCCGGACGGTCTCCGCGTTTGGCGGCGACTCGTGACCGACCGCGCACAACCGTCGACCAACCGGATACTTGGAGTGGCCAAACAGCGGCTCGCCGAACCGAGTGCGGCACTGAGAGCGACGGTGTCGCTGCTCACCGCAATCCTCGAATCATCGCCCGACGGCATCGTCGCGATGGATGGCAATGGTCGCATAATCGCCAACAACGCGAAGATGTCGGGGATCTGGTCCATCCCGGCGGTCGACTTCTCCAACGGTTGCTACGCGGACCTCGTGGTGCGCGCGGCCTCGGTGATGCGCAACCCCATCGAGTTCCGCCGGACGAGCGATACCCTACTTACCAACACGACCGACGAATCATTCGACTTGGTCGAGCTCATCGACGGCCGCACGTTTGAACGCCGTACCGTGCGACAACTGATTGACGGGGACAGCACTGGCACCGTGGTTTTCTGGCGTGATGTTACCGAGCGGAAGCGGTCCGCCGATGCGCAGCTCGCGCTCGCCGATCAGCTCCGTCAGTCGCAAAAGATGGATTCGTTGGGCGCACTCGCCGGTGGCATCGCACACGACTTCAACAACATCCTTGGCGTCATCCTTGGGAATGTCGAGATCGCGATCACGACCGTGGAGGCCGACCATCCCCTGGTGGAAAGCCTGTCCGCCATCCAGCGCGCCGGTGATCGCGCCACCCAACTCGTACAGCAGATTCTGACCTTCAGCCGCCAGCAGCGGCACGTGTTGGAAGAGGTGATGCTGGGGGAATCGGTGCGCGAGGCCGTGGGTCTGCTGCGGGCCACCATTCCCGCCGGAATCGAGATCATCACCACCTGTGATTCGACCGCGCCCCACATCCTCGCCGACCCCACGCAGGTGCATCAGCTCGTGATGAACCTGTGCACGAACGCGATGCACGCCCTGAAGGAGCGACCGGGCGGCGTCGGGCGGGCGGGACGGATTACGTTGCGCGTGGAACACGGGGTCACCGGATTCGGCCTCGGACTCGACGCGCCCAGCACGCTGGCGCCAGGACCGTTCGTCCGGCTCGCCGTCATCGACGATGGCATCGGCATGGATGCGGCCACCAAAGGGCGCATCTTCGATCCGTTTTTTACCACGAGGCAACTCGGCGAAGGCACCGGCCTCGGCCTGTCGGTCGTACATGGCATCATGGACGTGCACCACGGAGCGATCGCCGTGGAAAGCACGCTGGGCACGGGAAGCGGGTTTTTTCTGTATTTCCCAGCCCATTACCCGGCGCACGCGACCACAGCTTCCAGCCGTGACCATCGCGCCGTCCGCAGCGCGCCCCCGACATTGACGGCGCTCACCGGCGAAGGTCGACAGATCATGTACGTGGACGATGAACCGATGATCGTGTCGCTCGTCACGCGATTGCTCTCGAAGGCGGGATTTGAGGTCACGGGCTTCACACGCTCATCGCTGGCCGTTGAAGCGTTCACAGCCAACCCGCAGTTTTTCGACGTGATCATTACCGATTTCAACATGCCGGAGCTGTCCGGCTTGGAGCTCGCCCAGTCGGCGCTGGCGCGACGTCCCGACGTGCCCATCGTGGTCACCTCCGGCTACATCAGCACTGAGTTGCAGCGCGAGATGGAACGCCTGGGACTGGTGCATCTTCTCTACAAGCCGGATCTCGCCAAACGCCTGCTGCCCACGATCCGCGCACTCGCGCTCGGCCCGATACCCGACCGTTCGTGACTCACGGCGTACCGGTCAGAGCGGCAGCTGGTCTGGCGGTTGACGTTGCCGCTCGCTTGCCGTCGCGCCATCCGTCCACGCTTGGTGCCGTGGCCTCCATCGATCGGAGATAGCGCGCAACACGTGTGATCTCCTGCGCCGTGAATGGGCCACCGAGATCGATGTGATACGCGCCCATCGGCGATCCGGGAATGCCGCCGGCAATGAGCCACTCAAGTTGCTGGTCGCTGACCAGCGACAAAAATTCGCGGGAGGCCAGCGTCGGTCCCACGCCGTTGCCGGTGCCGCCGGGCCCGTGACAACCCGCACAATGGAGATCAAAGGCGCCACGACCCAGAGATACGGACTCACGCTCCATCGCCTCATGCGCCGCGTTCCGGCGCGACGGCTCTTGCAGTTTATAAAGCGGGAAGGCGATCACGAGCAGCAGCATGCAAGACAGTCCCAGCACATAGGTGTGATCGAGACTCCGTGCGAGCTCCGGCGAGTCGAGCGGATCAGGCATCGGCATCGCGGCATTCTCCCGAACCGGCCGGCGTGTCGAAGCGACGCTCGCCCAACGGCGCCCCTTCGATGACCGCTGACACGTCCACCACCACACGGCCGTTCTCAATCTGCACGCGATACCCGTCCATACCGCGCGGCGCAGGCCCGCTGATGTGTTCGCCCGCCAGGTTGTACACCGAGCCATGGCACGGGCATTCGAACCGCCCACTGGCCGCGCAGTACGGCACTCGGCATCCGAGGTGCGGGCACTTTTGAGAAATCGCGAACAACTCGCCCTTGGCGCGTGTGACATACAATCGGCCGGTCCGCACAAACGTGGCGCTGCCTTCCGGATACGCCTCCGGCGGGAGCAGCGGCAACGCACCGCCACCCTCCACATTGGCCAGTGGGGCGAGCGCTTCCATGGTGGTCCAAGCGGCGGCACCAGCCAACAGGCCACTGCCAATCATCCAACTGGTTTTGAGCGCCTCACGCCGAGTGGGACTCATGGTTGACTCCGCATCATCAAGGTTCGAAATACCAGTGTTCCCACGGCAGCACAAAGGCCCAACCGGGTCCTCGGAACAGCGCCCCGATCACCGTCAGCGTGACCACCACAAGCGCCAGCGTTATGAAGAGTGACATCGCCAGCGGACGTTCAGAGGGCAGCCGAGCGGGGTTCCGATCCACATAGGGCAGGGCCGCCAACAGAAACAGCAGCGCGCCTGGTGCCAGGACGCCGGCCACCAGCGGATCAAAATGGGCCAGCAGTTCCTGAATGCCCACGAAGTACCACGGCGCCTTGGCCGGCTCCGGCGTCAAGTTGGGATTGGCGTGATCGCGCAGCGGTGCGTCAAACAGCACACCCATCACAATCACCACCGCCGTGGTCAGCAGCGCGACCACCTGATGACGCACGAGCATATGTGGCGATGTGAATACCTCGTCGTCGGGCAAGCGGGCGTGCGCTTCTGCCGATGCCGCATAGACGACACCCATCTGGCGCACCCGCACAGATTCTGCGCGCGCGCTATTCGCCCGCGCCACGGTCGGCACGTTCGGCGCAGTTGGCACAGGCAGCGTG
>Ga0105045_10000904_pt1 | contig 23084 bp, 13 predicted proteins | sample MAT02_FD_78089 | JGI IMG/M metagenome (GOLD analysis project Ga0105045, IMG submission 78089) | Freshwater microbial communities from Lake Fryxell liftoff mats and glacier meltwater in Antarctica - MAT-02 (megahit assembly) | ecosystem: Environmental > Aquatic > Freshwater > Ice > Liftoff... | reverse complement strand
TTCATGAAGGTGCTAGCTGAAGAGCGGGCGCAGGAAAAGGAACAAAAAAGTTAAGAAAAAAAGCAAGATAAGCAAAATAAGTTCAACTGTAATGAGTAAATAAGGGCTTGGCTATTTTTAACGCGCCTTTGCGTCTCCGCGTTAAAAATAGCCAAGCCCTTATTTAATCATTACAGTTGAACTTATCTTGCTTATCTTGTTTTTTCTTTGCGTCTGTGCTGCTTTGCGCCTTCGGGCTAAATTGTTATCTACCAACTACTCTAAAGTGCTCCACGATTTTTGCAGTACTTTCACTTGTCGCGACCAGTTCTCTAAACAATCCTTCCTTCACTGTCACTGCTGCCACGCCCAGCCTCATGCACATCGCAATATGCTCAAGTGTCCTTAGCGATGCCACCAACACCTTCACACCATATTGCCGACCTACACGCTGCATCAACTCCAGCTCTGCTTCTGCTTTCGCCTCATCTCCCATTCTTGAAAAGTAAGGCGCCGCATACTCCGCCCCAGCTTTAGCCGCCAACAGCACTTGATGCGCATGGAAAATCACTGTCGCCATCACAGGAATCCCTGCTTTTGACAAAGCATGGATCACCTCTATTCCCTCTTCTGTCACAGGAACCTTCACAATAATCCGCGTTGAGATCTTGTGAAACGTTTGACCTTCCTTAATCATCTCTTCGACAGTCTCTGCAGCCACCTGCGCTGTGATCGGACCTTCCTGAATCGCTAACAATTCACACAGTGTTTCTTCCGGCGGCAAATGGGATTCTCTTAGAATAGCCGGATTCGTTGTCACGCCATGCAGAATGCCCGTACGCTTTGCTTTTTTAATCAAATCACTACCGACCGAATCTAACCAAATTTCCATCAGGTGCCCGTGTATTGATGGAGCTTAATCGCAATTTCTTTAAGCTCTTTTTCTGTTTGCTCTAGAATACTTCGATTCTTCTCGATCAGTTGTGGCGGAGCCTTACTCACAAATTCCGTGTTAGACATTTGTCCCTGCATTTTATCAAGACTGAGGGTCAAACGCTCTTGCTCTTTAATGAGACGCGCTTTTTCTTGCTTCAACAACTCCTCTGGAAGAGGAAGAATGATTTTAAGACCATTGAGCATACCTGTTGCAGACATTCCTAATACAGGTTCAGTCGTATGCATCGCAATGGTTCCTGTACGAATCAGCGCAGAAATAATTTTGCTGTTCTCTTGAATGCTTATAAAATGCGCGTCTTCTTCAGAACCGACAATATGGACATCTGTCACAGCGTTTGGAGGCAGCTTCATCTCTCCGCGGATATTGCGGATCGTGTACACAACCTGCCCTAAAAGATCAAAGGCTTGATCGATTTTTGGACTGAGGTCAGCTTCACGAATAAGGTGCGGATAAGGAGCAACCATGCAAGCCTTAAAGGCTAAAGCTTGAATTGCTTCGGCAGAATAAGGATCAACGTTTTCTTTGGCTGCTTTCACAGGCAAACGGTTCTTCAGGGCTTGAAAGAGCTCTTCTGTGATGAAAGGTGTCATTGGATGCAACAGTCTCACGGCTTGGCATAGGACGATAGCCAGAATTTTTTGCTTGTTCTTACGGTCTGCCGGAGTTCCTACTTTTCCAAAAAGGGTCGGTTTGGCAATCTCTAAGTAGTAGGCACAGAACTCCTTCCAAAAGAAATCGTAAGCGGCTAAAGCGGCTTGATCAAAAGCGTAGGCGGAGAGCTTGTCATTCACATCCTTGGTGATGCGATTCAGGCAAGAGAGAATCCAGCGATCTTCAAGGGCTAGTCTGCTTTCATCAAGTCCTTCACTAAACTCTTCGGCAGTAAGAGGCGTTGTGCCTTTTGCCGCATCGCCTTCGAGATTCATAAAGACAAAACGCGCACCATTCCACACTTTGTTGGCAAAGTTCTTAAACTCTTCAAAACGACGACGGTCCAAGTCAATTTCTCTCGCTTGGCTAGCACTAGCGCACAGGGCCATGCGTAATGCATCCGTGCCATATTCTTCGATGATTTCCAGAGGATCGATAATATTGCCCTTGGATTTGGACATCTTTTCCCACTTGCTGTGAACGTCTTTTGGAGGCACCTTGCCAAGATCGTACGCATTGCGTTCTTTCTCGGAAAGATAAGCGATGCCGCCATCCAGGTTAGTACGCCAATAAGATTTTCCATAAATGAGTCCATTCAAAAAGACTTCAGGGAAGGGGATTTCACCCATGGCGTATTCTCCCATCATAATCATGCGGGCCACCCAGAAAAACAGGATATCGTGACCGGTGATTAAGACAGAATTAGGGTAGAATTTTTTCAGCTCAGGAGTTTCCTCAGGCCATCCCAAAGTGGCAAAAGGCCAAAGGGCGGATGAGAACCATGTGTCTAAAACATCATCGTCTTGACGCCAATGTGTGGGTTCTAAGGTTACTTCAGGGGGAACACCTTCTCCGTCATAGCAGATAATGCGCTCAGGATCTTCAACGTGGTACCAAATGGGAATACGATGTCCCCACCACAGCTGACGGCTAATGCACCAATCACGTAAGTTATCAATCCAATGGAAATAGGTGCTCTCCCAATTGTTGGGGATGATTTTTGTGCGTTGCTCGGCAATCGCGCTGCGCATTTTCGGAGCAAACTCTGTCATCCGCACAAACCATTGCTTGGACATATAAGGCTCAATCACCGCTTTAGAACGATAAGAAACAGCGACACGGTTTACATGAGGTTCGATTTTATCGACAAAACCAAGGGCTTGCATCTCTTTGACAACCGCGTGGCGAGCCTCATTCATCGAGAGTCCTTCGAATGGGGCGCCGTTGTGATTAATTTTCCCTTCAGGAGTCATGATGTTAATGAAAGGAAGGTTGTGTGTGAGCCCCATTTGATAGTCGTTCGGGTCGTGTGCTGGAGTCACTTTAACTGCACCTGTTCCAAAAGCAGGGTCGACATGATGATCGGCGATGATAGGAATTTCTCTGTTCAGGATAGGTAGGATGACTGTTTTTCCGATGAGGTGGGTGTAGCGCGGATCTTTCGCTGATACAGCGATGGCGGTATCTCCGAGCATTGTTTCAGGGCGTGTGGTGGCGATGTGAATGAATCCCGGGCCCTCTTTCAGAGGGTATTTAAAATGCCACAAGGAAGACTGTTTTTCTTCATATTCCAGTTCATCATCGGCGAGAGCCGTTTGTGTGATAGGATCCCAGTTAACAAGATAGTCTCCGCGGTAAATTAAGCTGGAATCGTATAGTTTTTTAAACATTTTACGGACAGAGTGGTTATTTCCGTCATCCATAGTGAAGCGTTGACGAGACCAGTCGCAGGAGCAGCCGAGGCGTTTGAGTTGATTCAGGATTTTTTCTTCATTATCATCTTTCCATTGCCAGATGTGGTTTAGGAATTCCTCTCTAGGAAATTCTTTGCGGCGTTTTCCGGTGTTTTTAATAAGGTGTCTTTCGACAACAGTTTGAGTAGCAATGCCAGCATGGTCTGTCCCAGGAACCCACAGAGTGGCAAAACCCGACATGCGTTTCCACCGAATAAGGACGTCTTGCAGGGTATTGACTAGCGCATGGCCCATATGAAGAGTTCCCGTGACATTAGGTGGGGGAATCACGATACAATAAGCGGGTTTGTCGGAAAGGGGATCGCCTTTGAAAAAGTGGTTTTTGAGCCAAAAATCATACCATTTTGCGTCAACTATTTTGGCTGCGTAGGCTTTGGGTAATTCTATCATGTCTTGTAGTCCCTTAAGTTTAATAGTAAGATCATAGCATAAAGACGAAAATGACATAAACCTCAAAAAGTCACGGCGCGTAGCTAGGCCTTCCCGGCCCTGGTTTCTATGCAAATCTGGTAGCAGTGATGTGTATCAAAACCGGGCCGGGACGGCCAGCTACGCACTGAGAGCCATATCCATTCTTCTGCCCATTTTTTAGGGCGTAATATTTTGTAATAAATTAACGCAATCTTAACAAATTTTCTATTATTTATTAATATGTTTGCACTATAATAGTAGTCATTAACAGGAGATTGTATGCCACCATTGACAGTATCTACCAAAGCATTAGCCGATTTAGCTCAAGGAAACAGCTTAGGCTCAAGTGGTTCGAGATCTGATCCAGTCAAAACAAGCGCGTGTTCAGACCTCACTGTTGGCGTCGCAACAAATGCTATTCGATTGATTGCGCAACCTTCTGATAAACGGCTTGCAGTAGCAATAGATCAATTGACTGAAGTAAAGGATTATGTCGCCGGAACAGCCGTCTCTGCTGTTGAGAAAATCGAAAAATTAGCAAATCGTTTTATTGAACTAGCTACAGAGTTTGCGCCCATTAAATTCTATAGAGAGCAGCAGGTTGGAGAATTAAAAGGATATGTTATTCAAGCCGCGGAATCTGCAAAACAGGTTTATCAGGCAGCAACCGGTGAGCTGGGCGATGTGACTAAAGCTACATTATCGATATGGGATAAATTAAAGATACCATCGACGATATCCTTTGTAACCAAACATGTGGACGGTCTCGCATTGTTTGCGGTGCCCGTGGGGATCTATGAGTTCTATCGATCAGCTAAAAGATGCTTTGTTCATGATAGTGCGTCTAAGAAAATTGATAGTGCCCTTTTGGCGATTATTACAACGAGTGAGCTGACAACTGCGGCTGTAACAATTAGTGAATTTTTATGCACAGTGGGAGCTATTGCTAGAACCTCGCTTAGTTGGGTTGCGAGTTTAACGATTGTTGGCACAGTATTGTCTGTTGCAACAGTGTTTTTAAATGTGAAAAGACTGTGGAACTCCCATCAGTTTTTAAATAAGGTGGAAAATACCTATGCCAATCCTGAAAAAGGCGTAGACGCTTCTCTGGCGCTGTTTACCGAAAAGGGAAATAGTATTCAGCATCGTTTAGGTGTTAAGCGCGGATTGCTTGAGGAGCCTATTAAGAAAACAGCACATGCAGCAAAAGAGAAGAAAACGGCGTTACAAGGCCTTCTTGTAGGTCGATTAAAAACAATGATTAAGTCACAGCGAGTAGCTCTGGTTGCTTCGATCATTGCTGCCATTGGTTCTGTGTTACTGTTTGCTGGTCCTGCAGCTCCGGTAGGATATGGATTATTAGCTTTAGCAGGTGCTATCTACATCGGTCGGTTTGTTTACGACAAAGTACAAGAGCAGCGCTTTAGAAAAGCTCTAGCGGGAGAAGAAACCGAACTCGTAGAGATGAAGCCTGTTACAGATGGGGTGCAGGCTGGTACGCCGTCGAAGAAGAATCTAAGAGCAGAAACACCCTAAACGTCTTAAACGACATCAACTGCCTCTAAATGACAAGCTTAAAAATGCTAAAACCGTTTTTAAGCTTGTCCTTTTTTTCGTCCTGTAGTCCTCTATATATTTCATCGCAATAAGTTTGCAAACTTAGAAAAAAGCTTTCTTTTTTAATTTAAATAATGCATGGTCGTGTTTATCTTTTATTAATTTGTTAAAACAGAAGGTTATTATGACAGCTATTCAAAACCTGTCAAATGATGGTCCAATTCAACCAACAACTTTATTTGGGAGATTTGCAACTTCATTTGGGAAATTTGCCGCGGGATCACCCGTAAAAAAAATTGATGTGGTAGCAAAGTTAGCTCTTGTTCTTTTAGGAGAAATTCTTTTTGCGCGTATTACCTTGGGACCGGGAATGTTCACTAGCACCATTTACCCATTGTGTGTTGTGATTGGTGGTGTCTGGGACCTTGTTGGCAGAGTTGATCACTTGGACTTCCAAGATCCCTCTAAGCAATGTACGCTCGAATGCGTAATCAGCGCGGTTAAAGCTCCTAGAGATGCTGTCGTTCAAGTGAAAAATTTCCTTGATGAGGTGAGCAACATATCACTCATTAAAAAAGTCGACGCCCTTGTAATGCCGATATTTATTGTTCTTGATAAGGTTATTATGGGATCAGGTTTAATGGGTTTCAGCTTTAGTCCTGGTCGTCTAGTTTTTTTATCAAGGTACGGCGCCTCTAATTTTTATGAAAAAATGACAAGCAAAGATTTTTTTGCGGAGCCATGCACTCTTGAAAAGATTGCTTCTGCAGTTAAGCATCCTAGCCAAATGAAGGCGGAGCTAACTGGTGGTAAAGTGGCGGCAATGGTTGCAACAGCTGCATCGGGACTTTCTATTTTGTATTTAGCTATTCCCCGTCCCCTGAGTATAGTCGCAGTCGTTATTTATCAGGGTTTGAAAAATTTGCCCTTGTAAATCAAGTGACCCAAATGGCTAGCTTAAAACGGTTTTAGCGTTTTAAGCTAGTCATTTAGTCTTTTTTTCGTCATTTAGGTCCTCGTCCTTTGTCCTTTCTAATTGCAAATAGCGATTAGCGCTTTCTTCATCACCAATACAGGCATAAAAGAACGCAAGCTGTCTAAACAACTGACGCTTTTCCCAGAAAAAAGCTTTCTCAAACCAACTGCTCGTTTCACTGATCTTGCCATTCAAGGCATGTGTGCCAAGTGTCCACGTTCTTGGATAAGAGACATCCAAAACCCCAGAAAAATGGATATTTGCAATCTCTTTTCCTTCTGCCATGTAAAGCCAACTGCCATACAAAAAATGAAGGGGAGTCGTTTCCTGATTCAACAGCTGTAAAGGATAACGCTGGAATACTTCTCCAGCTTGCAACCAATTCTTCTCATACATGTAAGCCACAATCAAATAGAAATCCACACGGATAGCTGCATCAGGGGGGATTTCATAATCTTTCAATCGTTCGATGATGCTACGTATATAGGCATATTGTTTCTGTATAATAGCGCGCCGGATCAAATAAAAAAGAACGCGCGTTTCTTTTTTTGTCAGTTTGTTAGGAATAAGAGCACATAGCTCTTCAAAAGAGCCAGAAATATCTTTATCAGTTGCTTCGGCAGCAGAAATAGCAAGCGTTAACAACTTAAAATCATACTCGCAGCGTTTTAGGTTCTCTTCCGACAGCATCTCTCCATTTTGCAGCTCCAATATTTTAGCTTCTGCCAGCCCATGATCTCCTAATTTAATCAAGCAAAACAGAGCGTTTGCAAGGGTCGTGACGCCTTCTAAAGGAGCGCTCATCCCTTCTTGAGTTAGATGATCGATGACTTCTAGCAATGTATATGTTTTTGCCACCCAGAAAGAAAGCACAATGCAAAAAGCACTATTTTTAAGATCTTTATTATTTGCGCAATCGGGATCTTCCTCGATAAAATGAAGTTCTTCCCAATGCTTTTTCAGGTTAACAAAGAGTTTACGGACATTGTTATTAGTTGTGATGTGCGGAATGTAACGAATCGCGAGCAGAATAAAGTTATAGGTGGCGTAACGATTGGAGCGCGAGCTTTCATTCATGCGATAAATGATCTGATCGTTTAAGACACGCAAGAGCGGATTATGCGGATAGCGGCGATAGGCCAATTCAAAGCATTTGATCTCTTCATCATAGTCGCGCAAAGATTGGTAGACCAATGCCTTTCCAAGGTATTCAAGGGGAGCACCAGGCGTTTTATGTAGCTCTCCAAATTCCTCCAGGGCAAGGTCACAATATTCAAGGCTTTTTTCTTTATTGGAAAAAGAGCGGGATTGTTCAAGCAAAGTGATGCCAGCGCGGAAAAGAGCTTCTCGTCCTTCCGCGCGTTCTGGGAAGGAATAACCAATTCGACGGTATTCACTGAGGGCTGTGACATAATCTTTATGCGCCAAAAAGGCGTTGGGAACGGCGAGGCAGCTAATGTTAATGCTTAAGCTGCCCGAATACACTTTTATTGGACTTATCACATAATCGGCATCCCGTGTCAGTAATCCGATGTGTGTTCCAAGAAGGGGGAGATGGCTAATATAGGAAAACTGCAGCAGGTCATTCAAATAAAAGTGGATATTGTTCTCTACCTTTTCGATGCGCACGCGGTACCATTCATGCCGCCGTATGAATACCTCAGGAGCATGAAGTACCTCCATCGTCGACCGCAACAACTTGGTGCCGTGGACTTGATCAGATCCCACCCATAAGCAATATCCATCATTTAAGTGAAGACGCTCGGCCTCTTCAGGGACACTCAGAAGAAAACCGATCCCTTGACCTTTGTCTCCAAGGCGTACCTGAGCTTCAATTTTGCTGTTTTCTGAGAACGATTTTTGCGAGACCATCAAGCAGACCCATTCTGTTACTTCGGGTGCGCGGGTAATGGCAATGTGTTCGGCAATTAGAACGTTCTCTTGGAATTCCCAGTCTTCTTTGGTGTCGACATTGAGTTCTGCGACTTCAAACCACTCAGAACGTCCTTCCAGATAGTTTTCAACATCGTGGATCAGTCCTGCCATATTTTCATAGCGTTGGGTTGGATCTTTTGCCATGCATTTTTGGCACATTGTGGAAAGAAATCTGGGGACTTCGCGGTAAGGCGCGACTTCTGCGGGATCGATGATTTCTTCTTTACGGAGGTTTTTACGGAACTCTACCAAAGTCCCTCTACGGAAAGGAAAATGCAGGGTTAGGAATTGGTAAAGAATTACTCCCAAGGAGTAAATGTCTGTTTGGATAGTTGCTGGGTTTCCTAAAGCGCGTTCTGGTGCCATGTAAGAGACTGTCCCCACAACTTTTCCGATTCGGGTTAAGTGGTGAAGGCTGCGCTTTTTGGATTCTCGGATTACAGGCTCATCATTTTGCGCAATGTCCCCACGCATTAATTTTGCAAGTCCCCAATCTAAGATCATCACCTCACCAAAAGTTCCTAAGATCACATTTTCCGGCTTAAGATCGCGATGCAAAACCCCCTTGTTGTGGGCATAAGCAATCGCTTGGCAAATCGTCAGAAAAATCCGCATTAGCGTAGAGATGGATCCTCCAACCGGATGCGATTTTTCTCCTTTTTTCTCTAATTTTCTGGCCTCACGCAAGGTTTGCTTTAGCGTCTCTCCTTTAACAAGCGGCATCGTGTAATAGGTCAAATGATTATCGCTGTGAATGGAATAAATAGGAATAATGGCAGGGTGGGTGAGCTGGCTTGTGATGCGGGCTTCTTTCAAGAAGCGATTGTGCATTTGTTTATGTGCAGAAAGATCTTCTCTGATACGTTTGAGTGCAATTCTACGTCCGCAGTTGGTGTCGTAAGCGGAGTACACTTCGCCCATGCCGCCTTTGCCAATCAGTCCAAGGATTTGATAGGGACCAACGGTGAATTGAATCCCTTCTCCAAGCGGAGCGTGGCCTTGAACCAAAGTGGCATCGGTGTGGTGAATATCCTCGAGCACTGTCTCTACAAGACCAGGAGGAAGCGGTTTTAAGGGGTTCCCACAGGAAGGACAGAAGTCAACGCGGGTTTTGGGATCAGTATCTCCCAAGACGAAATTTGAATGGCAAAAAGGGCAACGAATATCGACCATGGATTATAAACGGCCTTCGTTCTTGAGTTGGCGCCAGACTTTTTGTGAGAGGGGGGGAGCAGCCTGCACAAAGCAGTTATTGCCTAAATCTTCATCAAAATAGACCCCATTCATGCTGTCGTAAGAGGCTGCCATCTGATGAAATAAGGCGTTCATGCCGTGCTCATCCCGCTCTGCGAGAGTGTAGCGAAAGCCGCACTCCATAAGGGCGAATTCTTGCGATTTCCACTCTTTTTTTGCTAAGCGGACCGCTTCTTCCGGATTATTTGCGATAATCGAGGTCTGAGTTTCCGTTTTGTCGTGGTTTTCCAAAAACCAGATGTAGAGCGTGGGACTCTCTTTTCTGAGAAATAAGTAGAGTGGATCCCCTTTCGAGGGATAGATCTTGGCAATGTGGATCAGTTTAGCTAGGTTTTTACTCGAGGTCGCTGTCATCTTTAATTTCCTGTGAAGGGTCTTCCTTGATGTTATCTTCAGCGAAGAAATATTCTCTAAAAATAATATAAATCCCACCAACAACGAATAAAACCGGAAGGAGAACGGAAAGATTGATATTAAAGTAAGAGACAATAAAAAGACCGATCAGGATGAAGGTTGTGATTGCTAAATCCCAGTTTCTGCCTGTAAAGTATTGGCGCACAGCAAGGGAAGCCCAAATCGCAAGTAAAATCCCTGGCCACCAGCCATTTGACCAAAACAAAACGCCCAGGCAGACAAGAAAGACACCATTGGAGATGGCTTCCGATTTTTTCTTGGATAAGATCATTTGTGACATAGATAATCCTTTTTTAAACCGATAAAGGATCGTATGCTATTTTTACATGATCCCTAATCTTATACATACCTTGTTAAAGGTTTTGAGGCAAGGATGTTCAACTTTGAGGTGATTGAAGTGCTTGACGGAAGTTCGTTGAAAAAGAAAGAGTTGGTCTATGTTTGAAGTCTTCAAATTCAGCCATAACCGCCGCAAGCTGGTGATACTCCTCATTGGGAACATATTTATGCCCTTTAGTTGCCGCTGCTTTGATTGCTGCCCTTACTGTTTTTATCCGTAGATTATATGCTGCAAGATTCGACAAGCCTGATTCTCTCAGAATGATCACGTTGGCATTTGTACGACAGATATTCGATTTTAAAATATCCGAACGAATATCAATTTTTGGATCGTTTGGATAGCGCGGTAGGGTTTTAAATCGAATTGGATCTAAAAGAGCATTTAATTGCTTAGCTTTTTCCTCTTGAGCGCTGATTGTTGCTCTCTTACTTTTTTCAATAGCTCTTTCTGCATTCATTGCACCAGCTTGTCTTTCTTCTTCCACAAGTCTTTTCAAGTGGGGTTCCATGAACTCCAAAATCTGTTGAAACATTCGCAGTTCCTTGTGAAGAATCTCGGGCCTTTCTTTTGCTTGGATAATTCTTGAGGCCACGAGATCGACAGCAGAGTCATCAAGCCCTTTTCCGAATTGCTCTAAGGGAATTTCATCGTTGCAAGCAGACAGCAGTTCATCCGTGATGGTCTTTAGCTTCTTTGCCCACCTTTTAAAATCGACTTTGCTCCCGCTCATTGTATCAATTTTATTTTTCCAATGATTCAATCGCAGATTACAAGAAAGGTCTTCGTCTTTTGCTTGTCTTTCTTCATCCGTCATCTCCACTTGGATCAAGCGGAGATTTTTGATCGCAGTCATCAATGTTTGATGTGTTAATTCTGCGGGAATTTCTTTTTTTGCTGATGGTAGTACTTTTATTTCTATCGATTTTTCTAGGATACACATTAAACTGTTGCTAGTAGCTTTAAAGATAGATCCGCTGAGAGGAGGAGGTAGTGGCGTGTATTTAATTTGAAGTTGCGCTACGATATCCTTCCGCTCCTGCTTTAACTCTTTTTTCTCATCTGCCAATGCCTGCAGTTGGATATATACTTCATTTGTACGCTCTTGAACTGCGATTAGTCTTTGAGCGTTTTCGTATAGTCTACAATCGGGAGTTGTAGATGAGGTTGCGTAAGAAGCACTTGAAGTTACAAAAGAGGCAGGTTTGACTGCATAAGAAGTGGCTAACGAGGCATCCATAGACATAGACTAATCTCCGTAATAAAAATTAAGTACAAAGTCTTACTTCATTTCACAAAAACAATGAAAGAAAAGTAAAGTGCTCAATAACATATGTTTCCAATTTTTAGTCATTAAACCGCAACTGTTTTTTTAAGGATTTTGACGAAAGATTGTTCCGTTGTTATTTTTCCACTGGATAGTATCGCCTAAATGGACTCCCGAGCGAGCAAACCACTCTGCATTCATTTCGAGCACGAAGCTTACAGGAAAGTGGGATTTGACACCTTCTGAAAGGAAAAAGTGGGCAACAGGAGACTCAATCAAGTAACAATTAAGAGATTGATAGTGGGTAATTGGGGAGATCGTAGCCATTTTGTGGGGATGGGCTTTTAATTCATGAATTTCGCGGATGATGTTCTGGTCGTCAATAAAAGCAACAGATAGATCGATGAAGCAGTTGAACATCCAAATGTGAACATAGCGGGGCATTGAGTAATGGAAAAGCATTCCATGATTAGCAGGCAGAAAGTGCCGCTGCATGAGGCCCCATGTAAGCTCTTCTGCTGTCGTGGCATGCTCTAAAGTGATTGGAACGGGTGTTCCCCGTGCCACTGATGAAAGCGTTAAAAGTAGGAAAAGTAAGGGTTTTCTCATGGATGGGAAGATAGCAGGATTGCTCAATAAAAACTACAGACCTGATCGAAGACATTTGGGTTCAGCACTTAAGTGCCGCTTTCCCATCAATCACGTGATGAGTAGCCGTAATTGTTGGAATCGCTAATCCTTTGCAGCTACGTTACTTTCAGACATGAGGGACGAAGTAACTTGGGGACTCCTGAGTAACCGCGTTATTTTCCAAGGCGATTTGATAGAACAACTTAACAGAGAAGGTCGCTCAGGCCAGTCGGCCTGGTTTATAAAAGCTAAGGCGCTGCCTAGGTTTTTATCAACCAGGCCGATTGGCCTGAGCGACCTTCTCTGTTAAGTTGTTCTCACCAAAGTGACAATACTTGGGGGCTCCAAAGATCTTCGATCAGGTTTGTGCTCGATTGAGGTTTAGCTTTTATTTCCAGGTCAATGGCTTAAAGGAGCTTCTTACTTCCCCTAGAAACAGTTCTAAATTTGCATCATGACTCATTTTGAGAATCCCCGAAAACCCTGGAAATTGACTTGCAACACCTATAGAAACGGGATTGTCTTCTTTTAGATCCTCGAGATGGCTGATAGTGAAGTGAGTTGTGTATCTATCAAAAGAGAAACGAACCTGATTGATATTTAAACCAGGCAAGACCCCAAAAGACAAAGAAAAACCCTTCAGAACCAACTCTGATTGATCATTGATCACAATGTCGGTCTGCTTATCGGCCTTTAGCTCACAACTGGTAAACATTGATCCTGTCGGTAACTGAATTTCTGCTTTATCTGAGAAAGTCGATGTTGTGGTGATCTGTTTATGCATTAAAGCTTGTAGTGTCTGGTGATCCTTAAGGGTTTTGATCGGTAAATTCTTAAAGATAAGACCAATCATCAGTTTCGCCATAAAGCCCAACTGCTCTTCAATTGATTTTAATAATTCTTTTTTAGCCGGCTCTCGAACTCGACTAACTTCATCATAAACTGCGTTAAAATGGATCAGAATGGCATTAAAATTGATAAGATCTACGGCTTCTATGACGTGTTTATCCATTAATTCTAACATCTTGAAATAAAGCTCTTCAAAAAAGTAAATAAATTGATTGTTAGCTGGATCGACGTTTTTTGCTTTAATGATTTGCTCATGGATGTTGAGTAATTGAGAAAAAGCGTGTATCTCTTCAGGTTTTTTAAATGTAGCAGATACCGTTTCCAGTTTCTTTACCAGGGTTTGCAAAGATAAAAGAGTTCTCGCTTGCTGTTGTCGACAAAATCTTATGATTTTTTGAAATTCCAATGGGCGGCGACTCATTTCGTCCGTTTTTTGGACGAAAGCCTCAACAATGGAAAGGTGGTGCCGGAAGAATACCATGACATCTGCTTCAGGAAGCCTTTTGGAGAATTTAGATAATCTTTGCGTAACTTTATCCAAGGCTTGTAGACAACCTTGCAACTCTTTGAGGCCCTTTTTCCGTGCGTTATTTGGTGTGTTCGGTGCTAGGGCAATTTTCTGTATTAGGGAATTGAATACATGCATTTTTGCTGAATATGTTTGATACAGGACTAACGCAGAAATCGGCGGTTCTTCCAAGGCGGGAATCTTTGGGGTGACAGTGTTGACTTTCGGTAATTGAAGGGGTTCAGCTTGCAGTGCGACAGAAGGGTCTATCGGTAACTCTTTATTTACTTGTACAGCATCGATTTTTTCTAAAACTTCTTTTGCTCGTGTAAATGTGCTTTTGACCCGATAATCTTTGAAAAAGAAAACAATTGCTGAAACAACTCGATGTAATAATCCTTCATGTTTCGTTTTTATTCCTTCCACCCATGAAGTTAGCTTTTGTTTCTCTTCTTTATTGCCTATTGAAGATGACCCCGGTTCCTTGATCGTTTTTGAAAAAATAGAATAAAGATCAATTAAAACATCTCCATCGCGCACTTGGCGCCAATCTCGACCTTGTTGCCCGGCGATTGATGGCGTGTTCCAGTTGTACTCACCCTTGTTATTTCTAAAAAGAATGTTGTCTTCGGTAGGCTTTTCGCAGATAATTTTAATGATATTATTCATATAACACTTATTTAAAAAATAATTAAATAGTGATACTATCATTTATTAAATTACTTTGTAAATAGTTAATTAAAAAATAACAGCGTAATTAGGGGCCAGAAAAAGGAACAAGAGCACTGGGTAGGGTATCCTGCTCCTCCTAGAGTTTTTTTTACAGGACTTCTTTCAAGTACTTCCCTGTATAAGATTTTTTGCTTTGTTTCGCTACGTCCTCCGGTGTGCCCACCCCCACGACCTTTCCACCATTCTTTCCAGCGTTAGGTCCCAGATCAATGATGTAGTCCGCATTTTTGATCATGTCCAGGTTGTGCTCAATAATCACCATGGTATTCCCTTTATCCACCAACTTATGCAACACTCCCAATAACTTTTGAATGTCATCGCTGTGCAGCCCAGTCGTCGGTTCATCGAGCAAATAGAGCGTTTTCCCTGACGAGCGCTTTGCTAACTCGCGGCTGAGCTTAATACGCTGAGCTTCGCCCCCAGACAAACTCGCCATCTCCTGGCCAATCTTCAGATAGCCGAGCCCAACCGAAATCAAGGTGTCCAGAATTCTCACAATGCGTGGATGATTAGCGAAAGCAACTCTAGCTTCATCGACCGTCACATCGAGCCACTGGCCAAAGCTTTTCCCCTGATAGATCACTTCAAGGCTAATAGGATTTAACCGCAAGCCGTGGCACTCTTCGCACACAACTTTGACGGGAGGCAAGAATTGCATCTCGATCTTGCGATAACCCATTCCCCAACATGTTGTACACATTCCACGGCGATGGTTATAGCTGAAATGTTTCCCTTGAAGTCCCCTTATTCTTGATTCAGGGAGAGAAATAAAGAATTCACGCATACGCGTCAAGAGGTCCACATAAGTTCCCACATCGGAACGGGCTGTGTGTCCAATCGGATTCTGATCAATCGAGATCAACTTATCAAAATGGCCAATTCCACTAATAACAGCGCCCTCTACAGTCACACTTTCGGCTGATAAAAGGCCTTTGCTAATTGCTGGCAAAAGGATCTGATTCATTAACGTCGATTTTCCTGATCCAGAGACACCTGTAATACATGTCAGTCTTGCGACAGGGATTTCGACAGAAATATCCTTCAAGTTGTGGAAAGAAGCCTTTTGAATGGAAATCTTCCCTTTATCATCGCTACGACGCTTTGCGGGAACCGGAATCACCAATTTGCCTGATAAGTATTGACCCGTCAGCGAGTTCGGATTTTTTAAGATTTCTTTCAGGGTTCCTTGAGCCGTAATATGGCCGCCGTGTTCACCGGAATGAGGCCCGAAATCGATTAAGTAATCGGCTGTTTCTACTGTCAAGGGATCATGTTCGACAATGATCATGGTATTGCCAAGATCTTTGAGTTTTTTCAACGCGCGGTTCAATCTAGCGTTGTCATGAGGATGAAGGCCAATTGTCGGTTCGTCTAGCACATAAAGCACACCGGTGAGTCCGCTGCCGAGCTGGCGCGCCAAGCGAATGCGCTGCGCCTCTCCACCGCTTAATGTCGGAGCCCTTCTATCCAACGCGAGATAATCGAGTCCTACCTCGCAAAGGAAAGACAAACGGTTCTTTAACTGGATGATCACCTCTTCCATCACCTTACCCTCTTGCTTTTCAAGCTTAAGCTCGCCAATAAACTGGTAAGATTGCTCAATCGGCAAGTGACAGAGATCAGCAATCGATAGTTCGTTGATGGTGACATGCCGCGCTAGGGGATTGATGCGTGAACCCCCACAAGAAATACAGGTTAACTCATTCAAAAAGGGGAGAATCGCTGATTTAATTTCCGAATGCGCGCTTTTTCCTGCTTTAGCAAAAACATTGTTAATCCCCGTCCATTGATAGTGAAAGCCTTGGCTACTGTCGTATAACTTAGCTTCAGGAGACCCATTCATTAAAAGTTGCAACTTGACAATAGGGACTTGCTTTAGTGGGACCGAAGAATCAATTTTTTCAGCTTTTAAAAACGCTTCTAGTAAGCGAAGTGCCGGACGGTTGTACTTATAGCCCCATAAACTTTTCACAAAGGCAATGATTGGTTGATTCATCACCGCTGCGTTTTGTCTTAAATTCGATCCGTACTGATATCCAAGGCCCATGCAATCCAGACACATGCCTTCCGCATTATTAAAAGAGAACGTGTGCGGGTTAATCTCCGGGTAGGATTTTCCTGTACTTTCTACGGAGAAAGCCAAGTTGAAGAAAACGTCCCCGCTTTCGCGCATGACAACCAACTTGCCTTCACCAATTGTGGAAGCATTCTCAACCGCCTCATAAAGTCTATTCTTAATCGTCGCGTTGATTTTTAGACGGTCGATGACAAGAAATAACTCATTTTTGCGTTTGCGATCAAAAGCGATGGCGCCAGCGTCTTGATCGAGATCAAAGAATTCCCCATTTAAGCGCACTTTGACAAAGCCTTGACGTCGGAGTTTGGAAATAATGTCTTCAAACTTCTCATTTTTCTTAATGTCAATCGGTGCAAGAACCTGGATTTTTTCTTCGGGCGTGTAGTCTAAAATGCGTTCGACAACATGGTCCTTGCTGATCGCCTTAATCTCTTCTCCCGTCTCGGGACAGTGAGGGGTACCAAGCCTCGCAAAAAGGATGCGCAGGTAGTCATACACTTCCGTCATGGTTCCGACGGTGCTTCTAGGGTTACCTGCACTGGCTTTCTGTTCGATGGCGATTGCAGGCGAAAGTCCTTCGACGTGGCCGACCTTTGGTTTTGGCATTTGTTTGACGAATTGGCGCGCATAAGGAGAGAGCGATTCGATGTAACGCCTTTGTCCCTCGGCATAAATGGTTTCGAATGCTAGCGACGTTTTTCCCGATCCGGAAGGCCCCGTGCAGATGGTCAACTTGTTGCGTGGAATCTTGACATTGATGTTTTTTAAGTTGTTTTGCTCGGCATCCAAAATTGTAATATCGTGAATCGTGGTGTCACCTTGTTCTTCTTTGCGCTTGATGTTCGCTTTGGCTGTTTTAAGCGCTAATTTGATTTTCGCTTTTGGATCATTAGTCAGGATCTCATGGATCGCATGACCCGATGGGGTGTCCATTTTAGCGATGGCTTCAGGTTTACCTGTGGCAATGATTTCACCGCCGCCGGCCCCGCCTTCAGGACCGAGGTCAATCACCCAGTCCGCTGTTTTCACAACGTCCATGTTGTGTTCGATCACAACCACCGAATTACCGCGTTCGACAAGCTCGTGAAGCACTTCTAAAAGGTGCTTGATATCGTGGAAGTGCAATCCTGTGGTTGGCTCATCAAGAATGTAAAGGGTTCTTCCCGTAGAGGGACGAACAAGCTCTTTGGCAAGCTTCACACGCTGTGCTTCGCCTCCGGAAAGAGTAGTGGAAGACTGTCCTAACTTAATGTATTCTAATCCTACTTTATGGAGCATTTCCAGTTTGCGGCGGATCGATGGGATGTTCTGGAAGAATTCTAAGGCCTCTCCTATCTCCATTTCGAGCACATCATAAATGTTTTTACCCTTGTAAAAGACGGAGAGGGTTTCATGATCAAAACGTTTCGTTTTGCAAAGAGGGCAGTCCACCCACGCATCTTCCATGAAATCCATGTCGACTTTCACAAGACCCATGCCTTCACATTGAGGGCAAGATCCTTCTTTCACATTAAAGCTGAAACGACCGGGTTTATAACCGCGTGCAAGACTTTCAGGGAGCATGCAAAAGAGGTCACGAATTTCATCAAACAGTTTGATGTAAGTAGCAGGATTCGATCTCGGGTTGCGTCCGATCGCTGTTTGGTCGATCGCGATGACTTTATCAATATGCTCGATACCGGTAATGGCTTCATGAGCACCGACAAGCTGCTCTCCGCCATGCAAATAATTAGACAAAACAGGATGGAGAATGTCAGAAATCAAGGACGATTTACCCGATCCGGATACTCCGGTAATGGCGACAAAGAGTCCCAAAGGGATTTTAACGTTGATGTTTTTGAGGTTGTGGTGCTTCGCGCCCTTAATGGTTAAGGCTTCTTTATTTCCCTTACGACGTTTTGCAGGAATAGGAATAGACAGTCGACCTGTCAGATATCCGGAAGTAAACGACTGCTTGTTATTGATTAACGCTTCGAGATCTCCGTTGACGATGATTTCGCCACCGCGCACGCCGGGACCAGGACCAAAATCGACAACGCGGTCAGCTTCCCAAATTGTCTCTTCATCATGCTCTACAACAATGACTGTATTGCCCATGTCACGCAAATGTTTGAGCGTGCTAATGAGCTTTTTGTTATCACGTGGATGCAATCCGATGGAGGGTTCATCCAAAATGTAGGTGATGCCAACAAGCCCGCACCCAATCTGTGAAGCCAATCGTACCCGCTGCGCTTCTCCTCCGGACAATGTCGGGGCTGTGCGATCGAGTGTTAAATAATGCAATCCCACTTCGAGTAGAAACTGCAACCGTTCTTTAATCTCTTTCAGTAACTCGACAGCGATGATCTCCTCATTTTTTGTTAAATGAAGATGATTGAAGAAATTGAGGCATTCTGCCACCGTCATGGCTGTCAATTGACCAATCCGTTTGCCTTGCAATAATGTTGCTGCAGGATAGGGTTTAAGACGCTCACCGTGGCAAGAGGGGCATGTTTGCTCGTGCATGAGCTTTTTCATTTTACCTCGGTAGGCGTCGCTTTTCGCTTCGGCAAAGCGGTTGTGAGCTTCGCGAAGTACGCCGCGCCACTGCACAACATCATTCCATTCCTGACCTGTTTGAGGATGAATAAAGTGCATACGCGTCCATTTCTTCTCTGTGCCGTAAAGGAAGACGTGCTTGGCTTTGTCGGAGAGTTTGTTCCACGGTGTGGAGACGGAAAATTTATATTTTTCTGCGAGATTGTTGTAAATATTGCCATAGCGGACGGTATGGTAGGAGCTGGCTATTGAGCAGCAATCTTCGGCAATGCTTAGGTTAGAATCGATGATGAGATCAAGCTTGAACTCGTTGGTGATCCCCAGGCCGCTGCAGACGGGGCACATCCCGGAGGGACTATTGAAGGAGAAATCGTGAGGTTCGAGCGAGTTGTAATAGATGCCGGATTTGACAGAATAAGCGTGGGTGGAGAAAAGGGTTTCTTCCTCTGTATCGACATCTAAAACGCTGCACACACCATTTCCCAAGTTTAAGGCATTCGTTACGGCTTCTGCGATGCGAGAATGGTTTTCCGGTTGCGCGGTGATACGGTCGATGACGACATCGACATCATGCGAGACATTCCCGTCGAGGGAGATAACGTCTCCTAGATTGACCATGACATTGTCGACACGAGCCCGCATAAAGCCCTTGCGAAGGAGTTCTTGGAAGTCTTCGACGAATTCCGCTTTCTTTGCTCTTGCGTACGGGGAGAGGACGATGAGTTTTTTTCCTGCATCCATGGTTTGAACGGTCTTGATGATCCGTTCGCGGCTTTGGGGGAGGACGGGATCTCCACTGACAGGGCAGTGGGGAATGCCCACGCGTGCATAAAGGACACGTAGATAGTCGTAAATTTCGGTGATGGTTCCGACAGTGGAACGCGGGTTGCGTCCGGCTGTTTTCTGTTCAATGGAGATGGTGGGGGAGATACCGGAGGCATGTTCAAGATCAGGTTTTGTCATTTCGCCCATTTGGCGGCGAGCGAAGGTGGAGAGGGATTCCACGTAGCGTCTTTGACCTTCGACATAGAGGGTGTCGAAAGCAAGGGAAGATTTGCCGGAACCTGAGACGCCGGTGAAGACGATTAGTTCGTTCGTATTTAGTGTTAGGTCGACAGATTTTAGGTTGTGGACTTTAACTTTTTTGAGAATGATTTGATTATTTTCCATAAGAGTATTTTAGCTTTACACGCCAATTAAAGCAAAAAAAATGAGCATCACCGGGATATAGAGAAAAAGGGGCTTGGCCGATTTTAACACAGAGAAGCGGAGCTTCTTCTGAATTCTGTATCATTAAAAGTTTTTGAAAATTAAAAAAATAAAAGTTTTTGATGATACAGAATCTCCGCTTTAAAATCAGCCGAGCCCTTTTTTCTCTATGTCTCGGTGATAATCATTTTTTTTGCTTTTGCTTATGTTGACTCGGTCTCCACTTCAATCACAACTTTGTCCTACCGCTTATCCCAGAAATAGGGGAACGATTCCCATCTTTTCTGGTGCACCAATCCCCCTGTTTAAGTGGTAAAAGACCATTGCCGTTATCCAAAATCTGCCACATTTCAAGATTTCCAGTCCCTGGTTGACCAAAAAGCAATAGTGAATGTCTCTGACACCCTTGCTCCAATTACTGTCAGCAAAGACGATAATACCGCTCGTCAAATTAGGGAGTAGCTGACTACACAAAGCCGTATCGATTGTTTCCTCAACAACTTCCATCGAATCTTCCGCCTGAGTAATAAGAGGGTTCAAAATCGTTATTAATGCTTTTCGAAACTGCTTGGGTGAAAGATCGATCCTTAACGTTTGTATTTTTAAAGTAAAAGCTTCGTGTTTGTCCGTTTCTAATATTTTTTCCATAATAAACTTGATTAAGTTACTTCGACTTTTCTCAGAAAGCCTCTCATTGGCAACGGCTTTGCCTGGATTGACTGTATGGGTATTTATCCAATGAGAAATCATTTCGTCCGTGGTAGTTTTTTTTTGGGTATTAAGAATTTGACTCCAAAAATCACGCAAAGAGGGGTGTCCCAGCATTAAAGAGAAGGCGTGCATTCCTCCGATGCGAACTGGAATTAACTGACAGGGCTGTTCGTTAAGCGTTTTTTTTATATCTTCAGGAAGCTGTTGCGCTTTTTTCAGAAGTTTCTTGAGGATTTTTATGCCATTAGAAGGTTTTGTTAATGGCGTTTTGATACCAATAGAAGTTAAATTTCTTCTGTTCTCAAAATGAATACGAGCAGCTTGTCTAGAACTACTTCCCGTTCTATCGAGGCAAGGGCCGCGAGCAAGCTGATCGCCTCGTTCTACCAAGTCACTTGAAGCAAGAGCGTCGGCATAGTAATGAGTGACAAAGGCATCGATAAAATTCTTGCCTTGAACGTGATCGATCAGATTTTTTTAAGTGCTTCAATAATGTCAGTTGTTGGAACTTTAGCAAAGACTTCGGTGATACAGGAAATGACAAACTTTTTAAAAATCTCAGTGCAGGTGATTTTCCGCGCCCTTGACGACTGTCCAGCAGGGCTTCCATGATAGAGGATAAAGCCTCCGCGCCGGGATTGGCCATCGGATGCTAAATTGCCGGTTTTGACGTCAGGGTCGTACTGAAGTTGGATGGAGTTTAGTAATTCTTTATGAATTTTTCGATAAAAGGAGCCATTATTTGTCCCAGACGAACCCGAAGGTGCTTGTCGGAGTGCTTGCATAGTGGAATGAATAAGCGCCTTTTTTACACTACCGTATCCGCAGCCTCGGCCATTCCTGCTATGGTGTTTTCTCAAATCCTTAAAAGGGGATTATGGAGTTGGCCTTCAAAAGCTACCAGAGCACGGTTGAGATCCCCCTCGATGTTTAGCTGAGGGTTTAGTTTCTCAATACCTAACTTAAGAAAAGAAGGGATAGAGATCGTCATCTGTGTCCCCCCAGGCTGTTTGAGAAAGAGTTATTTAAGATTTTTTTTTAAAACCTCCCGGCAATTTTCAACACCAAGAGCTAGGAAAGCGGCTTGGATTCCGGGTGCCTCCCACAAAAAGCAGACTTTTTGATGATCGATTTTTAATAAACCGTTTTTAGTCACGCAGATGTTTTGACAGCAGGAATCTTTTGCTACACGAAAAGTAAAATCAAAGTAACAAGATTTTTCATTAATTTTCCGGCAAAGATGATTATTTTTTAAAAGAGAATGAAAGTCTTCTACGCATTGTTTCAAATCTGTTTTCATCAATTGAATCGCTAGGTAAGAAGCAAAGCAGGAACCTGAAAATCCCTGACGCATATGTGACAATAAAGCGGCTAAGGTAGCTCTTTGAGCATCGACTTTCTGTATGACCTGGTTTTGTGGATATCCTAAAGTGATGCGTATGATGTCACTGGAGAAGGAGTCCTAAGAATCAGGTTGATTGACCCTGCTGATTTTTCTTCTTAAGGAAGCACTTTCAAGGAGTTGTGTCAAAACAAAAGCAAGATCTTTTTCAAAGGAAATCGAGTTTCAAGGTTTCCTGTGAATCCTGCATCCGCAAAGGGGATCATGTCGGTACCGATGATTCTGCTTGAAGGGATAAGCAATTTTGCGATTTCAACTGTTAAGCGTATGCTATAGGCTCTTTCAGGATCTTGTAGTTTACAGCGTGCATGTTCAGCTCTAAATAGAGGAAGCTTGCTTTTCACGAGTCTAACTTCTCGTTTAAAAATCGTTTGTGTTAAATTGTGCGTTTGTTGGTCAGAGGAAACGGTTTCTTCCGATGCTTGCAACGAAATAACGCTAGACAAACCTGCAGAAATGGAGGGGCTCACTGGTTGACCCGTATAAAAACCTTCCAAAGTTAAACTTCACTAAAAAGTCTACGAGTAATAAATTTTTTTTCGATTTAATCAAAATAGGTGGGTGACAGGTGAAAATAATGTGTTCTTTTACTTTACGCTAACTTCGTCTGCTTTTATATGCTCGACAACTAATATGAGCGGTGGCGCGTTCCAAAATTCAAAAACCGGTCCATCAATCGTCACCGATTGACCACTTTTTTGAATCTCTAGAAGCTGTTTTTGTATATCAGGACTTAATTTACGATTGTAAATGCTTTCAGTTTCTGTGTATTGGTTGACTTGCGGGTGGATCGTGCTGATCAAAGGAAATAGAGTGCCATCGCCGTCGGAAACAAGGGAAATTCCGCTAGTGGTGCTTTGGATATGTCCTTTGATTTTCATGCGTAGACTTTGCATGCCGGGTCCGACCATGTGCATTGCGGTGTCGAGAGATTG
>Ga0105045_10000903_pt1 | contig 23085 bp, 26 predicted proteins | sample MAT02_FD_78089 | JGI IMG/M metagenome (GOLD analysis project Ga0105045, IMG submission 78089) | Freshwater microbial communities from Lake Fryxell liftoff mats and glacier meltwater in Antarctica - MAT-02 (megahit assembly) | ecosystem: Environmental > Aquatic > Freshwater > Ice > Liftoff... | reverse complement strand
GGAAATGGTAAAAAATTTAGAGAAAAACTTCTTCCATGCCGTGGGAAATTCTATGATCTTAGTTGATTTTGGCGATAAAGATCGCATGCGTCGACCCAAAGGGTTCAACGCTGCAAAAAAACACTATTTATAGAGAATTAATAGGGTTATCGTCCCAATAATACCTCTTATCCAATTTTGATTGTCTAAAGTGGCACATCAAGCATATCCTAATGCATGACAATAAAATTCACACCCACACCTGAACGTAAAATTACCACAGCTGAAACAAATGAAATCTGTGAGATGACGTTATGGGTTAACGCTATTATTATCGGTGTTGCAATACTCAATAAACATGAAGATGCCGTTGTATTAAACTGGCTTGAAATCAAAACTGCTTATCAATTCAATGGTCATGCAACTTATCTTCTCAATGATATTATAGATAATTACATTCCATATGGCCGTGTTTTTAAAATTAACGTTGTCAATGAGCAAACGCTTGAATTCTATTTTAAATTTATGAATAAAAGAGGTGAATTAAATTCAAAAAGCCTCAATCAATATACCAAAGATGGTGAACATCATCCTGAACTAGTCTTTCCTGCTGGTACCTTTAATGAATACTCTCAAACAAAAAAAACCTCAAACTATAAATTATAAAATGGCTGTCCTTATAAAGCACCATAGTTAAACAATGGCCTTAGATTGCGTTTAATGGTAAGGTACTCGTTTTATTTTCAAGTTAAAACGATGGCATTTCTAATCCTTAATCGGTTCAAAACCCTTATTAGCAAAATAGATAAAAAAGGCTCAGAAGCTGCTCTGTTGATCAAGCCATACTTTCGCTTTGAAAAAGGTAATGTTAAGAACTTGATGCTCTTAGCAGCCATCATTTCATTATGCATTACAAGAGCCGTACTCATACTCTTGCTAAGTGAGATTGGCACAACCTGGTTTGCGCTCTTTAATGCAGAAGCACTTATCCTCAATAGCATTATCGTCCCAACATTGCTCCTGTTTGGTTTGTATATCCCGCTGGACTCATTTTGTGATTCATTGATCTCATATTGCGCAAGCACTTTAAGCAACAATGTTGCCAAACAAATGAATCATGACTATTTCAAAAAATTCTATAAAAAAAATACTTTTCACGGTGTCAAAATACTTGATCCACAAAAAACACACTCCAATAAAATTTACATAGAAGTTTTGTCTAAAAATATTAAACAATTTACAAGCAGCATCGTAGAGCCAGCAGCTACAATTACGACGGCCTTTGTCGGAGCAAGCGTATCGCTGTATCAACTGTTCTACCTATCTCCTGGTTTGCAGCTGCTCACAGGTTTTACCATTCCCTTTTATCTACCTTTACTTGCAATAAGCTATGGTATCATTTCATTTATAGTTCTAAACCAATTTACCAAACCTATACATAGTCTGAGTCGAAAAGAAAATAAGCTATTTCAAAAAAATCAATCACATTTGTACTATTGCGATAACCATTCAGAATCCATTGCGATGTTAAAAGGCGGCGAATTTGAAGCCCAACAACTGCAAAACACCAGCAATCAACGATATGACACAAGACAAGCAAAACTCAAATATAAATTCGGGCGCGAGTTTATTAAAAAATTTAGTGAGCTCATCTCTTATCCTATAGGTGCCTTAGTCTGCATTCCTGGATTAATCACCGGCATGACAACATTCATTCTCGATCGCAATAGTTTTTTTGCCATTTCAACTCACTTTACTAAAATATTATCGTTTGTTAACGGTTTTGCAGAACATCATGACAAATGGATATCGTTAAGTAACGCGCATCGAAATTTAAAAGCCTTTAATGAAGGCACACAACAGTGGCAAGTAAAACAAAAGCATCTAAAGGAAAATATTAAGAAGACCAATAATCTCGGTTTTAAAGGCAGCATTCATCTGAACAACAGTGATATTCTGCATAACCAAAAAATCAAAATCACACCGGGCCGCACCTATTTACTTTCAGCACCCTCAGGCGCTGGAAAATCTACCTTGCTTAAAACCTTTGCTAGGATCAATCCACATTTTTCTGGAAAAATTAAATTACAGAAGCACACCGTTTTTGTGCCACAAAACCCTTACTTTCTGAAACACGATTCAAGTCTATTAGACAACATCACTTATCCAAATCGACCGGAGCAATATTCAGCCTCATTGCTTGAGAAAATTCCTGATTGGCTAAAAAAACTAAAGATTAAAAAACAAATCATCAACGATTTAAGAGTTCAAAAAAAGAATTGGGATCAGCTGCTAAGCCCAGGTGAAAAACAACGGGTTGCCATTATCCGCGCCTTGTTACAGCAACCTGAATGCTTAATTATGGATGAGCCTACCTCGGCAATAGGTCCTAATTATGCGAAACTTGTCAAAGCGTTGGTGCGCGCTGAATTACCAAAAGCAACGATATTATATACTGATCACAATCCAACCGGGGGTTATCCCGATGAGAATGTGATTAAGCTTTCATCACCCAGCATGAAAAAGATAAAATAAATGAGCTACAACTATTAACCTAGGTAGTTATGAATTACCTTGCCATAAGGTAGCGTTAAATCTGTTAAAATATGGGTCGCCGAAATGACTTTTCTAACAGGTAATGCGGCAACCGGCGCCATTGCATGAGGTACTAAGTGTAAAGCACCTTCACTTGTCCAAGCACCCTTAATCGTTACATCCGCTAAGTAATATTCGACTAATTCACAAATTCTAACACTCCCATCAACATCGGGAATAATTTTAAGTAAATAGTTAGGCGCCATTAGTTGTTCTTTTACTTTATTTATATCTAGCGTGTTATATTTATATCCCATCGTTGCTGTAGCCACAGCAATATTCTCGTAGTTCAATTGTCCCACCAAGGTTTCGTTAGTAACCTTAAGACTGGGCTGAGCAAGTTTCTTTGGGAAGCCCCATATTTCTCGACCTGCAGCAATAGGTGCCTCGTCATCTAAAAACATAGAATGAACATAGCCACCCTTTTTGCCTTTATAAGAAACCGGTATAACCTGGCCTGATTCGGTATAATCACCAAAACCTGTTGAATCAGGCATGCGGATCACTTCAAATTTAACAATCGGATCGGTCACCTCTAAAGGTTCTGGCACAATTTCTTTGAGTAAATCCAGATCGGTTTCATAAGTGATAATCATAAATTCGCGGTTAATGAAGTGATATGGCCCTCGCGGATAACAGGGGCTTGTCAAAGGCATAGCGAAAGCTTTCTCAATTACATCACTTGGTTTCATAATAACCTCTTAAAAATCGTGTAAAGTAAAACCACTATCATCTGCAATTACCTCTAGCGGGAGAGGATCATCAAATAGCTTTTTTACATCGCTTGCGCCAGCAAGAAGACGCTGTCTGATAGAACGTTCCGAAAACTCAAAGTCTTTAGTCCACAAATCAGCTTCAGAATCTCGATAATGAAACCGAATAATGTTTAGCGCACATGGATGGCCAATTGTCACGTCTTCAAAATCTAGATCCACTTTGTCCTTCGTTATCTCATGAATAATGTGGCGCAGCTTATGCATTTCAGAAAAGTATTTGAGAATTTCCTGATATTGGCTCGCAAACTCAAGATCTTTCTTACGTTTTAATACTTCCATCATGGTTGTTGGTTGAGTTTCTTTTCTTGAAAATAAATCAACCATAAAGCACAATAGTTTTCTGGGAACTTTCTCTTCGAAAATGATTTTTAAAGGCGTGTTGCAACTAATACCACCATCCCAATAATGGTTGTCACCTATTTTTATGGCTGGAAATCCAGGTGGTAAGGCACTAGCTGCCATAATATGCTCTGGACCAATTTCCTGTTCCGTATTATCAAAACTCACAAGTGTACCGTCTTCTACACAAACAGCACTTAACGTTAATCTAACTTTTTGTTGATTAATCAAGTTAAAGTCAATAAATTCTTCTAGGGTTGCACGTAATTCGGAAGTGTCATAGAAACTAATATTATCTGGCCCATTCGCCATTGATAAAAAGGGACTTGGTAATCGTAATTTATAAAACCCAGGTTGACCATATAAAATTGCACTTTCAGATGCTAGAAAGTTTTGCCATTTATGTAGCCTTATATTGTCACTGAAATCATTAGACAGAGAAGGGGTTGATATTTTTTTCCAAAACGCTTTTAATTTTTCAATTCGTACTGCAGGTTCATTACCGGCAATAATGGCAGCATTGATTCCCCCAATTGAGGTACCAATCAACCAATCTGGTGCATAATGATTTTGCATCAGTGATTCACAGACACCGACTTGATAAGCCCCAAGCGCCCCACCCCCTTGCAGCAAGTAGATGACACAATCATAGGGCTGAGGTTTAATTATCATGTTAATCCTTTTATTGCATATACCAACCATGGCTTACTAATAACGACTGCCCCGTCAATGCATTGGAATCAAATGAGGCAAACAGCAAGGCTATTTGAGCCACATCTTCAACCGTGGTAAATTCTCCGTCTATCGTATCCTTTAGCATCACGTTCTTAACAACATCTTCTTCACTGATGCTTAAATCTTTTGCTTGTTCAGGGATCTGCTTCGCGACAAGTGGTGTTCTCACAAAACCTGGACAAATCACATTCGCACGCACACCATGCTTGATACCTTCTTTAGCGACCGTCTTACACAACCCTACTAAACCATGCTTTGCAGTTACATACGGTGCTTTTAACACGGAGGCTTCTTTAGAATGAACGGAACCCATGTAAATAATACTGCCACCCTTTCCACGTTGGTACATATATTTCAAGCACGCCTTAGTGGTTAAAAAGGCACCGTCTAAATGAATGGCTAACATTCTCCTCCAATCGGCCAATGCTAATTCATCAACGGGGGAAATGTGCTGAATGCCAGCATTGCTTACTAGAATATCAATATAATCATAGGTTTTAATCACTTTATCAACACCAGCGTTCACTTGCTCTTCATTCGTCACATCCATTACAACCGATATCGCTTCAAAGCCACTGTCACGAAAGGCTTTTGCGGTGGCTTCAGCTTGAGTGGCATCTAAGTCAGCAATAACCACTTTTGCGCCTTCTGTTGCGTAGGTATGGGCAATCGCTTTGCCTATCCCACTTGCAGAACCAGTAATAATCGCAACTTTATCTTTTAAGCGCATAGGTAACTCCTGGACTTGTATTTTATGCAGTACTAAAAAGGTTCATCATATTATCATCGGCTTACTTCCATACAATCTTAAGCATTAACTGAATATAAACCACATAAAGTAAAAGGTGTTTTAGGTCGAAAATACATTTTGTAACCAGCAGTTCTCCAGCCAAAAGAGTGGTGCTATGACCCAATCCGAACCAAAGACTACCTTGTATGAATACCTTTTACAGAGTTTCATAGAAAACAAAATTCAACTGCCATCACAGCCGAGTATTTTTGTTACCTTGCAAAAAATGAGTGAAGATCCGGATGTTAGCAGCACAAAACTCTGCCAAGTGATAGGGCAAGATCCAGCGCTTGCTGGGCGAATTATGAGCATTGCCAATAGTCCCATTATGAGAGGCTCTGTTTCAATTGCGAGTCTTGATTCAGCTATCAATCGCTTAGGGGTGCGTTTTGTGACTTACGTTTCAATGGGATTAGCGCTTAAACAACTTTTTATTGCAAAAAACAAACCGATTGAAGAGCGCATGCAATTTATCTGGGATCATAGTGGCAAAGTAGCCGCTAGTGCTTACGTTTTAGCAAAATCGCTCAGGTTATTTCCACCAGAAGACGTGATGTTAGCGGGACTGGTCCATGAGATAGGTAAATTACCGATTTTAACGTTTGCAGATCAAAAACCAGAGTATATTAATAATCTACCACTGCTGGATAAAACGATTACTAGCTTACATCCTAAACTGGGTAAAGCTATTCTTACTTTCTGGAAATTTCCAGAAGAAATTGTCTGTGTTCCGGAAAATGTGGCTGATCTTGATTTTAAAGCTAATAAACCAGTGATGTCAGATATTATTCAGGTTGCCAAACAGCATGTGCTGCACCACGCAACCCCTGAAGGGGCTAGCGGTGAATTTATGGAGCAAGAAAATCCTGCCTATACGCGACTTGAAATCGATCAACTGCTTGACGGTATGGCCATGAAAAACATGAAAAGAGAGTTAACAACCCATCAACAACTATTTTCTTAAAAAACTAGATATCCCTGGGTAAGCATTATAAAATATGCATGATTTTATAATGCTAGTAAATAGGGAATTAAAACATGTCGTTACATTTTAAATTTGGATCGTCAGATCAACCTGCAGAAGCAAAGAAAATGGTAAGTTTTAACGTTGAACCTTTAATGTGTATGGAAAAATGTGCTAAAGCAATCGCCTTTGCCTTGAATAAAATTAATATTCCCGCACATGACCTTTCATTTGATATTCCAAACAAGCGTGTCACAGTTACTATGCCAGAAAGCATGGATAACCAGACAGTTATCAGCACCTTGACCGCACATGGTCGCAAAGCACAAGAATATGTTCCTGTAGCACAAAAAGTTAATATTTTTGGCTTCTGATCAATACCCATAACACTTCAAGATGCGAAGCATAGAAGAAGTGCAGCCTTACGCGATGGGGGTTATCAGGGGGAAAAACGCGATTTTCCCCCTGATTGCAAGCGCGAACGAATTCGCGCGCAGCATTCAATCAAGATTATACCGTCCGCACCTTCAAGTGCGAGCGGTATATGACACCCTGGGCCGTAGACAATACGGCCTTTTTTGATGAGTGTTTTCAATGGGTAAAAGTGGTGACATTTTTATAGCACCATGTTGAAAAATTACCCTTTTTTGATCAGCCAATAATAGCTGCATCTCTTCACCTGTGAGAGGATCTTCTGAGGTTATGTTTTCGATGACATCAAGTTCATCATCATCTTCATAATCTTCGTCTTCATCTTCGTCATATTCCGCTTCTTTCCAATTTCTGATAGTAAAATTTGGCTCTACCACTTCAATTTCATATTCAGATAAGTCGGCTTCATCTTGTGGCGGGGTTTCCTCTTCTTCAAAGCGCATCTCTTCTTCATTTTCTTCTTGAAGAGACATTTCAAAACCTACTTTTACGCTACGTTTAATAGCCTTACCCGTCGCAACCGCAACTTTTAAAGCGGCATAAGAGCCAAAAACTATGGCACTGGCTTTACCGGCCAGATATAAAAAATGTGCACCGGTTTTTATGCCATGCACCGTTGCTTGTAATGCCATAACTGCAAAGTTGCGTGTAGCGACTGCCGGGTCGATATGATTAGCTACACTAAATGCCATTAAGCCAATCGCTGCGGTGCTGCAAAAGAGAATTTCTGATTTCGTTAACATGCGGCATAAATTATCATATTTTATGCGCTATTGGTGATTTTTTTAATTTTTTGTCAGCTTTTTCTTCACATTTTCACCTGGAGCATCCAGATAATGGTGTGGAAGCGGCTTAGCTGCAACCATTTTACCAGAAATTCGACTTAACCATTTTTGCCAATGTTCCCACCATGAACCTTCATTTTTAGTCGCGTCATAAAGCCAGCTGGCAGCACTTTTGAAGTATTTTGGTTCTTTATCTGAGGTAAAGTAACCATATTTATGCGCACTTGGGGGGTTCACAATGCCTGCAATGTGTCCAGAGCCCCCAAGCACAAAGGTCACTTCCGCCGCTAGCTGTTTAGCGCCACTAAAACAGGCTAACCAAGGTGCAATGTGGTCTTGTTCGGTTGCTAAGAAATAGCTGGGGATCTGAACATTTTTAAGCGTTAGAGGTGTCCCTTTCCATAACAAACTTTCTTTCATTAAACGGTTATTTAAATAGAGGTCTTCAAGGTATTGGGTGGCCATCTTTGCGGGTAAATGCATAGGGTCTTGGTTCCAATACAGCAAATCAAAAGCATACGGCTCTTTACCTAATAAATAATTATTAATAATATAGGGCCAAAATAATTCATTAGCACGCAAAGCATTAAAAACGCCCATCAATAGGCGGCCATCTAAATACCCTTGATGATCAATTCTTTTTTTTAATAACTCAAGTTGAGTGCTATCAATCAGTAGCCCTAAATCACCTGGTTTGTCAAAATCAAGTAATGTCGCTAAAAACGTAGCACTATGAACGCATTGTTTTCCTTTAGCACCTAGGTAGGCTAATGTCATTGATAATAAAGTGCCACCAATGCAAAAACCTAAGGCATTGATCTCCTTCAAGCCGGTTTGCGCAAGTATGACATCAATCGCTGGCAGAAGCCCTTCTGACATATAATCGTCAAAACCGGTTTCTCGATAGGTTTCATCTGGGTTTGCCCAGGAAATGATAAAAACCGTATAGCCTTGCGACACTATCCACTTCACAAAGGAATTGCTCTCTCTTAAATCCAGTACATAATATTTATTGATCCAAGGCGGCACAATTAATAAGGGAATTTCGTGCACCGTTTCTGTGCTAGGTGAATATTGAATGAGTTCAATCAAGTGGTTTTTAAAAACAACTTTACCTGGGGTTATCGCAAGTTCTCTTCCAATCTCATAAGCACTTCTGTCGACCATCAGGGGATTTAAATACCCTTGACCTTGTTGAATATCGACAAAGAATTGTTCTAAGCCATGAAACAGATTTTCCCCTTTTTGCTCAATGGTCTTTAATAGTACTTCTGGATTTGTGAGCATAAAATTAGTAGGTGATAAGGCATTTAATATTTGTTTGGCAAAAAAGAGGATTTGCTTGTTTGATTTGTCATTTTCAATAGGGTTCTTTTCGATAGTTTGAATAACATGCTGTGAAAATAATAAATAGAACTGCTGATAGGCATAAAACAAAATACTATCATTCCAATAAGGCGATTTAAATCGTTTGTCAGCTAATGCCAGTTCCACAAAGGGCGGGATAGATTTATCAGCCACTTTCTCATAAAGATGATTAACAAGCTGAGCGTAATCTTTTATCAGCAAAGCTTGTTCTTGCAACAATGTTTGTGGGGAGTGCCACATAAAAGCGATTTGCCAAGCTTGAATTTTTCGTCTCACCAGTGCCATTTCTTGGAGGTTATCACTGATAATTTGTTGGCTATAAAAAAGCGCCTGCAAACCTTGAAAGTATGCAGTTGTCAACTTTTGCGAATGTTCAAATATCTTCTTGTAACTATCAAGTGGTTTCATATTGTCACTTTAATTGCGCAAAACCTTTATATCGGCATTTGATCATTAAAATAACACTGTGGGTACTTCTAGGCATTATGAATGCTTGTTAGATAATCAACCCAACCTGGTTGAATTATTTCAGTGTAACTACCCGTTGACTTCACTTGCCATTCAGTCAATTATTTCGATGCTTGTAAATATATGGAGATTGTAATGATGCGTGAATTAAATCTAAATGAAATCTCACCTATTCACGGCGGCATTGATACTGCCGGTTATAACGTGAGTTTTGTGGTTAGCAATACGGTGTTAGGAGGTATATTAGGAATACCGGTTGCGGTGTTAATGGGCGAAGCAATTTATATTGCCTATTGCGCGGGATTTTTTGGTTTGTACGGTGTTTGTATGCTCACCGCAAAATCGATTGATGCCGTTTTATTTGAAAAAGCGGTTCCACCTAGCGTTTAGCGAGTAGCCCCTAAAAAGGGGCTACTCTCATTACTTTACAACAGTTAATTTAGGACGACCATTGTTGCCGCCACGTTTACCTTTACCGCCGCCCTCTGCTGATGAGCCGCCCTCTTGAGGGCCTTGAGGAAATTCATCTTCTTCATCATCTTTAAAGACCATGCCGCGGCCATTTTCCTTAGCATAAATGGCAGTAACTGCCTTCATCGGAATATAAATATCGTAAGGAATACCCACAAATCGTGCATTAAAGCCCACATGGTCGTTGGCTAATGATAAAGAACGCACAGCATCGGGAGAAATATTCAATACAATTCGGCCGTTTTCAACATATTCACGTGGCACTTCTGCACCTGGGTGATCAGCACTCACAACAATATAAGGCGTTGCGTGATTGTCGACAATCCAATCATAAAAGGCACGTAATAAGTAAGGACGACTCGAGACCATCTGCTATTCCCCTAACGCGCGCTCAGAATCAGTTAAACTCACCTGAAATGCTTCTCTATCAAACAAACGCTTAGCGTATTCTTGAACGGATTTTGCTTCGGGTGGCAAACTAATTTGCATGGCTTTTAAACGCCATAACATTGGCGCAATGGCACAATCAACTAATGAAAATTCTTCACTTAGAAAATAGGGCATTTCTTTAAACATCGGTGATATAGAAATGATACTTTCTCTTAAAGCTTTTCGAGTTTCTTCTAACACACCGTGGTCTTGGTTTTTTTGCAGTAATTTATTCATCAAGACATACCAGTCACGGTTAACTCGATGAAGCATTAAACGGCTACGAGCTCTGGCAACAGGGTAAACCGGCATCAATGGTGGATGAGGAAATCTTTCATCCAAATATTCCATGATAATCTCTGATTCGTATAACACGAGATCGCGATCTACCAACGTGGGAACGGTATTATAAGGATTGATCTCAACTAAGGCGTCGACCTGCGATTCTACATCTATTTCATAAAGGTCGAATGTAACGCCTTTTTCTGCTAACACAATTCTTGCTCGGTGACTGTAAGGGTCAACTGAACCAGAATACAATGTCATGACTGAGCGCTTATTTGCCACAACTGCCATGAGTCTGCTCCCAAATCAAAACGACTTTAATGAATGTCTTTCCAATATTCACGCTTCAGTAAATAAGCGAACAATGTAAAAACGACTAAAAACAATAATACCCATACGCCTAAGCGCTCACGCTTCAGCTTGTGGGGTTCGCCGACATATTCCAAGAAGTTCACCAAATCCGTTGCTGCGCGATCGAATTCTTTTTCGTTCATGCTGCCGGCTTGCTTGATTTCTAGGTGATCAATCACTTGTTTATCGTATGGTTGACCTTTATCGTCCATCACAGTGATGGTTTTATGAACTGCTACCTGCGTTCCTTGTAAGGCTTGCAGCACGTTCGGCATGCCTACATCAGGGAAAACGACATTGTTCATACCCCATGGTTTTTTTGGATCTACGTAGAAAGTACGTAAAAACGTATAAAGCCAATTGGTACCGCGCGATCTTGCTACCAGTGAAAGATCAGGAGGCGCGATCCCATACCATGCTTGCGCTTCTTTCTTCGGGGTTGCGACTAATATGGGATCATTGATTTTATCGCTGGTGAAGTTCATGTTAGCTTGCACTAACTTTTCCAACACATTGCCTTTTTTATCAACAATACCAATATCTTTCGCCAATTCCTTATAACGGACAAATTGCAGGGAGTGACACCCAGCACAATAATTGAAGTACAAGTTAGCACCGCGCTGTAGCGAAGCTTTGTTACATAGCTCATTATTGACCTTATCTAGGTGTGCACCACCTTCTGCAGCAGAGGCCATTTGCCAAGGTCCAACAATTAATAAGCCCGCCATTACCATCCAGGAAAACGTATTTGCTTTCATCGCGAAGTCACTCTCTCGGGGACAGGTTTAGTTTTATCTAACTTCGTGTAAATTGGCATCAATAAGAAAAATGCGAAATACAACACTGAAAAGACTTGTGCCGCAATCATTCGCATGGGGGTTGGTGGTTTTAAACCAAGATAACCCAATGATACAAAGCTAATCACAAAGAGGACTAACATGAGTTTGTATAAATTGCCTCGGTAGCGAATAGACCGAACCAACCCTCGATCTAACCATGGCAAAAAGCATGGGATCAATACCGCACCAAACATAGCAATCACGCCTCCCAATTTATCTGGGATAGCTCGCAAAATGGCATAGAACGGCGTCATGTACCACACCGGCGCAATATGCGCAGGCGTTACCATTGGATTTGCCGGCTCAAAGTTGGGGGGTTCTAGGAAGAACCCACCAAAATCTGGTGCAAAAAAGACGACCGCCGTAAATATAATAAGGAAAACCCCTGCGCCAAACAGATCTTTAACGGTGTAGTAAGGGTGAAAACGAATCCCATCCAGCGGAATGCCATTTTCATCTTTCTTGTATTTGATTTCGACACCATCTGGGTTATTCGAACCGACTTCATGAAGGGCAAGAATATGCATCCAAACCAATAGTAAAAATACTAAGGGTACGGCAATGACATGCAAGGCAAAAAACCGATTCAGTGTTGCATCAGAAACGTTATAGTCACCGCGCATCCACTCAACAATACCTGTTCCAATGACTGGAATTGCTTCAAACAAAGAGGTGATCACTTTGGCACCCCAAAATGACATCTGTCCCCAAGGCAACAAATATCCCATAAAAGCTTCTGCCATCAAGCAAATATAAATGGCCATCCCAATCAGCCAGAGAAGTTCTCTTGGCTTTTTATAGGAACCATAGATGATGCCGCGAAACATATGTAGATAAACAACGATAAAGAAAAAGGATGCTCCGGTAGAATGCATATAACGGATGATCCAGCCTTGTGGAACATCTCGCATAATGTATTCAACTGAACCAAACGCTTCAGCTGCTGACGGCTTATAGAACATTGCCAGCCATATCCCTGTTAGTAACTGGTTAACCAATACCAACAAAGACAATGCGCCAAAGAAATAGAAAATATTAAAATTTTTCGGGGCGTAATATTGTGCAGCATGTTCATTCCACATTTTTGTGGCAGGGAACCTTGCATCGATCCATCCCATCAACCCTGAACCGGAAGTCGTTTCGTTTTTCATCTATGCTGCCTTTTTATCTTCACCAACGACAATGACGCTATCGCCTTCATAGTAGTAGGGCGGGACAACCAAGTTTGTGGGTGCGGGTACGCCCTTGAAAACACGGCCCGCCAAATCAAAGCGCGAACCATGGCAGGGACAAAAGAACCCACCAGGCCAGCTCGGGTCAAGGCTTCCCACTTCAGGGCGATACATCGGCACGCAGCCCAAATGGGTACAAATGCCAACCAACACAAGATAAGCAGGCTTAATAGAGCGATACTCATTTTGTGCATATTTCGGTTGTTGATCGCGCAGCGACTCTGGGTCGCGCAATAAACTATCAAGTTGTTTTAACTTGTCCACCATCTGATCAGTACGGTGGATAACCCATATGGGTTGGCCTCGCCATTCAAGCGTTAATTGAGCACCAGGCTCAAGCTTGCTGACGTCAATTTTGACGGGTGCACCCATAGCTTGTGCCCTGGCACTTGGAAACCAAGAACTTATAAAGGGTGAAGCAGCGTAGGCAACACCTACCCCTCCGATCACAGTAGTAGCAGCTGTTAAAAAGCGCCGTCGACCGGTATCTACCTTGTCATCACTCATTCACGCGTCCCCCGGACGGAAATCGGTTATTTATTTGTAATAAGAGTTGGCGGCAAATACTATCACAAATTTGCCGAACCCTGCATGCGAAAATAATGCTATCACAAATCATTCTTTGTGGATGATAAGTTGTATTGCGAGCTTAATGGCAACCATTACGGCAGCACAATTCATGGGATATACTGCAGGCAGGACGATCATTTAGGTAGCAACCCATTATGAATTGGGTCTTTTTTTTACTCATCACCGCTGCCTATGGCGTTAGTGTCTGGCAACAATGGCAATGGCAAGTTAACCAAATAACGCCTGATTCGCCCATGCTTTTTTTAACACAGCAATTGCTGCATGCGGCAAACGATGCCGTCTCCCTCGCCATTGGTCTAATTGGCGTACTTTGTTTGTTTTTAGGACTCATGCGAATTTTAGAGGAAGGTGGTTTGCTATCGGTATTGGGCAAACTGATTTATCCACTATTAAAGCCGCTCTTTCCAGAAATTCCCCCCAATCACCCCGCTTTTGGCGCCATGATTATGAACCTCTCGGCGAATATGTTAGGCATGGGCAACGCTGCAACTCCCTTTGGTTTAAAGGCCATGCAGGAGTTAGAAAAGCTCAATCCACACCCTGGCGTTGCAACGAATGCGATGGTGTTATTCTTAGCACTCAATACCGCCAGTATTACACTCATTCCCACTAAAGTGATTGCACTGCGGGCCAGTGCTGGCTCGCATGATGCCGCAGGGATCATTACCACCACCTTAATTGCCACGCTTTGTGCGACGACTATTGCGATTATCTCTGCCAAACTTTTACAACGTTTTATGAGCGTTCCTAAACCAACTACAACGATTGTACGAAGCGAAAGCGCTTCGCAAACCGCGTCATCCTATCCAACTTGGGTAAGCCTAATTGCCTTTGCAGGTTTGCTTAGCTTCATCCCCACAACGCTCATGTGGGGTCGCATTTTTTCGCCTTGGATCATTCCAAGCTTAATCGTTGTGATTTTAAGTTATGGCATGTTAAAGCGCGTTGATATCTATGCGAGTTTTACAGAAGGTGCAAAGGGCGGCTTTGAATTAGCCGTCAAAATTATTCCTTATCTCGTTGCGATGTTATTTGCGATTGCCATGCTTCGAGCCAGTGGCGCTCTAGCCATGATAACCAATGCGATTTCTCCTTTTACAACACCCCTTGGCGTGCCTGCAGAAGCATTACCCATGGTGTTTATGCGTCCATTATCAGGCTCTGGCAGTTTAGGTATATTAACCGACATCTTAAATAACCCGGCGATTGGACCCGATAGCTATACCGGTTATTTAGTGAGTACTATGATGGGTTCTACTGAAACCACTTTTTATGTCTTAGCGGTTTATTTTGGCGCAGTACAAATTCGTCGTATTCGACATGCGTTGGTCACCGGATTAATCGTTGAACTCGCTGGTATGGCGGCAAGCGTAATGGCCGTTAAAATCCTATTGTTTTCATAGGCGCCCTCCCTCTTTTCACTGACCAAAAGGCCTATTGTGTCCTTATATATAATCTGTTAGTTTGTTAGCTATATAATAATAACAAAAGAACGAGGTAGGTCATGCTGCGCCTCATAAAAACTGTATTCTTTATCAGCCTTTTCCCCTTAGCAGTCTATGCTGACACCACCTTTTACGCTTGCAAAAAGGGGAGCGAAACCACGCTGGAAAGCGTTTTAAGCAAAGATTGCGATTCGGTTAGAACCTTCCAGTATGCTAGCTTTGGAAAAGGGAATCAAAATCAATCCTCTGATTTACGCCCAGGTGAAATTCAACAATTAGAACGATTAGAAAATGGCCCTGTCCCCTTACAAGCACAAATGCGGCGTTATGAAAATGTCGACTCGCGCGTGGGCTGGTCGTTAGCGAATGATTATACGGATTCTCGCCAAGATAAGTGCTCATTCTACCAATCAATGCTCAATCGTTCATTGTCCTATGTGGCAGTAAAAAATGATCAGGATGTTGAAATAGGTCCTTACCGCAGCGCTGAATTAATGACGCAAATAGACCACGCGCAAACCCAAGTGAATTACTATTGCCCCTAGTATATGAAAGCTCTATAGTGATTTTTTGATCCACTATCGTGTCCAACCTAGGAGCTAACTATGTCCTTTGCTAATAGAGCGATCTCTTTTCTGTTTCCTTTATGCCTTTTGACCCTATCAGGATATGCACAAGCTACTGCTCCTGATGCAGATGTTGTCAATTTAAGAACCCATTGGGCAAAAGCAAAATTTGAAACCCCTCAAGCACAGCGATTAGCAGCACTAGACGTTGTCATTAATGAAGCCGATAAGCTGAACAATCAGTACCCTAACGATCCACGCGTCATGCTTTGGTATGCAACCGCTTTAAGTTCTTATGCACAACTTAAGGGCGGCGTTGGCGTTTTACCTCGCGTTAAAAAAGCACGCGGCCTATTAGAAGAAGCCTTAACCAAACAACCCCGCGTTGAACAGGGTTTGGGTTATGGGGTGATTGGCGCAATGTATGCGAGAGTGCCTGGCTGGCCCGTTGCCTTTGGTGATAAAAAGAAAGCGCGTGCTTTCTTACAAGCCACGATTAAAATTAATCCAAAAGGTGCCGATTCAAACTATTATTATGGCGATTTTTTAGTTGATAATGGCGAATTTGAAGAAGGTCGCAAGCATTTAGAAATTGCTAAGAATGCACCTATCCGCAAAGGTTATGAAATTCAAGACAAAGGTCGCAAGTCTGAAATTGCTGAGTCCTTAGCGAAGATCCGATAAACCATTGTAAGGCGGACAAAGCGTAAGCGTGTCCGCCATCTCAATTCAATAAATGATTTACTCTCTCACAACGCCTCTTTATGGCCGCAATGATTTTATCGATTTCCTTTATATCCCATTTTTCAGCCTTGATGAAGTCTCTTTGAACAAGCGCACGTTCAACGATCAATGAGGAAAATTCAACTAGCATTTGCTTGAAAATAGGAAATGAAAAGCCGATCGTTTGGCAAAACAGTTGCCAATCATCAGCAGAAATCGCTTCTATCACATCGTGCTCGCCAATCTTCATCGCCATTTTCTTAGAATCATGAATAGTGGCTGTCGCTGTGTAAAGTGGGGCTAAAATCGGCTTTGCCATTACCCGGTAAAGTAACGACATATTTTTGCCATGTACCGTTATATCGCCTATCAAATAATTAAACATGACTCGCTTAGCGAGCTGTAACCTTGCAACAGCAGGAATGATTGTTTTTTGTAAAATGGCAAAGCATTCCTTTAATGAAGGTCCCTTCTCCCATTCATATCGGTACGAAGCAAAGTACCCTAAGGCTTGCAAAAAATCTTCCTGATGAAAAGATTGCACATGGTGAAAATTGATTAATTTTCTGTCGTAACGCTCAACTAACAATCCTGGGACTTTTGCTAAGGTATAGAGCTTTGCATTCACGCATTCGATGCCAAAGGTCTTTGCCAAACCAAGACAAAAATATTCATTGATCATTTTACTGGCAGTGCCCATTTTTAAAAAGTGTGTACTCGGGCTATCCATATCTTTAATAGCGATTTTTCCCTCTATCATACAAACCGGAATTTTGCTTTCATTGCCTGAAAATAACCCAAAATTATCGCTTAACTCAAAATCACAATCCTTTTTAGCAAAGTGGGCATGAATCAGGGGAGCTTCTGGTTCTTCAGATATTTCATTTAAAAAACAAAACGAAATCGCCCCATTACATTCTTTGCCATATTGTTGTAGCAGAAAAAAAGTGTCTTTGGAAAGACAATCTACTGCTTGGCACATAGCATCTAAACGTTTAGGATCCTCTGGCAACAACCCTCGAAAGAATTTACGACAATTTTTATCATCAAAACTCTTTTCTTTTAATGGCATCGATAAGGAAATGGGGTGGGACGCTTCTTTTTGATAACTAAAGGTTAATTTTTGATTGCGGTCCTGTTCAAGCGAACCAACCAGCTTGCCATACAGGCAAACGCGCAATTTATGAAGCGTCATAATTATCACCCTCAGGAAGCCAAGGGGCTTTAGCCTCTAAACGAATACCCAGCATGGTTAAAACGCGTAATGACAGGCCTATTTCGCAACTTTGTTTTCCTTTTTCGAGATCCTGTATAAATCTGACGCCACACCCACAAACACCTGCTAACTCCTTTTGTGTCAAGTCGTTGGATTTTCTATTCGTTTTGACTAAGTTACCAAATTGTCTGGCAGAAGAAGCAGTCTTAATCATGCTTTTTACTCAAAACGGTTGAACGGGATCATTAAAGCAAGCCTAGACTACTTCTTGGCATTCATGATCCCAAGCAGGTTTATTTTGTGGGTATTAAGAGGTCTTACACTATTTCTCGCCTACTCTTTCGCATGTTAAGGTATGTTATACATTTTTTTAACTGTCACAAAGAGAAACGCTATGTTTTCGGGTATTGTTAAAGCCATGGTTGAAATTGTCTGGGTTTCCCATACACGCGCATTAACACGGTATCGCATCGATTTGCCGCCTGCACTGCTAGCAGGCCTTGAAACCGGCGCAAGTATTGCGGTGGATGGGGTTTGCCAAACCGTTGTTAGTATTGATAACTCGACAGTTGCTTTCGACGCCATTCAAGACACCCTCAAACTCACCACTATCTCACGCTTTACTGTCGGACAAAGAGTGAATGTTGAGCGCTCTATGAAAATGGGTGATGAAATTGGTGGGCATTTATTATCAGGTCATATCATGGGAACTGCACGGATCACGAATATGCGCTCCCCCACTCCTGAACAGCGCATGTTTGAGTTAAGCTGCAATCCTAAGTGGATGCGATATATTTTACATAAAGGTTATATTGCCTTGAATGGCGTGGGCTTAACGGTCGGCGAAGTTTTCCCTGAACGCGGCGCTTTCACGATTAATTTAATTCCCGAAACTTTAAGACTTACCACCTTTGGCAATGCTGTTGAAGGTGATCTCATTAATGTGGAAATCGATAGCCAGACGCAGGCAATTGTTGAAACGGTGGAAAGAGTTTTAAGAACGCGGTGAGCAAAGAGAATCATTAGCCCACTTTTGTAAAGGGGGCCGCGAGTGAAACGAGCGGGGGATTTTAAAAAAAGGCAGCTTCCGCTGCCTTCTCTTTTCGTACTCTCGTACTTTGGAATCGTTTTAACGCTTGGAGTACTGTTCCACTTTACGCGCTTTACGGAAGCCAACCTTTTTACGTTCAACTTCTCTGGAGTCACGGGTGACATAGCCAGCTTGACGTAAAATTTGACGGAATGATTGTGCGCCGCCTGAAGTACCTTCAGAACCGGTTGCACCTTCTTCATCATATTGAATTAATACGCGGGTGATACCATGGCGAATTGCGCCAGCTTGTCCCATGGGACCGCTGCCTGCAACATTCACATTGACATCAAAACGGCCGGTAACGCCTAATGCTTCTAAGGGTTGTCTGACGATCATGTGCGCAGCTTTTCGGCCACCGAAGTATTCTTCTAAGGTTTTGGCATTAATCGTGATTTTGCCAGTGCCTTTTTTCAAATAAACACGAGCGCGACAAGTTTTGCGTCGGCCTGTTCCATAGTTTTGTTGTTGTTGTGCTATTGCCATGCTCTACTCGATGTTAATTAACAATTAATGAAATGTTCTTTTGGTTGTTGCGCTTGGTGCGGGTGTTCTGTTCCCTTATAAACCCACAACTTTTGAGCCATCTTTCTGCCTAACGGCCCCTTTGGCAACATATTTTTTACAGCCAACTGAATAATGCGCTCAGGACGTGTTTGACGCAACTTCTCTAAGGTAATTGACTTAATTCCACCAATGAAACCCGTATGGCGGTAGTAAGTTTTGGTCTTTTCTTTCTTGCCTGTTGCTTTGATTAGCTCAGCGTTAATAATAATGACGGCGTCACCGGTATCAACGTGAGGGGTAAAAATGGTCTTATTTTTACCCCGTAAAATCGAAGCCACGCAAGAAGCAAGGCGGCCAATTGGTATATCTTTAGCATCGATGACAAGCCAATCGCGCTTAATATCATCTTCTTTAGCGGTATAGGTTCTCATGCAACCTGACTCCCTGGGGAAAACATCTTAGTTAAAGTTGGCGAATTATACAAAACCAGTCATCTGGAGACAATGACTTTACCGTGTTTTTGTAGGCTCACCTGTAAATGAGGTGTCTTGCAGCCTTAAACGGGTCACAATTTCACCCCTTTGGAGGTGTTTTTCGATAATCTCATCAATATCCTGGTGAGTTTTATAACTATACCAGACCCCATCAGGGTAGATAACCAACACCGGACCATCCTCACAACGGCCCAAACAACCGCTAGAATTGATACGATGAAGTCCTTCACCATGCAAGTTCAGCTTCTTCAATTTTTGCTTGGCATAATCCCGAAGCTTTTCAGCATCGGCCATGGCGCAACACTGCTTTCCACTGGCTCGAAGGTTGGTACAGAAAAAGACATGTTTTTGATAGTACAATCGAGATACCCCATCCATTTCACGGGCAGTATAGCAACTTGACTAAGATTATAAAACCTGCGACAAACAGACCATGAATATCAAAGATGAAGTCAACCGCTTAGCCAGTCAGTGCGTCAAGTGTGCGCTTTGCCTACCTCATTGTCCGACTTACGAGCTCACCCAAGACGAAAATGAATCGCCGCGAGGCAGAATTGCCTTATTCCAAGCGTATGCTAAAGAGCAGCTTGAGATTGATGAGCATGGCAAAAAGCACCTTGATCAGTGCTTAGGATGCCGAGCTTGCGAGCGTGTTTGCCCAGCGCATGTTGAGTACGGTGAACTGCTGGCCCTTGGCCGAGCCTACGTTAATCAAGTTGCAGCATCGCAACCCTTATCACGCCCCCATTTGACCACACGTTTTATGTCGTGGTTGGTAAAACACCCTGTCTGGCAACGATCGCTACAGCAAGCTATTTGGTGGTCACAAAAATGTGGGGCACGCCAGCTTGTGACTGCTTTAGGCATTCCGAAATTACTTGGCTTAGCCGCTCTTAATCAATTACTCCCTTGTGTGCCCAAACCATTAACCTGGCAACCTGTTTACGAGGCCATTGGTGAGAAACAAGGCACCGTCTTATTCTTTACCGGCTGTATGAGTAATTGGTGTGATCAAGAAACCGTTGCAGCCGGTATTTATGTCTTACAACGCTTAGGGTATGAAGTACAGCTACCAACAAAACAAACTTGTTGTGGTGCGATTGCTTTGCACGCAGGCGAATTATCAGATGCTGTAAAGCTTGCACAAGAAAACCTACAAGCATTTTCCAACCTAGAACAGGTAAGCGCTATCGTAACGATTGCCACAGGGTGTAGTTCAATATTAGGCGAATATGATAAGCGTTTTAGTTCACTTGCTATTAACAATGCGAATACAGCCTTTTTTGCCGATAAAGTCATTGATATCGTTGATTTCATTCAAGCGGCAAAATGGCCAACGCAGTTAATTCCTAAACCCTTACCCGAAAAAGTCTTTTTGCATACGCCCTGCACCTTAAGGAATGTATTAAAAAACCCTTTTGCCCCTTTGCAAATGCTAACGCGCATCCCAGAATTAGTTTGCCATACAATTAAATCTCCGCATTGCTGTGGCGCCGCAGGTACATATATGCTGGAGCATCCAGAGATTGCTAAACCTTTGGTCAAAAATCTGCTATCCGAGCTAGACAACATTCAAGGTAATTTTATTGCAACCTCTAATGTCGGATGTGCTTTGCATATTCAGCAACAAATGAGAGAATCAAATTCCGCTATTCGTGTTACCCATCCGGTGACATTGTTAGCACGGGCGCTAGGTTTCTAGAAACCAACGTTAGCATTTACGAATAAATATGTTATCGTTAGAGCGTTATATTGTAGGTATGTGACTAAGGAGAGAACATGGCTGCACGCAAAAAACCAGCTAAAACCAAGAAAGCTTCTGTAAAGAAGAGTCCTATTGCTAAAAAACGTAATGCTGCTCCTAAAGCTGCTAAGCGCGCTGTAAAACGAGCTACTACTAAAAAAGCAGCCTCGGGTTCAGCAAAAGCTTCAGGTCCAATTTCAGTAGGTCGTAAACCCTTCACAAAATCTGAATTCGTTTCTACTATCTCTGCACAAACAGGGGTTGCTAGAAAAGAAGTTGTTTCTGTGCTTGAAACGATTGCTAAAATTATTGATGCTCACTTGCAAAAGCAAGGCCCAGAAATTTTCTCGTGGCCTGGTATGTTAAAGATCAAAGTGGTTAAAAAGCCTGCTACTAAGGCTCGTCAAGGGGTTAACCCTTTCACTGGCGAAACCATGATGTTCAAAGCTAAGCCTGCTAGTCGCCGTGTTAAAGTGCTTCCTTTGAAGCAGTTAAAAGAAATGGCTAGCTAATGCTTGTAGGGGCCGACACAGAGGTCGGCCCCTATTAAACCTGTCTCCCCACCTTTTTTAAAATTATCTCAAGACCACAACCGGCGTCGGCACCGCGCGCCAATACAACCCTTGCCCGTAATAACGGATCCCAAACCAAGCAGAAAAACCAACACACAGCAGCCCCACCACCCAAGCAATCGACTGTAACGGATGCAATGCGATAGTGGCTAGCTGATAATAAAAGACCGCCATGGCATAGGCTAAGCCTGTGGTCCAACAAACTGAAAAAATCGTCCAGCCTCTTTGTACTTCGCGCAACATCGCCGCAGTCGCTGAAATGCAAGGAAAATAAAGTAAAACAAATAACAAATAGGCAAAAGCATTGGCTTTACCATTAAATCTTTTAACCATTTCGCCATGTGCGTGATGATGCATAGTTACTTCAGGAGATTTTGCTTTTACCGGGTTTTTCCAAGCATCTCCAAGTGCCCATAAATTCCTGCCAATACTCATAAAAGCTTCTTGTAAATGCTCTTGCAAATGAAATTCTGTTCCCTCTTCTTCTTTGGGATCGGCATAAAGAGAATTTAAAGTCCCAATCACGACTTCCTTTGCCAGCACACCGGTTAATAACCCAACTGCTGCAGGCCAATTATCTTCTTCAATCCCTAGAGGGGAAAATATAGGGACTATATTTTTTCCAACGGTTGCCAAAAGAGAAGTCTGTTGTGAGGGTGCATCTAACCATCTGCCGTGATGATCGATGTGGTTAAGCACGCCTATGATGATACAAACCGGTATGATTAACCTTCCTGCATTCAATACAAAACGTCTTAGACGATGAAAGCTTAACTTGCGCAAAGATTGCCACTGAGGCCACTGGTAGTCGGGGATTTCAAGTAATAAAGGGGCAACTTCACCTTTTAATAGCGTATTTTTTAGCAACAGCCCCGTTACAATTGCCATTCCTATCCCGATGAGGTACAGCAAGAAAACAATGTTTTGTCCCCCTTCATGAAAAAAGGCGGCGACAAAAACAGTAAATATGGCAAGCCTTGCTCCACAAGACATAAACGGGCTCATCATAACGGCTAAAATACGGTCACGTTGATTGGCTAAAGTGCGCATTCCCATGATGGCAGGAACATTGCAACCAAACCCAATAATCATTGGCACAAAGGATTTGCCAGGTAAGCCAAGTACCCTCATCAGCCTGTCCATCACAAAAGCTGCGCGGGCCATATAGCCACAATCCTCTAAAAAGGAAAGTGCAAAAAACATAGCGCCAATAACAGGCACAAAGGTAATAACCGTACAAATTCCCTTGCCCACACCTGAAACCAACAGTGCGATGAGCCAATGGGGAGTATTGATGAG
>Ga0105045_10000902_pt1 | contig 23086 bp, 19 predicted proteins | sample MAT02_FD_78089 | JGI IMG/M metagenome (GOLD analysis project Ga0105045, IMG submission 78089) | Freshwater microbial communities from Lake Fryxell liftoff mats and glacier meltwater in Antarctica - MAT-02 (megahit assembly) | ecosystem: Environmental > Aquatic > Freshwater > Ice > Liftoff... | reverse complement strand
GGCGACGATCACGGCCAGCGCCAAGACCGCAGCCGGCCTGACGGTGCGCAGCATCAGCGCCGAGGATGCCGCAGTCCAGCTGGGCTATGCGTCGAAGGTGATCGTGGTGCCTGGGTATGGCATGGCCGTGGCCCAGAGCCAGCATGCGGTGCGCGAACTGGCCGACCTGATCGAGAAGAAGGGTGGCGAGGTGAAGTACGCCATTCACCCGGTGGCCGGCCGTATGCCGGGGCACATGAACGTGCTGCTCGCCGAAGCCAACGTGCCGTACGACCGCATGTACGACATGGACGAGATCAACGCGGAGTTCGCGAGTGCGGACGTGGCGCTGGTGATCGGTGCGAACGACGTGGTGAATCCTGCCGCGAAGAACGATCCGTCGTCGCCGATCTTCGGCATGCCGATCCTCAACGTCTCGGACGCCAGGCACATCATCGTGATGAAGCGCGGCATGTCGGCGGGTTTCGCCGGCATCGAGAACGAGCTGTTCTACGACGAGAAGACCAGCATGCTCTTTGGCGATGCGAAGGCCAGCCTCGTGAAGCTGGTCGGCGAGGTCAAGGCGCTGGAATAGCCGATGTCATGGCGTGATGACGTTGCCGGATCCGTTCGCAGGTCCGGCAACTGTCGTTTCGGGCTTGCCGAATGTCGGCGCACGTCGTGATCACGTGCGTTTCGAGGCCGGCGACCGAAGTTCGGGATGCAGTTGCCGGTCGGAGCGTCCCGGCGGCCGGGGTTGGACTTCCACGCAATTCCTGCCCGGCTCGCTCGGACCGACAGTCCAGATGCGGAGCGGATTCAGTTCGTCTACTTTCCCTGAGCCGATCTGCCATTCGGGCATGCGCGGCGTTTTCCCTGCTGGTCGAGGAGTGTGGCTGGAATGCCCGGTTTTGCGAGTCTTGCACGTGAGTGGTGGATGCCCCTGGCGTTCGTGTTGATTGCCGGTCACCTGACCAACATTTGCGTCACGCTCTTCCTGCATCGCGAGCAGACGCATCGCGGCGTACGCTTTCACGGGCTCGTGTCGCTCCCGATGCGGCTCTGGCTCTGGATGAGCACCGCGACGGTGACCAAGGAATGGGTCGCCTGCCACCGGAAGCACCATGCGTTCGCCGATCGTGAAGGCGATCCGCATTCACCGCTGGTCGAAGGGCTGCGCAACATCGTCGTGAAGGGTGCCTTTTACTACCGGAACACGGTGCGGCAGCCGGGCGTGCTGGAGAAGTACGGCAAGGGCACGCCGTCCGACTGGATCGAGCGCCACCTGCTCACGCGGCACAGCTCACTCGGTATTCTGGTGATGCTGCTGGTTGACCTGTACCTGTTCGGCTTCTTCGTCGGTGCCATCGTCTGGGGCGTCCAGATGATCTGGATTCCGTTCTGGGCGGCGGGCATCATCAATGGCGTGGGGCATGCCATCGGCTACCGAAACCACGACGTGAAGGACGAGAGCCGCAACATCAGCCCGTTCGGCATCATCATCGCCGGAGAGGAACTGCACAACAACCACCACGCAGATCCGCATTCCGCCAAGTTCTCGCACCGCTGGTTCGAGTTCGACATCGGCTGGATGTACATCACGCTGCTCTCGTGGATCGGTCTGGCCGAGGTGAAGTACGCCCATGGCCGCAAGACGGACGCCATGGTCAGCGCCGACTGATTGCCGCCTGTCGTGACGCGGTGTCGTCAGGTTCGTCAGGATCATCGCGCGGGCGAGTGCCACATGGTGCTCGCCCGCGTCATCTTTCACGCATTCCGTCGGCGCGTGCCGGCCTCTCCCTTTTCTCCGAGTCCTCCGTGCCCGAACTGACCTGCTCCCGCTGCGGAACCTCGCGCGATGGCTTCGAACGTCCCCCGTTTCCCGGTGCGATCGGTCTGCGTGTGCAGGCCGAGATCTGCCAGGTCTGCTGGGGCGACTGGCTGAAACAGCAGACCATGCTGATCAACCATTACGGCCTGAATGTGATGGACCCGCAGGCCCGTCAATTCCTCGTCAAGAACATGAGTTCCTTCCTGTTCAAGGCTGGTGACGGTGCCGAGATCGACACCACCAGACAGGGGACGATCATACACTGATGCGCCGACTTCTTCGCACAGCCACTGCCCTCGCACTGCTCATACCGGCTTGCCTGCAGGCGCAGCGCACGGCGGCGCGTGACAGTGCCTGGGTGCGAACCACCCTGGCACGAATGACGCTCCGCCAGAAGGTGGGCCAGATGGTGTGGCCGAGCGTGTTCGCCGATTACGTCTCGACCAGCGACTCCGCCTGGCACCGCATCGAACGCTGGATCGTCACCGACCAGGTTGGCGGGTTCACCATGTCCGTCGGCAGTCCGATGGAGATGGCTGCCAAGCTGAATGCGATGCAGAGGCTGGCACGCGTACCGGTGCTGGTCGGCGCGGACCTGGAAGCTGGTGCCGGCTTCAGGGCCAGCGGCGGCTTTTTTCTGCCCAACGCCATTGACCTCGGCGGCGCCACGCTCTTCCCGCCGCTGATGGCACTGGGTGCCACGCGCGACACGACGCTGGCGTACGCGTATGGCAAGGCGACGGCGGTGGAGGGCCGCGCGCTGGGCATTCACCTGGTCTACGGCCCCGTGCTGGACGTGAACAACAACGCGGCCAATCCGGTGATCAACGTGCGCAGCTTCGGTGAGGACCCGGCATGGGTCAGCCGACTTGGCGCCGCATTCGTGCGTGGCGTGCAGGACAACGGCATGATTGCCACAGGAAAGCACTTTCCCGGTCATGGCGACACCGACGTCAACTCGCACCTCGCGCTGCCGGTCGTGACCGCCTCGCGCGCGCGACTCGACTCCGTCGAGCTGCCACCGTTCCGGGCCAGCATCGCGGCGGGCGTCGGGGCGATCATGACGTTTCACGGCGCGATGCCGGCGCTCGATTCCACGGGGCTGCCGGGAACGTTGTCTCCAGCCGTGCTCACCGGACTCCTGCGCAAGGAGATGGGCTTCGACGGGCTGATAGTCTCCGATGCGATGGACATGCGGGGCGTCCTGGACAAGTACGGCGCGGTCGAGGCCGCGACTCTCGCGGTGATCGCGGGGGCCGACATCCTGATTCAGCCGGACAATGTCACCCAGACGATCGACGCCGTGATCGCCGGCGTCGCCGCGCAGCGCATCACCGTTCAACGAATTGATGACGCTGTGCGTCGTATCCTCGTGGCGAAAGTGAGGATGGGGCTCCATCGTGACGCGCAGGTGGATCTGGGACGTGTGCGGCGTGTAGTTGGTGACAGTGCGACGCGCGCGCTCTCCGAGCGCATCGCGTCCAGGTCCGTCACGCTGGTACGTGATACACCGCAGCTCCTTCCGTTTGTCGTGGGCCCGCAGGCGCCGAATCGCCGCATTCTGCACCTTGTGGTGTCACGCAGTGCCAATCTGGGTGCCGGGACGACATTTGCGGCTGTTTTGGGCCGTTCTGCTGGGCGAGTTCGTACGATTGTGCTCCACCCGGACGACCCGTTCGTCGACGCGGCGCGGATTTTGCCTGTAGTCGATTCGTCCGATGTGGTGTTGATGGCGTCATACATGGCGCAGCAGTGGGACCAGGCGTCAGCCGGGACTCCAGACGGGCTTGGTGCTCTGGTAGCTGCAATTCAGCAGCGCGCGAAACCGCTCGTGATGATCGGGTTCGGGAATCCGTATCTGGGTGCCCAGCTCCCGCAGGTGGGTTCGTATCTGATTGCTTGGAATGGGAGTCGCGCGTCACAACGCGCTGCAGCCCGGGCGGTGATGGGACTTGAACCGTTCAATCGTTATATTCCGATTTCGATGTCGATTACTGGCAGTTCGCCAGCCCGTGGGACCCCTCTACGAACACCGGCAGCCATTCCGCGCTGACTGCCGAGCCACCGCTCACCTCGAGCGGTGGGTTTCAGGGCGCGAAGGACGATGTGGGATAATGCCAAACTTATTTTCGTTGGATCTGGTTCTCCTCTCTCCGCGTGACGGCGAGTGGTATGTGTGTACCGCAGTTGGTGCGCCCAAGGCGCGCGGCACCTCCAGGGTGCTGCCGTTCATTGCGGTGAACAAGGCACCGAGCGAGGCGTTGCCCGCACTCGCCAAGTCACTCTCGACGAAGACGGTCGGCGCCGCATCGAAGTGGATGACGCAGGTTGGCGCGTTTTCCGAGGGAACGCACCCGGCCGATACGCCGATCTCGATTGCATTCGTCGCCGTGTATGCGGACGGTGTCGTGCATGACGAGGAAGGGTGGGTGCGGGCGGAGACTGCGGTGCTTCCGTCGCGACAGAAGGCTGTGCTGAAGGCGACGCTGGCCATGCTCAAGCATGCCGTGGAGCACGAGCCGATCGCGTTTCATTCGCTCCCGTCCACGTTCACGCTTCGCGAACTCCAGCAGGTCTACGAGCTGCTGCTGGAGCGCCCACTGCACAAGGCAAGCTTCCGTCGGTCGCTGCAAGCGGCGCAGCTGGTGGAGCCGACCAAGTCGTGGCGTGCCGAGGGGCGGGGCCGTCCCGCGCAGCTCTACAAGTTCGCGCCTCGGCGCCGCCGTGGTTCGGTGCGTGGCGTCAGGTTCGAACTGGCGCGCTGACCGGAACTGCGGGCGTGCTCACCAATAAGCGCGCGCGATGAACGGGGGCCGATGATCTTGCGATCATCGGCCCCCGTTCCGTACCAGTCACACCACGGCGCTCATGCCAGCGCCGCAATGGAGCGGTACGTCAGGCCTTCGTCACCGCGTCGGCCTGCGGTCCCTTCTGGCCCTGCACGATCTCGAACTCCACCTTGTCGCCTTCAGCCAGGGACTTGAAGCCCTGGGATTGAATTGCACTGAAATGCACGAACACGTCCGGGCCGCCGTCATGCGCGATGAATCCAAAGCCCTTTGCATCGTTGAACCACTTCACCGTTCCCTGAATCCGTGCCATGATGTCGGCTCCTTGCGTCCCGCCGGTCGTGCATTGAAGCGCGGGAAACGAACCGTTTCCCGAGCGGCGTCATGACACACCAGCGGTGAAGCGTCATGGCGCAGGATCTTGCCGAAAGGAATAGTGCATGAAACGAGCCGCGGCGTCCACATGTTCGTGGACGCCGCGGCTCAGATGTGACGGTGGTTCGCTTCCGGGGCCGCAGCCGTTCAGTTGCGAGCGACGACCGGGACCGACGTCAGGCAGCACCGGCGATGTACCGTGCCACTCTCCCGCACGTTTCGCATCGCAGCGTCACATGGCTGCGCGGCGGCGGAGGCATCAGAGCAGGTTCACGCTCGAAATGCGCAGAGGCGCATGACGGGCAGACCAGTGGAATTCCTGTACGGTCGCTGGCGATCAGGTTCAGCGCCTGTGCAGGGTTGTACGACGCGGGCCGAGGCTTACGCATGTACCCTCCAAATTGTGGTCCCTTTGGCAGATCTGGCACCCTGAGCCAATGGGCTATTGGAGAACAGTAACCCGCTTTGAAAGGTGTCAAGCGTACGCTGCAATTCGGGTTGCGGGACCTGCACCGGTTCGATTGCGCGACTGGATTCACCGTACCGTGGCGAACGTGGCCATGGGGATCTCAAGCTCAGCCTTTGACTTGTTGTTGGGATGCTGGCTTGAATTATGGTGTCACTGTCTTGAAGATGTCGAATTCAGCTCTCCGAAATTTGCACCACACTGCTGAGATCGTGAACGATCGTGCGGCTGTCGGTACGCGAGCTGGAGCAATCATGCGCATATCGGCGACGTGACTGCGCGATGATGTTCTTTGCGCGAACGCCAACATCATGATTCGGCGCATCTGAGCACGATTCGGTGAGCCGGAATGCACTCCCAGCACCCGAAAATCGTTACAATTTCAGGCGCGCCTCAGGAACCTGACCACTTGAAACCTCTCGCCCCGGATCGCTCAGGCCTCGTCCCACTTGAACGGGCGACGCCACACCCGGCGATCGAGCTGCCATGATTTCCGTGTCGAGATCTCTTCCGATCCCGCGAACAGCTCGTTGTCTGCCAGCGAGTCCACGAACGAGTCCGCCTTCGCGCTCGATTCGTCGGCCCAGTGCACCAGCTCCGCCTCGAGCGTCATGGGCTGTATGGGACTGCCGAACTCCAGCGAGCCATGGTGCGACAGGATCATGTGCTGCAGCTCGGTGACCTGCTGATCGGTGAGCAGACAGCCGCCACCCGCACGTGCCGCCGCGACACGCTCGGTGAACATCAGGCACCCCAGCACCACGTGGCCGATCAGGTGATTGCGCGGATCGTAGCCCATGCCTTTTGCGTCCACGGTGTACGCCTCGACCTTGCCGATGTCATGCAGCATCGCGCCGACCACCACCAGGTCCACGTTCGCCTTCCGCATCGTCTTCGCCGTCTGCTGCGCGATCGACGCCACTTCCCAGACATGCAGCAGCAGGCCGCCGAGCTTGGCGTGATGGCCGCGCACCGCACCAGGCGTCCGTTCGAAGCGCGCACGAAATTCGTCATCCGCGAAGAACAGGTTCACTGCCTCGGCCAATCTCGGCGTCGTGATGCTCGCGCGCAGCTTGTCCAGCGCATCCCAGAGACGCTCGGTCGCGTATTCCACGCGCGGCAGGAACTCGTCGATTCGTTCCGTGCCCGACGGCAGCACGCGCACCGGGCCGGTCAACTTCAGCTGCCGCGCACCGGTGCGCGGGTAGAGCTCGATCAGACCGAGGACCTGGACCACGCGACCCTTCTCCACACCGTCCAGCCAGGGCGCGTTGTCCTTCCAGACCGGCGCAGATTGCAGAGAGCCGCTGGAGTTGCCGAACGTCAGCACCCAGAACGGATCGCCACCCCCGGTCGTGCGTTCCACACGATCGAGCACCAGCAGCTCGGCAGATACGGAAGCGCCAGCGAGCAGTTGCGGAAGGTTCAGCGGAGGCATGTGCAGGTCGGTATGAGAAAGCGGGAAGCGCAAGGACGGACCGAGCAGCGGCACTGGAAGATGGCGAAGCGCCGCACAGCCTGTCGATGCCTCAGAATTGACGTATCATCCTGTCAGCGCTGCGCCATCCCGCAGCATACGCATCCGTCCTGACATCGATGAAGCGCTACCGCAATCCGATCATCACCATCCTGCTGGTCGCAGGCCTCGCCGCCATCTTCTGGAAAAAGACCATGGCTGCACAGCTCGCGACCTGCGAGGTGTGCGTCGTCTTCAACGGCCAGCGCCAATGCTCGCGCGCCAGCGGCGAGTCGGAGAAGGAGGCCACCCGCGCGGCTCACTCGACCGCCTGCGGACCGGTCGCCAACGGCATGAACGAGAAGATCGCCTGCGACGGCCGTCCGCCCGTGCTCCAGCGCTGCGAACCGCCGGCGCCCTGACGCCGCGCGCGCCGCCGGCAATCACTGCCAGCGCCGCCGCACGGCAGAGCGCCAGGCACCGGCAGGTTTACCGGTCGGCACGATCAGATGAAAAACAGCACGTCCCCATCGCTTTCCAGCGCGAGCTGCAGATGCGCTGAGCAAACTCCACACACCAGCTCGGCTATCCAGGCGGCGCCGGCAACATGGTCCGACGGCTCGGCCGCACGCAGCTTCATGCGCTTGTACGTGTACTCGCTGCAGCGCGGACAGGCCTGCGCACGCGCGATGCGTTCCGCGCGCTCCTTCGTGACACCAGTCATCAGCCGCCGAACCCGGGCGGAAAGTCGCCGGGATTGCGCGCGAGCAACGATGGGACTGGCGGCAGGCTCTGCTTCGCCGGTTCGGCATTCGATCCGCCGCTCGTGCGTGTGAGCATTTCCCTGATGCCGCCAAGCGCGCCCAGCATGCCCGCAGCCTCCGCAGGCAGGAACACGGTGCTTCCCTTTCCCGCGGCGAGCGCCGGCAGCATCTCCAGATACTTCTGGCCCAGCAGGTACATCGCAACCTGACCTTCCGGCAATGCGGCGGCGATGCGACTGATGGCTTCAGCCTCGGCGGATGCCATCGCGAGACGTGCCTCGGCGAGACCGGTGGCGCGCAGGATCGACGCCTCGCGCTCGCCCTGCGCCTTCTGGATCTGCGACTCGCGCGAGCCCTCGGCCTCGAGGATCTGTGCCCGCTTGGACGCCTCGGCGTTGGTGACGGACGCGCGGCGCTCCCGCTCGGCGCGCATCTGCAGCTCCATGGACTGCTGGATGTCGCGCGGCGGCTCGATGCTCTGCAATTCGACCCGCGTCACGTCCACCCCCCATCCGATCGACGCCTCCTCGATCGTCTCGCGCATCCGGGTGTTGATGCCGTCACGGCTGGTGAGTGTCGTGTCGAGCTCCATCTCACCCACGATGTTGCGGAGCGCCGTGCGCGTCAGCGTCTCGAGCGCAAAGGGCAGGTTCTGCACCGAGTACGTGGCCTTCTGCGGGTCGGCGACGCGGTAATACATGACCGCGTCGATGTCGATGGTCACGTTGTCCTTCGTGATCACCGGCTGGCTCGGGAAGTTGAGCACCTGCTCTCGGAGATCGATGCGCGATGTGGAGCCGGCGGTGACCTTCTTCACGCCCGACACATCCTGCCCGAAGAACCGCACGTCGATCGTGCGGGGCCGTTCGATGAACGGGATCAGCACGTTGAAGCCCGAGCGCGCGATCCGGTTGAACCGGCCAAGGCGCTCGATGACCATCACTTCAGCTTGCCCGATGATCTTGAACGAGCTCGTGCCGATGAAGAGCACGATCATCAGGATGACCGCAGGAATGATCCACGTCATGGCTACGTCCGAAGGTTGATGGTGAAACGGTACGACATGGATGGTAGCGAAACTTGCTTCGTGATGGCACCGCACGCGTCAGGTGACGACGCCGCAATACGAACGCGCCGACCTCCGGGATGGGAGGTGCGGCGCGTTGCGGCGTGGTTTCCGGGACCCTGGTCAGCCAGCCGATCGACTCGGCGGCACGTCCCCGTTCATGGCGTCCAGTCGGCGATGAACAGGTTCGTCTCGGTCTGCTTCTGATCAAAGCGGTTGGAGGCCCAGATCAGCTGCCTGCCGTTCGGGCTGAACATCGGGAATCCATCAAAGACCGCGTTCGTCGTGACCTGCTCGAGGTTCTTCCCGTCCAGGTCGACCAGGAACAGATCGAAATTGCCACTGCGCGGATTCTTGTGGTTCGACGAGAAGATGATGCGCTTGCCGTCGGGGGTCCACGACGGACCAAAGTTCGCGCCGCCCAGATTCGTGATCTGGCGGTTGTCGCTGCCATCCGCGTTCATGACGAAGAGCTCGACCTTGCTGGGACGGATGAGCCCCTGGGCGAGCAGCTCGCGATACTGACGCAACTCCACCGAATCCTTCGGATGATGCGCTCGGTACACGATCTTCGTGCCGTCCGGTGACCACCACGCGCCACCGTCGTAGCCCGGCGTGCTCGTCAGGCGCTTCACGCTGGATCCGTCCACGTTCATCGTGTACATCTCCAGGTCGCCGTCCTTCAGCGACGTGAACACGATCGACTTTCCGTTTGGCGACAGCACGCCTTCTGCCGTGTACACGTCGTAGTGTGTGAGCCGGCGCATGTCGGTGCCGTCGCGATTCACGGTGAAGATGTCGAACTTGTCCAGCGGCCACACGTAGCCTTTCGATGGATCGGGCTTCGGCGGGCAGAGGCTGTCGTGCATGTGGCTCGACCCGAAGAACAGCCGGTCGCCACCAGGCAAAAACCAGCCGCATGTCGTCTTGCCGTTGCCGTTCGACACACGCTGCAATGCCGAACCATCGGTGCGCATCACGTACTGCTGGTCGCAGGTGCGACCATTGCGCGACGACTGGAAGGTGATCCACTGGCCGTCGCGACTGAAATACGCCTCCGCATTCTCGCCACCGTCGGTGATCTGGCGGATGTTCGACAGGTGCCGCTCAGTGGAATCGATGGGGCGCGGGATGTTCACGCCGGGTGCTGGTGCCGGGCTGCTCGCGCGCGGCGCCGGTGCGCATGCGGCAACGATGGTCAGGGCCAGGATGACGGCAATGACGGGAATGCGTCGAGCGTTCTTCATGTGACGATCTGCGGTGAAAACGAACGAGGGGCCGGGCAGAATGGCCCGGCCCCTCGACAACATACGTGCACCATGCCGTGCAGGTGCTCCGGACAGTTACGGACGCCCGGCGGGAGCGACGGCGGTCGTGGAGCCGATCTTGGCGAAGAGGTCACGCTGTGTGCCGCCGCGCCGCAGCAGCTCGACGGCCTTCTGCACCTGCGGGTCCTCGGCGAACTGACGTTTCGCGACGGTGGAATCGCCGAATGCTGCCTTGGCAACGCGGGTCGCGATCAGGCGATCCACGTACTCCGGTGCCGCAAAGAACGTGGCCGAGTCCACCGGGACCTTGGCGGCGACGATGCGGCGGAAGTATTCCTGGCGCCACGCCGGCTGCACCGTGAAGTTCGGCGATTTGACCTGCGGACGCAGTTCCTCGGCGTACTGCGCGAGTGTGGTGAACGCTTCCTGAATCTTGCCGGCGATCTGACGAGCCGCCTTCTGTTCGATGGTCGTCAGTGTGTCCTGACGCACCGTGACATCCGGTGTGATGCCGCCGCCGCCGTAGATCACGCGACCGGCATCGCTGCGGAATGCGGGGCGCGCCTTGCGGGCGCTGTCGGTCTCCATCGAATCCGGCGCTTCCTCTTCCACGAAGCGGCCGTTCACGAACTTGCGCGGGCGCTGGATGGAACGGCCGCTCGGGGTGAACCACTTCGCGGTCGTCATCTTCAGTGCGTAGCCGCCATCCAGGCGGAACACCGACTGCACCAGCCCCTTGCCGTAGGTCGTCGTGCCGACGATCAGCGCACGATCATGATCCTGCAGGGCACCGGCGACGATCTCCGACGCCGACGCAGAGTTGTCGTCGACGAGCACGACCAGTGGCATCGTCGGCACCATCGGATCCTGCTCGGACACGAACTGCTGGTTCATGTCGGCCCGGCCGCGATAGCTGAGAATCTCCTTGCCTTTGGGCAGGAAGATGTTGCTCATCACGAACGCCTCGTCGAGGATGCCACCCGGATTGCCGCGCAGGTCCAGGATCAGCGACTTCATGCCCTCGCCCTGGAGTTTCTGGATGCCGCGGATCGTCTCGGCCGCCGAGGTCTCGTTGAAGCCCTGCACCGGGATGTAGCCGATGCCGCTCTCGAGCATCGTCACGAACGGCACGGCGGGGATGTGGATCGTCGCGCGCGTGAACACGGCATTGATCGGGTCAGGTACGCCCGGCCGCTGGAATCGCACGCGCACCTTCGTGCCCGGCTCACCCTTCAGCTTCGATGACACGGAATCGATGATCCAGCCACGCGTGGAGGCGGAATCGATCATCATGATCCGATCACCCTCGGCGATGCCTGCCCCAGCCGCAGGCGTGTTCGGGAACACGCGATTGACGGTGATGTTGCCCTTGATGTCCTCGATCTGCATGCCGACGCCCGCGTAGCGACCGTTGGTGCCCTGCGTGAACGCCGCGAACTCCTTCGGTGAGTACAACGTCGTGTACGGATCGTTGAGCTGCGTGATCAGCCCGCGCGCCGCCTTCTCGTACAGCGCGGTCGCATCGACGGTGTCGACGAATCGCTCCGATACGCGGCGCAACACCTGATCGAAGAGCATGGCACCATCGCGCGCCTCGCGGCTCTGCCAGACAAACCCGCCAGACACCACGGGCACCGCAACGAGGATGACACCAACGACGGCACGACGCATACGCGACATGGAAAACCTTCCAGCAGAAAAGAGACGGACACGGGTTCTTCCGAACGGCTACTGTACAGGAACCCCGAAGGCAAGTTCCCGGGTCCCAGTGGCTTCGATGCACTACGCGCCGCGAGGGCCTTTCGTCACGACCAGCGGTACTCCATGTACCAGGAGCGCCCGTCCTGTGACTCCTCGGCGGCATGCACGATGCCTGCGGCCACCAGCATCTCGCTCGCCGGTTTGACCACGCGGAGGATGTGGCTGGGATAGCGCTGCGTGAGTGGAAGCAACTCGGCCAGCGTCTCCAGTGACACGCGCCAGCACCCGTCCGCCCCGGCGGCAAGCTGCACGGCGATGAGTCGGTAGATGCGACGTGCCACTGGCGAGAGCAGCGATGCATAGCCGAGCAGCCGGAGCGATGTGGCGTGACCTGCAGCGAGGTTGCTGCGGATCTGCGGCGCGAGCGACACGCGTGCGACTCCGGGTTCGGCAGCCGTCACGGCAGGAAAGAGCGACAGCTGATCGCGATCCGCCGCGCGCCGGCGGTCCACGGTCGCGGCGCTGAGCAGGGTGAACGCACCCTCCAGCGGCGAACCGTTCGCGGCGTCCCAATAGGCACCGGCACTTTCCAGTGTCGTGCGTTCCAGCCGGGCCAGCGCGCCACGCAGCTGCTCGTAAGTGCGCCCGTCGACGCGTCGGCCCATGGCCCGCAGGAAGGCGTGGAGCGTGAACGTCAGCACGCCGTCAGCCGGACGGCCGGACTCCTGGTACCGGTACAGCAGCTCGATGTAGACGTCCTGATCGAATGTGCCGGGGAGCCGGTCTCCGGGCGCCGGCAGCACCCGCCAGCGTCCGCCGGATGGGGTGGTGAAGGCGATTGCCCCCTCTTCATTGGAGTCGCTCAGCCGGAAGAGCGGCAATGCCTCCAGCGCGCGATCCAGGTGGACCAGCCGAGTCGGCGCGCGGCGCTTCGCCGCCGCGCTGCCGGACACTTCTGCACTCCCACCGCTGCGTGGCATTCCCCCGGCATTCAGCCGGGCTGCGCCGGCGGGGGAATTCTCGGCGGGAGTCAGCACGCTCAGCTCCTGGTGTCCGCGCGACCCAGGGCGGCGCGGATCGCCTCGCGCATCGCCACCACGGCGTCATCACGAGCGCCAGCCGCATCGGTCCGCACATGCAGCTCGATCCCGTCGGCCACCTGCACACGCCGCCATTCGGCGATCGGCTGCGCCTCATCCTTCTGCGGCGTGAGATCGGCGTTGTGCGACAGGGCCGGCGCCAGCGCCGTGGCCACGCGACGCTCGAGCTGTTCGCCGCTGATGCCGGCCAGCTCCTTCTTGATCACTTCCAGCGTCTGCCCCTCGCGCTGGCGGATCTTGATCGCGAGCAGCTGCAGCAGGTGCCGATAGCCGTAGGTCGCCGTGGTGCCGGCACCCTCCGGCCGATCGAGGAGGCGCTGCGCGACATAGAAGCGGATCGCGCGCGCGCTGGGTGCGGCCCGCGCCGACGTGTTCGTGGGGCGGAACCCGGCAGCATCGACGAGCGCCGTGGCATGCGCGGCGAGGCCGCGCGCGTTCCAGGGAGCGTGCCGCGCGTGGGCACGAAGTAGTGCGACCGGGGAATCGGTCATGCGTGAGGAGGACGAGGTGCTCGCGCGCTGGCGATGCCCGTGACACGGCGCGCCCAGTAAGAACATGCGAGCGCGCCATCACTGTCAAGCCTGTGCGTTGATACTGGCGGCACGAGGCTGAGGAACTGCCACAGGAAAAGGACTCACAAACCCGTCACCACGCTGTTCTCGCCGCTCAGATCACGCCCCGTCTGCCTGCCTGGTGCTGGCGGTCGCGAGGCGTCAGGCGGTGTCGTCCGATGGTGACAACGCCGATGACACGCCGTGCTGGCGCGCCAGCTTCGAGATCACGGACAGGTCCACCGGCTTCTCGAGGAAGTACGTGGCGTTGAGCCGATCCGAGGCGTGCCGATTGTCGTCGTCCGGATACGCAGTGAGCACGATCACCGGCGTCTCCTGATGTACGAGACCCGCCGCAGCGAGCACCTGCAGGCCACCGTCGCGATTCCCGCCGAGCCGGAGGTCGGTCACGATGAGGTCGATCCGCTGCCCGCCGAAGAGCAGCGCCTTTGCCTCGGCAAGTGTTGCGGCCGCCGACACGGACACGTCGTCGGAGGCAAAGAGATCGACGAGCGATTCGCGAATGGAGATCTCGTCTTCGACAATCAGGACACGTTTGATCACGATCTCATCACGTGTGAGGTGCGTGCTGCAGTCGATGGAACACGACGACACGCGCGACAGTGGTTTGCAGATCCGGCACGGTGCCGGTGCTTTCGAACGCCAGACACGCTCCTGGCAGGATGCGGCGCGTCGACGCCGCGACCGCAGGTACTCAAGCCTCGCTGACGCGCTGATGTTCCGCGGATCGCACACGCCGCGACCGCCTGGTGAGCAGGCCTCCGACAATGCCGCTCGGCCCACGACCTGCGCTGGTTCTCCGCGACACTCGCACGTCATGAACTGCCGCCGTGCGGGAGCACGATCGTCACCTCGGTGCCTGTCTCCAGCTGACTTTCGATGCTGATGCTGCCGGCATGCTCCTCGATGATGCGCTGGCAGAGTGCGAGCCCGATGCCCGTGCCGCCGCTCTTGAGCGAGTAGAAGATCTCGAACACGTGCGGCAGGGCCTCGGCGGGGATCGCCTCGCCGCCGTTGTGCAGCCGGCAGCGCCAGGCGCCGTTGCCCATCGCGCTGCTGCGGAGCGTGATCACGGAGCCCGGCGGCGCGGCATCGATGGCGTTGACGAGGAGGTTGAGGTACACCTGTCCGAGCTGGGCCGCGTCGAAGTGCAGCAGCACCGGCGGTGCGCCACGCAGGCGACGGAAGGTGATGCTGGCCGCCTCCATCCGGGGCCGGCTGGCCTCGACCACGTCATCCCAGATCGTGTCCGGGTCGCCTGCGGCGAGGCGCAGCGGCTGCGGGCGACCGTAGACCAGCAGCGATGACAGCATGCCGTTCAGCCGCTCCACTTCACGCAGCATGCGGCTGACGTTCCGTTCGACCGCCGGGTCGTCCTTGCCGCGGATCCGCAGCAGTTGCGCCGCCGATGAGATGCCGAAGAGCGGGTTGCGCAGTTCATGCGCGACGCCGGCCGCGACCTCGCCGATCGCCTCGGTGCGGCGCTTCTGTTCCACGCGGCGCACCAGGAACGCACGGTCGATCGCGGCCGCCGTCTGCGCGGCGATGGTGCCCAGCACGCGCTGCGTTTCGCTGAGCTCATAGGTGGCCTCCAGGGTGCTGAGGCGCACCGTGATCGCGCCCAGCACGCCTTCCTCGCTGATGATCGGTGCCGTCACCTCGCGGCTCGTGACTGAGGCGCGGTGCACCAGCGTGGTGCCCAGCGCCAGCGCCTCAAGCCAGTCCGGGCGCAGGCGGGTCGCGACGTCACCGGCGGATTCCGTGTAGCCGCCGGACTGCACGCTGGAGAGTGCGAGCGTGTCGTCGTCGGCGACCGCGATCACATAGGCATCACAGCGCACGGCGCGCTGGAGCTGGTGCGCAACCTCGCGGTAGACGCGTGCCAGGTCGATGGAGCTGGCGAGCGCGAGTCCCGTCGAGATCAGCGCTTCGCGTGCCCGGTGCGACTCCGTGACGTCGGACAGTGTCGCCACGAAGCCCACGTGCACGCCGTCGTCCATGCAGCGCGTGACCTGTACGAGCATCACGCGTTCGTCGTCGCCCCCGGGTGCTGCGAACTCCCAGCGGACCATGGGCACAGCCGGATCGCGCAGTGCCGCGAATGCGCGCGTGCACTGTTCCGCCTCGCCGGTGGTGCCAAGCACGTCGTACAGCGCCGCGCCCACGGGCGCATGCGCCGAGTGCGCGGCGGCTGGCTGATTGTGCCGCACCACGGTCCCGTGCAGGTCCGTGGCGAAGATCATCAGCGGGACCGCGTCGAGGATCTGCTGGTCGCGAACCGACATGACACAAACATAGACCGGCGGCACGAAGCGAGCTCCGTGCCGCCGGTCATGTCGCGCCGGTTGCCAACGATGATCGCGCGCACCGCTTGCTGATCGGTCGCTGCGATCGGCCGTGTCTCAGCGCCCCTATCTCCTTGGCAATGGCCTCTTCGCCGGTGGCTGTTTCGCCGGTGCCTTCTTTGCCGGTGCCTTCTTTGCCGGTGCCTTCTTTGCCGGTGCCTTCTTTGCCGGTGCCTTCTTTGCCGGCGCCTTTTTCGCCGGTGCCTTCTTCGCCGGTGCCTTCTTCACCGGCGCCTTCTTCACCGGCGCCTTCTTCGCCGGTGCCTTGTTCGCCGGTGCCTTGTTCGCCGGTGCCTTCTTCGCGGGCGCCAACCTCGTCACCGGCGTGGCATTCTTCACCGGTGCCGCCTTTTTCGCGGCCGCCGGCTTCTTCACCGGTGCGGCCTTCTTCACCGGGGACTTCTTCGCGTCAGCCATCTGTGCGGGCGCAGCGGTCTTCAGGAACTTGCCCGGCTTGAAACGCGGTCTGTTCTTTGCGGCGGCAGCCTTCGTGGCAGGTGCTGCCGCCTTCTTCACCGGTGCTGCTTGTGCTGGTGCCGCGGCCGGTGCGGTCTTTTTTGCCGCCGGCTTCACCGGCTCGGGTTTGGCTGCGGGCGGTGCCTTGGCGACCGGCTGGTCGGCCTTGGCGCCCTTCTTCGTCGATGCCGGCGACGTCGCCGGAGGTTCGGCCGGTGCTGCTGGCGCCTTGGCCGTCGCGTCCTGTGCCGGTGCCGTGACGGCCGCCGGTGCCGGTGCCGCCGGCGTTGCCGGTGCTGCCTTCGGCGGCTTCGGTTCCTTCGGCGGCTTGGGCAGCGCGGGCGCCTTCGGCACTGGTACCGGCTTTGGCGGCTTTGGTGCCTTCAGCGCCGACGACGCGCGAACCGGCGCGATCGGGTCCAAGGCGGGCAACGTGCGCGCCTTCGGCGGCTCGTCGCCCATGTCGTCATCCAGACCGGCGTCGTCGTCCAGCGCCGGATCGTCCTCTTCGGCCGGCTCGAGATCGTCGGTGCCCAGTTCGGCGTCGACTTCCTCCTCGATCACCTCACCGGTGTCCTCTTCGTCGTCATCATCCTTGGCCGCGTCATCCGGGTCGTCGAACAGCGATTCACGCTTCCGCTTGACCGTCGGCGTCGAGCCGTCCTCGTCCTCGTCCTCTTCCTCCTCCTCCTCCTCGTACATCGGATCGGAGTCGTAGTAGTCCTCTTCATCATCATCACGGCCACGGAGCCGGAACTCAACTTCATCGTATTCGCCGAAACTCGGCATGCCTGCCTCCAACGCAGAATAGACCAGCAGGATTGGGGACCTGATGCAACGGAGAGTGCACAGGTGACGTAGCCGGTATAGCAGCGCCGCCACTGCAAGTCAAGCAGCGGCGGCGCAAAATGGTGCACAGGGCAGCAGAAGCAACAGGGGTCAGTCCCCGGCCACCGGCGCCGGCATCACGGTCGGCACCACGCGTGGTGCCGCGCCGGCGAAGCGTTTCCGCAGGGCGATGACCAGGTCGTCCAGCAGGGAATACACCGACGGCACCACGAACAACGTGAGCAACGTGCTCGTGATCAGTCCACCGATCACGGCGCGTCCCATCGGGGCCCGTTGCTCCGCACCGGCACCCAGCGCGAAGGCCAGCGGCAGCATGCCCGCGATCATCGCGACCGTCGTCATGATGATCGGACGGAGCCTGATCCGCCCCGCCGACAGCAGCGCCGTACGCACATCGTCACCCTCGCCGCGCCGCTGATTCGCGAAGTCCACCAGCAGGATGCCGTTCTTCGTCACGAGACCGAGCAACATGATGATGCCGATCATCGTCATGACGTTCAGGCTGCCCTTGGTGGCCAGCAATGCAATTGCCACGCCGATGAAGCTGAGCGGCAGTGACAGCATGATGGCCAGCGGCTGCAGGAACGACCCGAACAGCGAGGCCAGGATCAGGTAGATGAACACCACCGCGAGGATCAGCGCTTCGCCGACAAAGCCCTTGGTCTCGTTCAGGTTCTGCACATCGCCGCCAAAGACGGCGCGGTAGCCGGCGGGCAGGCCCATCGAATCGAGCGCAATCCTCACGTTCGCCGCCACATCACCGACGCCGTACCCCGGCAGCACACCCGCGCTGATGGACACCTGCCGCTCCAGCGACGAGCGCTCGATGGCCTGCGGTCCGATGCCGGCGCGGATCGTCGCGACGGACCCGAGCGGGATCGTGGTGGCCAGGCCGGTGCGGCTGTCGATGCCGCTGCCCGGCACCGGCAGTTCCGCCACGTCGTTCGAAGAGCGGCGCAGGGAGTCCGGGTAGATCACGACCACGTCGTGCGAATAGCCCTGTGGATCTTCCCAGCGCGTGGCGCGCTGGCCGGTGAACAGGGGCTGCAGCGTGCTGGAGATGCTGCCGATGCCCAGCCCCGCCGCCCACGCCTGCTCGCGATCGACCTGCACGTCGAGCTGCGGAATCTCGCCGTCGTCGCTGGAGTTGGGCTCGGCGATGCCGGTCACTGTCTGCATGGTCTTCAGCACTTCTGCGGCGGCGAGCTTGAGCCGCGTGGGCTCGGGCCCCTGCACCTTCACTTCGATCGGCTGGCGGTAGCCGCCGAAGATGGTCGGCGTGCCGGTGATGTTCGCCCGAACCCCCGGAATCTTCATCAGCATGGGACGGATCGCGGTCTGCAGCTCGGCCTGCGACAGCGAGCGCTGATCCTTCGGCTTGAGCTTGACCGCGACCGACCCGCCGGTCGGACTGCCGCGGAATCCGCCGCCGACGTTCAGGTACGTGGAGACCACCTCGGGTCGCTTCTCGAGCAGGGTGGCGATGGCCTGCCCGCGCGCGATGGTGTAGTCGATCGCTGACCCCGGAGCCACGCGATAGTTCACGTTGAACTCGCTGCCGTCCACGTCGGGCATCCAGGTGAAGCCAAGCTTCGGCACCAGCATCACCGAGCCGGCCACCGTCACCAGCGCCGCGCCGAGGACGGCCAGGCGGTGATTCAGTGCCCACGCCAGTCCACGGGGATAGCGATCGGCGACGCGCTCGAACCAGTCGTTGAAGGCGAAGGCCACGCGGCGGATCGGGTTCCGCGACGCACGCAGCGCCGCCTGGTTGTGCTTGTCCACTTCCGGGTCATGCCAGACGCTGGACAGCATGGGGTCCAGCGTGAAGCTCACGAACAGCGACACCAGCACCGCGAAGGCCACCGTGACGCCGAACTGGAAGAAGATCTTGCCGATCATGCCGCCCATGAAGGCGACCGGGAAGAAGACGGCGACCACGGCCATCGTCGTCGCGAAGACGGCGAGCCCGATTTCGCTCGTGCCCTCGGATGCTGCTTGTTCGTGATCCTTCCCCATCTCCAGATGCCGCACGATGTTCTCGCGCACCACGATCGCGTCGTCGATCAGCAACCCGATGGCCAGAGACAGTGCCAGCAGCGTCATGGTGTTGAGCGTGAAATTGAACGCCCACATCACGAAGAACGACGAGATCAGCGAGATCGGCAATGCCAGGCCGGTGATGATCGTCGAGCGCCAGGAATTCAGGAAGAAGTAGATGATCACGATGCACAGCACCGCGCCGAGGACCAGCTCGTGCTGCACGCTCTCGAGCGAGTCGCGGATGCGCTGCGAGTCGTCGCGGATCACGCTCAGCGTCACGTCGGCGGGCAGCGTCCGCTCGAGTTCCGCCATCGTCGCGCGCACGCGGTCGGCGACTTCCACCGTGTTGCTGCCGGCGATCTTCTGCACCTCGATGGCGACGGCGGGCGTGCCACCAAGGAATGCCGCGCTCCGCTGGTCCGCGCTGCCGTCGACCACCGTGGCGACATCGCTGATGCGCACCGGTGCCCCGTTGCGCACGGCGAGCGTGATGTCGGCGAAGCGTGCGGGATCGACCACGCGACCGGTCACGCGGATCAGCTGCTCGCGACCATTGCGCCGCACGCGACCCGCCGGCACTTCGCGATTCTCGCGCTCCAGCGCGGCGATCACGACGGGCGGCGAGATGTTGTATGCCCGCATGGCGTCGGGGTCGAGCTGGATCTGGATCTGTCGCGTCGCAGCACCGGAGATGCTGGCGCCGCCCACGCCGGGGATCGACTCGAAGCGCGTCTTGATCACCTCGGTCGCGATGTCGCTCAGCTCACGCAGCGGACGCTCGGCACTCGTCATGGCGACGCTGATGATCGGGCGATCGTTCGGGTCGAATCGGAGGACGATCGGGTCCTCGATGTTCGGCGGCAGCTGCCGCCGGATCCGCGCGACCTTGGCGCTGACTTCCTGCTGCGAGGCGATCACGTCCACGCCGAGGTTGAACTGCAGTCGGACCAGCGAGCTGCCTTCCAGCGACGTCGACGTGACTTCCTTGATGCCCTGCACCGTGTTGAGCGCTTCCTCGATCGGCTTGGACAGCTCGCGCATCACGACTTCCGGCGAGGCGCCCGGGTACGCCGTCTGCGTCACCACGATGGGGTAGGTGATGTCCGGGTACTCGTCGATCGCGAGCCGCTGATAGCCGATGATGCCCAGCACGACCAGCCCCACCATCAGCATGGTGGCGAAGACCGGCCGCTTGATCGAGACATCGGAGATGATCATGACTTCCCGCCTGCAATGGTGACTTTCGAGCCGTTGCCGAGTGCGCCGACATTCCCCACGATGACGCGGTCGCCGACGCCGAGTCCTTCCTTCACTTCTGCCACACCGGCGGCGTCATCCACCACGCCGAGAGTGATGTTGCGCTTTTCGAGTGCCCCGCCGGCGATCCGCCAGACGAACGGTGCCGACTCGATGCCTGGTGCCTGACGGATGGCGCTCGTCGGCACCAGCAGCGCACCGGTCCGGCGCTCGCCGACGATGCGGCCGCTCGCGAACGTGTTGCCCTTGATGGCGCCATTGGCATTCGGGACCTTCACGTAGACCGTCACGCTGCGCGAGACCGGGTCCACGGTGGGACTCACGCGGGATACCCGCGATTCCAGCGTGCGGCTGTCCACGCTCAATCGAACTGCCTGGCCTGGCTGCACGAGGTTGGCGAGGCGTGACGGCACGTTGGCCGCCAGCTCCAGCGTCTCGTTGTGCACCAGTGTGAACAGCGGCGTGCTGATGGACACGCGCTCGCCGGGCTGCACGGTGCGCCGGTCGATGATGCCGCTGGACGGGGCCAGCACGCGCGTGTCGCTGGAGAGCGCGCTGGCGGTCCGCAGGCGTGCTTCCGAGGCGGCCACCGAGGCCCGGGCGGCCACGACGGCCTGAATGGCCGCACGATTCTCCTGCTCCGCGATGGCGCCGGCCTTGAACAGCGCCGCCGACTGCTCGGCGGCCCACTGCGCCGTCTGCAACTGTGAGCGTGCGGCCTCGCGGTCTGCCTCGGCGCCGCGCCGCGAGCTCTCCTGCTGGCTGGATTCGAACTGCGCCAGCAGCTGGCCGGCGCGGACCCGTTCGCCCTCCTGCACGTAAACGCCGCTGATGTCGCCATTGAGCCGGCTGCGCACCTCGATCGTCTCGATGGGGCGCAGGTTTCCGGACACGGAGACGGCGTTCTCGATCACGCCATTCTGCAGCGTCACGACGTCGGAGGCGGCGAGCACCACGCCGCCCCGTCCGCCGCCCGGGCCACCGCGACCGCCGCCGGCGCCGGCCGGCGCGCCACCCGCTGCGGCGCCACCGCCGGGCGTCGCCGGCTTCGCCTCGGCGGTCTCACTCGTCTTCGAGCATGCGGTCGCGAACAGCAGCGCGGCGCACGCCAGGGTCCGCGCGGGCGGAAGGAACTCAGCGATCCGTCGTGACACGATCTGCTCCACGGTCAGTGATCCGCATGGCGCCGCCGTCAGGCAGCGGGATCGGGCGACCAGTCGCCCGCGCCAGTTCGGCGGCGGCAAGGAAGACGTCATAGATCGCGCGCGCAGCATTCACCTGCGCCCGCACGAGGTTGAGCTGCGCATCGGACACGTCCAGCACCGTGCCGACCCCTCGTGTGTTGCGCAGGACGGCGAGTTCGTAGGCTTCGTTCGCTTCGGCGACCGTCTCGCGACGCGCGTCGAAGAGCGTGCGTGCGCGGGCGAATTCGGCGCGCGATGCGGCGGCCTCGATCTCGACCTGCTCACGCACCAATGCCAGCTGCACGGTGGATTGATCCACCAGCGCCCGTGCGTTCTCGATGTTCGACCTGGTGCGCAGCCCATCGAAGATCGGCCAGGAGACCTGGAAGCCGAAGTTCCGGTCCGTGAACCAGCCGTTGTTCTGACAGAGCCGTGTCGCGACTGCGCCCGGCGCACAGAACGCATTGCTCGTCTGGCCGCTGCTGGCCGGAAAACCGTTGCTCGACGGCAGCGCCAGGTAGCCCGAGGTCAGCGTGGCCGTCACCGAGGGCAGCAGGTCGGCGCGCGCGACACGGACACCCGCCTCTCGCGCCACACGCGTCAGCTCGGCCGCGCGCACGGCGGAGCGCTCTGCGACCGACGTCTTCGTGGTATCCACGCTCAGCAGCAGCCGCTGCAGTGCCAGCGTGTCCAACTCCGAGACCAGCGCCAACGGCTGCTCCGAGGGCACGTTCACCAGTCGGCGCAGGTTGAGCACGGCGATCGCGTAATCGTTCTGCGCCTGCACCAGGTCGGGCTCGAGGTTCGCGCGCTCCACCTTCAGGCGCAGCACGTCGTACCGCGAGGCGCGTCCGGCCGTTTCCAGCTGCTGCGCCTGTGCCACGCGCTGGTCGGCAAGTTGCAGGTTGCGGCGCTGAATCTCGATCAGCCGCCGCGTGAACAGCGCGTTGAGATAGGCTCGCTCCACATCCACCACGACCTGACTGCGGACCTCCACAGTGCTGGCGCGCGCGGCACCGCGCACGGCATTCGCCGCCTTGGCACCGGCGACCACACGACCGCCCAGGAAGAGCGGCTGCTGCAGTTGCGCGTTGGCCGTGTACGTGAAGGCCTGGTTGAAGACGGCGCCGACGATGTTCGCGCGCGCATTCTCGACCACCTGGGAATAGCCGCTGTTCAGCCGAAGCTGCGGCAGTCCGGTGGAGCGGGCGACGCCGATCTGTGCTTCGGCGACCGTGACGCCGGCATTCGCCGCACGAACTTCCTCACCGTCGCGCAGTGCACGCACGACGGCGGCGTCGAAGGTGAGGGTGAGCGTATCGGTGGCTGCCCGTGTTCCGCGTGCGCCCGGCGCGGGCGCACGCTGCGCCCCGGCGTCTGACACCGAGACTGCCGCAACGAGGACGGCAGCGACGATGGACGCGACGACAAAAGCCCCGCGCCGAGGCATCGGGCGGAACGTGCTGGTATCAGACATCATCCTTACGGTACGCCGCACGGGGCAGAAACGTTTACCTGAGTCGGCTGGTAACCGTGTGCGCCGCGACGATCACACCGCAGCGAGTCGTCGATGCATGACGATCTG
>Ga0105045_10000901_pt1 | contig 23094 bp, 27 predicted proteins | sample MAT02_FD_78089 | JGI IMG/M metagenome (GOLD analysis project Ga0105045, IMG submission 78089) | Freshwater microbial communities from Lake Fryxell liftoff mats and glacier meltwater in Antarctica - MAT-02 (megahit assembly) | ecosystem: Environmental > Aquatic > Freshwater > Ice > Liftoff... | reverse complement strand
TTTTATATTGCGAATGCAATGGCCGTTAAATGCGCTTGGTCTAACAGTCCTTTTAACAGTCAAATTACCAAAGTTAACAGTGAAGAGTTGAATACTAAAAGAATTGTTTCACCCTTGGCCATGGAATTATTTTCCCAGGTGTTAACTTTTGACCCAGAGGCAGAAAGTGAAGAACTAAAAATAGGAAGTGCGGTTTAGTATTATGTCGTTAGGAAGGCGAAGTATTTATGCCAAAAAGTATATGGATACATCATCCCAGGATTGCTCATTACACTCAAATGGATTGTTTATTTAAAATTCTATCGAGTAAAGTCTTGTGGGCTACGCATTTTTCTCATTTAAATGACACTTCAGAATTTTATTATTCACTTGAGCATATCTCAAATGCCGTTTACCAAGGTCTTAAAGTAAATCATGTACTTTATCCTAGCTTAGATGAAATAAGAGAGGTGTTAAAAATAAAACTCTACGCTGGTTTAGAAAAGGGTTTCTTTATAACCTCATTTTGTGAAATAAGTATGCAAGATGATGAAGGCATTTTGTCAATGTGGAGAAGCTATGGCAATGATGGCTGTTATATTGAATTTGATACTAAATTGATTTATGACTACTTGAAGCAATTTTCTATCAGTGGGGTATTTGATGCCGTCATTTATGACAAAACTTTGGAAGGAGAACAAGAGCAAAAGGAACGAATGGATATGATAACGAATTTGGTAATCAAGTTATACGAAGGAAAAGAGCAGCAAGATGTATTATTACCCTTTGCCAATTTGGCGACTATGTTAAAACATCCTAAGTTTTATGAAGAACGAGAAATCAGATTGGCTATATTAAATACCATTGGCCAAAATCAATGTCGAGAAGTGAATTGTTGTCATGGAAAGCAGTACGTGACTTGGCCTTTCTCTCCTGAATCTATTCAAAAGATTGTGGTGGGCCCGCATATTGATCAATGCGCCAGAATCGATAAAATCAATCAGATATTGCAATCATATAGCGAATTTAAGCATGTGATGGTTATAGGTTCCGCTATCCCTTACCGCGAATGGCATTGGACACACAGTGAAGAAGAAAGTGAAACCGAAGTCGTCTAGTCATTTGTTCATTTTGATGTATTCTCGATGACTGGGCTGAGAAAAAAAGAGGGCAATCATTGCCTCCCTTTAATAACCTATTCTTGCGCTACATTAAATCCCGCAACTCTTTCAAGTGTGCAACAATGTCCCATTTTTCAATGGTAGGGGGCTTGGCGAGCAATTGTGCAGCATTTTCCATTAATGCTTTTGCAACTTCTCCGCTAAGGTGGGCATCTCGACCTGTCTCGTTAGGGAAGGTATCAAAGATGGCAAAAACCGAGGGACTTAATTTTACGGCATACCACGTGATGGTATTAGGTTCTTTATCCACCAGGGCCAAGGCACTTTTTAGGAAATTTTCTATTTCCTGTTCTTTGCCTGGTTTGGCCTCTAACCTGACAAATAATCCCACTTTAATCATGTGCCTTACCCCTTGTGGTATGTCATGTGTTCATGAGACTCAGAACGTAAAGCAAAGTTCATTGTTTTTACCATTTAAAATAACAGTATTTTTAGGAAAAATGGTGACTGGGGGGAACTCTGAGGTTAACGACGCTGTCTCACGGTTGAATGTCATTCAAACTGCGGAGACTATTATGCTGAATAAACACATAGCGCCTAGATTGATATGGGCCATGGTATTGATGTCCGTTGGCTTCTGCGCCCATGCAAGAGGCTACTATGATTCGCCATTTCCTGAAAGAATATCTGCCAGTAACATCATTAAGGTTGATTTAGGTCGACGGGTTTGGGGCGCTTATGATGACAATGGATATTTAGTTAGATGGGGCCAAGCATCAGGTGGTAAAGCCTATTGCCCTGATATCCGCAGAGGTTGCAGAACGGTTACAGGCACGTATACTATTTATCGCAAGCAAGGTCCTGGCTGCAAATCAAGTCGCTTCCCAGTCGGTCGTGGTGGTGCGCCAATGCCTTATTGCATGCACTTCAAAGGTGGCTATGCGATGCATGGTGGCCATGTCCCCGATTATAACGCAAGCCACGGCTGCATCAGACTGCATCGTGAAGATGCAGCATGGTTAAACCAAGATTTTGTGCGCGTTGGTAGCACGCGCATTAATATTCATTATTAAGGGAGCTTTATGGAACATTTATATATTCTTGTTTCTGATTTAGTCGTCACTAAACAGGTCATGCAGGAATTGAGAGAAAAGGGAATCCCAAAGGTTCAGATCCATATCGTTGGAGAGCGATCGGATATTTTAGAGAACGCAGGTTTGAATGAGGCTAATCTCATTCAAACCACTGATCTTGTTCCTTCTGTTAAACGCGGAGCGCTCATGGGAGTTTCCTTAGTGATTCTTTTATGCTCTGCTTACTACTACATTGCATATAAGCATGAACTTGAAATTCACCCTATTATCTTAATGGGACTCGCTGCCATTGGGGTTGCTATGGGAGCGTGGGGAAGTAGTCTTATAGGTATTAATCTTAAGAATCCGTTTGTAGATAGATTTAAAGGTTATGTGAAACAAGGGGCTTATATCATGATCGTTGATTCTCATAACGATCATGAGAAGCAGATCATTATCACCGCTGCTACGCTACACCCTGAGCTGAAATGGGCGACCGATGAAGATTTGGAAGAAAATTTTGGGCCGCCGCGTGGTAATTAAAAGCAATATTTCCACTAAATGGGCTAATAGAGAAGATAATATAGCTATTTAGTGCATTTCTCATTTTTAGGCTATAAAATATAACCGTTTTTAAGCTTCTATTGAACGACTTATAACAACAAGCCATGTAACTAAAATATAAAAGCCGAGCTAAGCAGAGTGAGTGATGAAAGATATAATAGTCGACTTTATTAATAACCTTAAAACCACTTTTGAAAACCGTAGAAGTAAGATGCCACCCGCCAGGTTTCATAAACCGCACATTCAATCATTAGCGGCTGATGAATTAGCCCTAGAAAGTGCAGTGCATTTACTTGTAAAACTCGATGATACCAAGATAAGGTTCTTTGCCGAAAATACCTTATATCACTTAATGGAAAATGTATTACCAATTTTCGAAAACTGGAAGATGCGGATAAAGGCAATAGCAAAAGGGTATCAAGAAAATAGTCCCGCTCATATTAAAGCGAAAGCGGATTATAAAGAGTACAAAAAAGAGCTACGCGATATTATCGCCCAATTAAATTGCGTTGAAGGTAAGCCGCTCATCTTCATTGAACCCAAAATCGAAAGCCCAGGTAAAGCGATTATGAAACAATATCAGCGTGAAAAATACGTAAGTGATCATAAGATCCAAGTCACTGAAAATGTTACAATCGATGAAGATACGGTCTGTGTGAGCGTTAAGTTGTGAACTTTCGCTGATAGTACCAGGGCAAGAAACCGGGAAAGAGACGATTAATTAATACACCGGTTTTGCCTAACAGGGTAATGATGCTTTCCCGTTTTCGGTGGCGTATGGCTTCTAACATAATAGCCGCGGCTTTGTCCGCATCCATGCGAGCACGATTAGCGGTAGGTGCGCGCAAGCCTTCTTGGTATTGTCCTAAATTATTGATGTTACGAAACTCGGTATTAATGTAACCTGGGCTAATTAAGGTCACGCTAATACCATGGCGTGCTAATTCAATGTAAAGGCTTTGTGCGAGTGAGGTAATGGCATATTTGCTCATGCAATAGGCTGTATATTGCGGAAGTACCATATGGCCAAGGGCGCTACCGACTAATACTAAACGACCTTTTGATTTTTTGAGATCGTCCAAGCTGGCGTATACCGTTCTTAAGACCCCATAAATGTTCGTCGAAAATTGCCGCTCAAAATCGGCAATGGTGAGTTTTTCAAAATCCTCGACCACCCCAAACCCTGCGTTCGCGATAACTACATCAATCGTGCCAAGTGACTCGCGAATGCTTTGAATGGCCACGGGCAGATCATTGTCTTTTGTGACATCACAGGTAATAGCAAGGGCTTTGGCACCGTGTTGTTCGCAATCGGTGACTAAGGCTTGCAGACGATCGGTGCGTCTTGCTAATAAGCCTAATTTTGCGCCTTCCTTAGCAAAGCAGCGTGCCAGTTCAGCACCGATACCTGATGAGGCACCGGTTATTAAAACGACTTTTTGCTTAAAATTAGTGTCGTGATTATTCATTGCAGACCCTTAATATCATTTTGTACAGTTTAATAAAGGGTGTTAACTTAAGCAAATTTTTGATAAGCAGGCTTGTAAACGTGTTCACGAATAAAAGCCTCAATATCGTTAGGACGTTCAACTTGTGCCAACTTAGCATCAAAAACCAGTTTGGCAACGCGGGTTGCCGTTTGGATTTCAACCTCGAAAATATTCGATTGTAAGGGATACATCAGGCCCTGCTTTAATAAATCGTCAGGAACTTGACTGGCAACCGCGTGAGCGGCTTCAATAAACATCTCATCCGTGACGCGCTTAGCTTTCGTGGCAAACACTGCCATGCCAATCGCCGGGAAAATAAAAAAATTATTAGCCTGACCTGGCATAAAGGTTTGCTTATTGAATATGACAGGCGCAAATGGAACCCCTGCAGCATAAATAGCTTTACCATTTGACCATTCATAGGCTTGTTTGGCGCTACATTCAGCATGTTCTGTGGGATTGGATAATGCAAAAATCACTGGGCGATTGTTTATTTTAGCCATCGCTGCTACCACATCGAAGGTAAATGCACCGCCAATTGTGCTAACGCCGATAATTGTTGAGGGCTTGATGCTTTCGATAGCGGTTAGAAAATCTCGGGTGGGCGCATGAGGGTGCGCATAGCATCGTTGAAAATCAACCAGATCTTTACGGGTTGATTCCAACAAGCCATTCACATCAAATAAATGAATTTTTGATTGCGCTTCTTTTAATGGCATTCCTTCAGCGACCAGAGCGCTGCACAGTAAATTAGAAAGACCAATCGCAGCAGAGCCAGCACCTAAGAATAAATACTTTTCATCTTTGAGTTTTGTGCCTTTGAGTTTGGTGGCATTGATCATCCCTGCTAAGGTGATGCTGGCAGTGCCTTGTACATCGTCGTTATATACACAGTAGTTATCTTGATAGCGCTCGAGCAAATGAACTGCATCAACGCCCGTCCAGTCTTCAAAATGGATACAGCATTGTGGAAACACTTCTTGCACAGCTTCAACAAATTCATCAACAAAAGAGAAAAGCTCATGGGTGGGAACCCTTTTTTTACGTAATCCCAGATATAAAGGATCATTAAGATATTGTTCGTTATTAGTGCCTGCATCAAGATATAAAGGCAGTAGATATTGTGGTGGCACACCTGCAGTGGCCGTATAAAGTTGTAACTTACCGATGGGGATCCCCATACCATTCGCGCCTAAATCACCGAGTCCTAAAATTCTGCCGCCATCCGTAACGCAAATAAATCGAATATCCTTTTCAGGCCAATTTTTTAAAATCTCTTTCACCTGCCCTCGTCTTTCAATAGAAAGGTACATGCCGCGCGCTTGACGGTAAATGTGGCCGAATTTAAGGCAAGCTTCTCCAATGGTGGGATCGTAAATAATCGGTAAAAAGCGTGCAGGGTCCGACATTACCGTACGATAAAAAAGGGTTTCGTTATGATCCAGTAAATTAATGAGGTAAATATAGCGATCTAAATCGGTGTTTTTATGGCCAAGCTGCATTAATACTCGGCGTACCTGGAGATCTTCTGTTTCGATGGTATCGGGTACAAGCCCTACTAACCCTAATTCCTGCTTCTCTACCTCTGTAAAAGCCGTTGATTTATTGAGGTAGGCATCATTGAGCAGTTCCATACCGCGTTTTTGCATTTTGTTCATCATAAACTCCAAAGCTGCGCTGATATTGCGTAAAGAGATCAGCAGTTTATCGGTCGCTCAGCTTAATATTTTATGAGGAACTGTCTGAAAATATAGTTAATTTTTAAATACCCATAATGTAACGTCAATGGTTACAGAAAGATTTTCTTGTGAAACTAATACGTCCTTTTTAATCTTGCTTGAACGCCAATAAAAGGGTGTCATTTTAAGGAGATCCTCAATTTCTCGGCTAGAGTTGAGTTCGATGGTAGCTTGAATGGGGATGGAGCCTTCTAACGTAAAGAACCCGTCTGTTTTTTGCAATAATTTCTCATCGTCAATTTCTTTCAGTTCATCGAACAAAAATCGTCTTAATTCAAATAGATGATTGCGACCTGGCGTCACCACAAAGATTTTGCCGTGCGGTGCTAACACGCGTTGTATTTCTTCAATGTAAAGAGGAGCAAATACAGAAAGAATAACATCGACTGATTGTTCAGCAAATGGCAGATTTTTGCTGCTGCAGACCAACCACGAAATCGTTTTATCTTGCTGGTTGGCACAATGGATGGCTTCTTTAGAAATATCGGTTCCCCAATAAGTTGCGTCTTTGAACGGTGTGGCTAAATCTTGCTTTAACTTGCTAAGGTAATAACCCACGCCACAGCCCAAATCAGTAATGTTCGGCTGGGTGATATTCATCAGTTGTAGATTTTCTAAAATAGCGTGGTTGATCGTTTCAACAATCGGCAGGTAGTGGTCTTGTTTTAAAAAGTCTAAGCGACTTTTCACCATCTCTTTATTATCACCTGGTTCCAGTGTTTTCTTCTGGTTAGAGAGTAATAGATTAACGTACCCTTGTTTTGCTTTATCGAAAGTGTGTTTATTGGCACATGCGTAGAATTTCTCATAAGGGAGGAGCGATAAAGCACAGACGGGGCAAGTAAGGATGGTATTTTCTGCTGACAACATGTTTTTAAACTCAAAGAATTTGGGTAGCTATCTTTGCATATTTGCCAGCGGACTTCAACCAATAACCATCCTCATTATTCATAAGTTAGGCAAATTATCTCTTTAATTTGCTAAAGCAGGTTCTGTTTCACGTAGTACCCAACCCTCCCCCTCTAAATTAGGATGCATAGCCGTTTCTTTAAATCGCGAAGAATGTTTCATTTTAGAAGGGATCAAATAGCAGGTTACGCTGTTTGCCAACACTTTATCCACCAACACTTCATTCTCAAGAAAACGCATTTCCTTATCGAGCGCTTCTTCGTCTATCATTGTCCACCAACATTTGGGAAATCTTCTTGAGCCATCGGTATAAGAATATTTCGTTAATTTAAGAAGGCTGTTTCTATCTAGTTTGTTATCAATGATACACAATATGATAGTGCGCTTTTTAACCGTGTTTTTTAATTCCGCAAAAACACCACTTACCTGGTTGAGTATATTTAACATTGCCCAGCAATGGCTTAAGACTCGTTTGTTATCATAAAAATAATCTAAGGTGTAGGTCAGTAATTTTAGGTTAGAAGCCTCTAGTCCTTTTGCTGTCCAATGAATATCTTTTAACATACAAGCAAAGAGCAGTTCTTTGCATTTTGCTTGGATATAGTCTGGTGTTTGTATTTCTAGGAAATTTCTTTTTAATCGACTGTTATGGCAGATGATCAAGTCACAATTTTGGATTAATTCCAATACTTCGTGCCAGTCGATAAATTGGCCATTCACCGTTAGATCGGTCATTCCCAATGAACGCGAGATGGCTTCTGGCAAGGGTGCAAGGGGATCATTTAAGCTCCAGTAGTGATTAGCGATCTCCGTGATGCCTTCTTCAGCCGTAAAACACCCTTTAAGAATACCGATTTCAAGAATGGGATGGGTTTTGGGATCAGGCCCTAAGGTTTCAAGCTCGATAATGGCAAAGTGAAACTTTCGATGAGATGTTTCGATGGTGGCAAATTGTTCAGGTACTCGGGTGAAGGTTTTGCGATTGGGATCTTGTAAAGGGAGCATCTGAACAGGCTGTGCTATCACTTCCTGTGCTTGGTTTTTTGTTGACGCACCACTCAGAACTTGCCAGATAGTATTAAATAGATTCATAAGACTCCACCGCTAGTTAATGTCCTTACTCTTTTTGGTGGCGAATATAACATAGCCAAGGGAAAATTGCATGTACACTATCAAGCAATGGTAGAACATGAACTTAAAACCAGTCATTATCCTTAGAGAGCCTGATAATGATCTATGTTTATTATTAATCCTGGCTGCCATTGCAGAGGAAATAACCATGGCTATTTACAAGAGTATCCTCGTTGCGGTTGATTTGCGTGTGACACATGATGTTTACACGATCTCCAAGGCGATTGAACTATCTAAAAGATTTAATGCCAAACTACATTTTATTCATGTTATGGAAAAGATTTATGGCTATGGAGCAATTGAAGGAACCGTGTTAGTAGAAATGGAAAGAAAAATGGCTGAGGATGTGAGAGAGTCATTTTATGATTTAGTGTCACGTTACGAGATCAGCGCTGAACAATTAATTGTTACGAGCGGCTCTCCAAAACAAGAGATTGTTGAAGAGGCTAAAAAGCATCATGTGGATCTCATTATCGTGGGTGCCCATGACAGCTCAGGTCTTGAATTTATAGTAGGTTCCACAGCGACAGGTGTTATCAATCAAGCTCATTGCGATGTGTTAACAATACGAACTGTTAAATAATGTAATGCTATTAAATAGGAGCGAGTCAATGAAAAAAAAACATGGACACTCGGACGAGAAAGCAAATAAAAAAAGAGGAAAAGGTTCGGCTGAATCGGGTGAGTCTAAAAAGCGTAAAGATCCAAATGATTTGGGAGATCCACGTGGATCTCGTGCGCCACGTGGTGACAGGCCTACTGAAATGCATGAGAAAGGAGATGAGAGAAGGCCCTTTAAGAATAAATAACTTACATAAAGGATCTTTTGCATGAACATTTTATCATTAACGACAGTGAGGGAATTAACTGCGACTATTGCTGCTATTGCAGTTCCCGAGAAGGGGATCTTGGCGGCAGACGAAAGCACAGGGACCATTACTAAGCGTTTTGAAGCTTTGCAAATCCCTTGCACGGAAGATTCAAGGCGTCGCTATCGTGAATTGCTCTTCACTACGCCAAATATTGCCAATTATATTTGTGGGGTAATATTGTATGAAGAAACCTTATCTCAAAAAACCACACAAGGCGTGCCATTTTCTGAATTGCTCATTGCGCAGGGGATTGTTCCTGGTATTAAGGTGGATAAGGGGCTAATTGATCTTACCAATCACCTCGATGAAAAAACAACCCAAGGATTAGATGGCTTAGCAGAAAGATTACAGGCATATAAAAGCCAAGGGGCCCGCTTTGCGAAGTGGCGAGCTGTTTTTGCCATTTCCGACAAAACGCCCACTAAACTCGTTGTGAAAACCAATGCCGAAGATTTAGCGCGTTATGCCGCTATATGCCAAAGCGTAGGTATCGTTCCGATTGTAGAGCCTGAAATTCTACTCGATGGCGATTATACACTGGATCGTAGCATTGAAGTGTCAGAGGCCGTTTTACACTCTGTATTCCATAAGCTCAATAACCATAAAGTGTTATTAGAATATGTGATTTTAAAGCCTAGTATGGTTACGCCTGGTAAAAGTAAACTAGAATTTGTCACGTCACTGGATATTGCAGTAGCGACGATCCAGGTTTTGCGCCGGACAGTACCGGCAGCAGTGCCGACGATAAACTTTCTGTCCGGTGGACAAACGCCTTCACAAGCAACTAAAAATCTTAATGCTATACATCAAGTCAAACAAATATTGCCATGGAACCTGAGTTTCTCTTTTGCCCGTGCGTTGCAGGAACCTGCTATGAAGGCTTGGTTAGGTAAGGTAGAAAACGTTAAGGGTGCTCAAGAAGTCTTTTTAGAGCAGGCTAAATCCAATAGCCTTGCAAGCCTTGGTAAATTTGCAGATTAAGGTTACGTAAAAAGTTGATCCAATAAGGTTTACCTATGGATCAACTTTTTTATTATTTCTTGGTCAGAACGAATGATACTGCTTCTGATAAATTCACATAGGTGATCTTTTTGTTCTCGTCGTTATGAATTGCCCATGCATCATTACCGGTGTCATTTATTAACCAGTTTTCTTCAAAATTATAAGACTTACCATCTTGTGTGAAAATTTCAAGTTTATAATTGCCGGCTTGTTGATTTCTAAGTTGTTCTGATAATGACATAGTGTAGCTCCTTGGAAAAGGTTTTAATGGACCTTTTGTAAGATAGACTATTTTAATAAAAAAAGGTTAAATTAACTGTATTTTTTAACGTGGATTATTAAATGGTGGCCTATTTTTTATAGGATATTCGATAAATTGTATTACCTTTATCATCAGAAACTAACAGCGAGCCATCCTTCATTACCAGCACATCCGCCGGTCTTCCCCAAGCTTTACCATTTTGTAACCAACCTTGTGCAAACACTTGGTAACTGTCTTGACCAATTGTAGGATCAACCATGGTAATTCGATAGCCAATCGGTGTATCTCGATTCCAAGAGCCATGCTCAGCAATGAAAATGTTTCCTTGATATTTTTCGGGGAACATTTTACCCGTATAAAAGCGCATGCCAAGGGCGGCAACATGAGGCCCAAGTTCGACGGCAGCAGGGGTGTACTGTTCACAGTCGCGTGCTTTACCAAATTCAGGATCGGTTATGCCTTTGCCATAGCAGAAGGGAAAACCAAAATGCATGCCTTTTTTCGGAGCATGATTGAGTTCATCGGGTGGAATATCATTGCCCATCATGTCTTTGCCATTGTCTGTAAACCACAAGTCTTTGGTTTTGGGATCCCAATCAAAGCCGACCGAATTTCGGATACCTTGTGCATAGATTTCCAAATCACTACCATCTTGTTTCATGCGCATGATTGTGCCAAAACGCGGATCTTTTAAAAGGCAGGCATTACAAGGCATTCCTACCGGTACATAAAGCCATCCATCGGGTCCAAAAGCGATAAACTTCCAGCCATGATGTGTTTCGATAGGGAAACTAGCATTGATAATAGCCGCTTTGGGTGGGTTGCTTAATTGACTTTCGATGTTATCAAAGCGCAGAATTTTTTCAACCGTTGAAACATAAAGGGCACCATCTTTGAATGCCACGCCTACAGGCAAGTTTAAACCCTGAGCAATCGTTAATACTTTTTTGTGTGGCTTATGTTGGGGATCCTCTACAATCGCATAGACCTTGCCGGCCTTCATTGACCCCACAAATAAGGTGCCATTGTCACCTAGCGCCATTTGGCGAGCATTTTCGACATCTTTAGCATAAATGTCGATCTTAAAACCAGGGGGGAGGGTGATTTTATCGAATGAAGATGATGCATCTTTACTACAAGCAGTACACGCGAGCATCATAAGAGCTACAGAAGTGCTTGCTATTTTAATCATGCGATTTCCGTTGCTTTTGCATAAGCTCTTTGTACAGCTGGTCTTGCTTGCAAACTGATGAACCAGCGTTCTAATTCTGGAAATTCTTCAATATCGATCCCTTGCGCTTTGTAAGGAACAATCCACGGATAACATGCCATATCAGCAATTGAATAATCACCGGTTATATACTCTTTATCGGCTAATTGCTTTTCAAGCACCGTGAATAAGCGATGTACTTCTTTGGAGTAGCGCTCAATGGCATAGGGGATTTTGTCGGCTGCCTGGTTTTTAAAATGATTATTTTGGCCACTCATGGGACCCAAACCTGCCATTTGCCAAAATAGCCATTCGATGGTTTTGTAGTAACCTACTTTGTCCATTGGAATAAACTGTTTGGTTTTTTCAGCCAAGTATAAAAGGACAGCACCCGATTCAAATATCGCGAGTGGTTGCTGACTTTGGGGTGGCGCATGATCGACAATCGCCGGCATTTTATTATTAGGTGATATCTTCAAAAATTCAGGGGTAAACTGTTCCCCTTTGCTAATGTTGACTGGCACGATTTTATAAGGTAAACCAGCTTCTTCAAGAAAGATGGTTATTTTATGCCCATTAGGGGTAGGCCAGTAGTATAGATCAATCATATTTCCTCTCTTTTACTCTTCACATTTGACCTTTATACTTTGTTGCCTTCGCCCATCTCACAACAGTCATGTACTAAGATTACACCCCTACTGTTCGAGGACTCGGCGCCTCGTCTAAAAGTCAACTGCTTTGAGTAAATACATTTTAACATTTGACCTTTAGCTTCAAATTCACATAGTCAGCTTTCGCAATTTGCAATTTAGGTGTTCAAAATGATTATCGGTTTGTTACAGTATAAGCATAATTTTATTAAGGATATAAGATGAACAATAACCTCACAAAAGAAGAAGCTAACTTTTACCAAGCCGCCTTAAAGGAAGCGAGGAAGGGGTTAGCCGAGGGTGGTATACCGATTGGTTCAGTGTTGGTGTACGACAATAAAATTATTGGCCGTGGGCATAATAGAAGGGTGCAAAATAAGAGCTCTATTTTGCATGGCGAAATGGATGCGTTTGAAAATGCAGGTCGCTTAAGTGCTAAAATCTATGAAGGTTGCACACTCTTTACCACACTCTCACCTTGCCCCATGTGCTCTGGCACGTCGATTTTATATAAAATTCCCAAAATCATTATCGGTGAAAACCACAATTTTATGGGTGATGAAGCCTTGCTTAAATCAAAAGGAGTAGATCTGGTGGTTTTAAATGATGCAGAAACCATACAGATGATGAGCCAGTTTATTGCTGAAAATCCAAGCCTTTGGAATGAAGATATTGGAGAGAATGACTGAAAGAGTAAATACCCCGCCGAAGGCGGCGGCTTTTACATGACACAAAATTCCCTTTACTTCTACAGGCTAGGTGCACCGTTATCCATGAGCAATTTAGCCAACCTAAAATGATATTAGTAATTTGCCTTCAATAAGCGGAATATAAGGAGATAATCCCCACTTTAATGTAAAATATTTGAAAGCAGGTAAACTTAAATTGATCCAGAAAAAATCGGCTGCCATTCAAAAACCTAAAATTGTTATCATCGGCGGGGGAGTTGCAGGGCTTAAAGCTGCACTTGATCTTGCCACCAAAGAAGTCGAGGTGACCCTTTTAGAAGCCAGAGATAGACTCGGCGGCAGAATTTACACCATCAAAGCAAACAATGGTAGAACACCGATAGAACTTGGCGCTTCATACTGGGAAGGGCTAAACGAGAGTGAATTTTATCAGCGTTATCTTGAATCAAAGACCATGCGCTTAGATGAAAAGGCCTCTAGCGTGATGACGCTTGATAGACCACCAGAAGCAGATAACCTATTAGCAAATTATCATGACGCACAAGTAATGCTGGTGAATGCCGAATCAACCCATGCAGGCAGTACCTTTGCGCAGTTCGTTGCTGAAAAGAAGCCTTCCTATTGGGTCAATCGATTTTTAGAAAATAGCTTATTACATCATTGCACCCCGTTAGATAAAGGCGGGTTCCCCCTGTTTAAACGACAACCTGTGCCAGTAGGTGATGCTTGGAATGAAAAAGATGCCGATTTTTGTTTTGTGAAAGGCGGTTATAATCAAGTTATAGAGCAATTGACGAAAGAGTGTAAAGAGGCTGGTGTTAAAATCTCAATGAGTTCAACGGTCACCAAGATCCTGGATATGGGCATCAATGGAGTCAAAGTTGCAACACAAAGAACCTCTTTTTCAGCGAATAAAGTGATTTCGACTATTCCCATTGGTGTCTTAAAAAATCATGCTGAGAAACTTTTTTTCCCCCTCTTATCCAAAGCGAAAACAGACGCCTTAAGTATGATTGGCATTCATGATGCAACACGCGTTATTGTCGAATTTGAAGGAGAACCGTTTTGGGATAATAAAGATGGTCCCTATTTGTATTTAGATAGCAAAGATTCTCCTTGCTTATTAGAATTTCGTAATGCCTATCCGCTGACGGGTAAGGCAATTTTAATTACAGGTAAATATTCGGACGTTGCACGTAAGCTTTACACACAATTCCCAGACAATGCTGCGCATGCAGAAAAATTGCTAGGAGAGAGAGTATTGAGCGATTTGCGTAAAGCTTTTCCCCATAAAGAGATCCCCGATCCTATTCAAACAACCGTCTATTGTTGGACCCAGGATCCCTTTGCACAAGGTGCTTACCCTTATCGTACAGCAGCTATCACTGAAGAAATTCAACAAGCCTTAGAGCAGCCAGAAGGCAATGTGTATTTTGCAGGCGCTGATTTTTCTCGCTATGGCTTTTCAGTGCATAATGCCTATGCAAGTGGCGAGCGTGTAGCTTCTGAGGTTTATGAGCTAGTACAAATCAAATCACAAACATAAGTTTATTAACTTGTGGTAAAAAACATTTAAATTGCCAGCTTTATGCAAAAATGGTTAAAAAGTTGGCAATTTTTTAGTTTTATAACTTTATTTCTAATTCGCAAAATCAAATAATAAAAACTCAGCATCTTCAATGCCCGTGATAATGACGCTGCCTGCAATTTGAAAACCCGCGCCATCACCGGCATGGAGAGTTTTATCATTCGCACTGATTTCTCCTTTAATTAAATGTACGGGTTTAGTTTATGAGGCATTAAATTCACTATGCGCAACCCCTTTTCCTGCTGACATGCGTTGGATTTTACCGGGTTTAATAATCGAACCCGTCCCCATGCTGTCTTTGTGTTCTAATGCGACTAATATGACATAAGAAATAATTTCCATATCGCGGTGCTGGTGGGTGCCAAATCCCATATGGGTTGGATCATAATATTCACCGAAGGAAAAGGTATGGTAACTTTTAAGCCAATCGATTTGCGTTAAGCCTCGGTCATTCGCCTTACGGATGGATATCATGTTTCCCTTAACAAAAGCCTAAAGATAGTTAGCTTACCTATGGCAATGGTAGACCGCAGCATTATGGCTACGATAAAATACCGTTTTTAGAGTTTGGCAAAATAGAGAACATGATGAAATTAATAACCTTCTTTAAATGGGCGAGCTTTGTTTTGCTACCTCATATGAACACAATACGAGGATGTGACATGGCAAGGTCAACAGGCGAAATACGCTGAAGACGGCATTACAAACTTTAAAACCCTTGATAATATGAAGAAATTTTTTGCAGTAGAATCTCAGTTATCTTATTTTGAGATTTATCGATAATTCCTTCTTGCTTGGATCAATTAACAGCATTTTTTATTAATCTCTTCAATACAGTTCTATTCATGGTCTAAAGTGTGAAAGAATCCATATTATGGACCAGGGATGCTGCATGCAAGACACTAATAAGGCCAAAGAAAACACGAAGGATCATACTCTAGATTTCGTGGAGAAATCAAAGTCTGACAAGCCGAACTACTTTAACCCATTTTCTCAAAAAACGTCTGAGTTTGTTGGTAGTGCACCCGTTTTCATTTGTGTGTGTATTTTTATTTTTGGTTGGTTAGTTTCCGGTCATATTTTGGATTTTTCTGATATTTGGCAGCTGATCATAAATACCACGACTTCGGTCATTACTTTCTTAATTGTTTTTATTATTCAAAGTGCGCAAAATCGAGATACAAAGGCTATTAAACTAAAATTGGATGAACTGATTCGCTCCCATAAATTGGCACATAATTCCGTAATCCATCTCGATAAATTATCAGATGGTGAAATTAAAGAATTAGAACAGCACTATTTACGAATTAGTAAAACGAAAGATGACGACTGTGAAGAAGAATCGAGTAAAAAGCTAGGAGAAAAAGATGTGCGCGATTAAATTAATATTAGCCGATCACGAAAAATTGAAGAAATTGCTGAAACAAGTTGAACAAACCAGTGAACGTGCGGTGCAAAAGCGCAAAGAGCTGTTTGCTATCATCAAACATGAAGCAACAGTCCATGAGAAAATGGAAGAGCTTTATATGTATAAATTATTAAAGGAATTTGAAGAAAACAGACCAAATGTATTTGAATATCATGAAGAAGTGGTGTTAAGTAGAACACATGAGCCCGCAATTATCGCGTTCGAAAGTGAATACAGAAGAATGGACCGCTAAATTTAAAGTATTCAAGTAACTCAATGATCATCATATAGAGGAAGAAGAGGGTGAAAAATTCCCTTAAGCGATCAAACTACTCTCAAAAGAAGAATTTCATGAAATAGGTGCAAAGATGGCCTTGTTTAAAAAGAAGCATGCAAAAAAATAAGATGATCATTAGATGGTCTGATGACGATCGCGGCATTCATCCGCTCAATTGATTCATGACATAATTCTTTACTGATTAGATTTACCCCTTACGATCTAGTTTTTTGATGATAAAGAAAAAGTGAATTCTGCTTTAGAAGAATTAAATAAATGGGTAAAACCTGAGCATATTGTTTCATGGGAAGCTACTGCGAATTAGAAGTAACAAAGGCATGTAATATCATGCCTCCTATCATTGCAACGGTAAAGCCCATTGCTTTAATGCTTAACGCACCCATAGCCACAATCGCTGGCCCCGGACAAAAGCCAACCAGTCCCCAGCCAATGCCAAACAGTAGGCTGCCAATCACTAAAGGTTTGGTAATATTGTTTGAAGTAGGGCAGCTGATAGGTTCACCTAAAAATGTTTTGTTAATGCGTTTTGCATAGCGAAATGCAAAAAATCCGATGCTAATCCCGCCTATCATCACAAAGGCAAGAGAAGGATCCCAGCGACCTGTAATATCTAGAAAACCCAATACTTTCGCAGGATTGGCCATGCCTGAAATGATTAAGCCAATGCCAAAAATAAACCCACTGGTAAGCGAAAATAAACCTCTCATTTTAGGCTCCTAGGATATGGCGAACAATGTACACGGTAATCACGCCGGTCAGCATAAATAGCAAGGTAGCTATAACAGAACGAGGCGAGAGCCGTGATATACCGCAAATGCCATGCCCACTCGTACAACCCCCGCTATAGCGAGTGCCAAAACCAACTAATAAGCCGGCAATAATAATGACAACCCAGTTACTTTCAACGGTTACAGTGGGTGGGTGAAAAAGGAGTTGATAAGTGACAGGAGCAATCAGCATACCGAGCAAAAAGAGCAGACGCCATAATTTATCGCCCTTAAGCCAGCACAATAAGCCACCTAAAATGCCACTGATGCCGGCAATTTTGCCATTGGCTAGTAAAAGCAGTGTTGTTGAGAGGCCGATTAAAATTCCCCCACCGAGTGATGTCCAAGGTGTAAAATGTTGCCAGTCAATGACCATACTTAATCCTCATCGCCAAGTAGTAAAAATTTTTTCAGCATGTTCAATGTGTGACAGAGTACCATAAAGTACAATAATATCTCCTTCTTGCAATTGTGTAGAAGGGGTTGGATCACTTAAACGTTTGTTACCGCGGCACATAGAAAATTTGTGTGATGAAGCAAAACACACGGGATATCAGGTAAATGGTGGTCTTACTGAGTATTGTATTGCCGATAGCCGCTTTTGTTTTGACGTTCCGTTAAGCTACCCCGATATGCAGGCGGCTCCTATATTTTGTGCAGGCTTAATCGGTTACCGTGCGCTGAATAAAACATCAAGAGCAAAATGATGTGCATGAAGCATGAGTAAACTCGCGACGATCCAGATAAGCCGGTTTACAATACTATTACCATCTAGATGGTTAGATGGATCGTTATATCTGGTTTATTAACAGTGTACCAGAACATGAAGCGCATCCTATTCTCTTTGAACCGAATAAACTTTATCGCTTCCAGAAAGGCCGCGTGAATTATTGTTATCGACCCGCTGCAACGCCTTATTTTCAACCAGGCTTAATAGGCCTTGAAGACATTTTACCTTAATGTGCTGTCCAGCCGCCATCGATACATAAGGCTTGTCCGGTTATCATTTTGGCAGCATCACTACACAAAAATACGGTAATAGCTCCAAGATCATCAATCTCAATAAATTTTTTAATAAAGTGATCTTTTAATAAAACCTTTTTAATCACTTCATTTTCAGAAAGTTTGTGTTGCTTTGCTTGATCGGGTATTTGTTTTCGCACGAGTGGGGTATCCACATAGCCTGGGCACAAAGCATTAGCGGTGATGCCATAGTTTGCTAAATCTAGCGCCGTTGTTTTGGTTAAGCCTATTACGCCATGTTTGGCTGCAACATAAGCAGATTTATAAGGAGAGGCGATGATACCGTGTACCGATGATACATTCACAATGCGACCCCAGCCCATTTTCTTCATGCCAGGGACACAAGCCTTAATAGCATGAAAATTGGAGGTTAAGTTAATCGCTACAATCTGATCCCATTTTTCTTCAGGGAATTCTTCAATCGTTTGCACATGCTGAATACCTGCGTTATTGACCAGTATGTCTACCGTTCCAAAGGTGTTTTCGGCTTGGCTGATCATGTCACGTATTTGCGCAGGAACGGACATATCCGCTTGAATATATAACGCTTTTACTTGGTATTTATTTTCAATGGCCAACCTTTCGGTTTCAATATCATTTCGTTCACCAAAGCCATTGAGAACGATGTTAGCGCCCTCCTTAGCCAGGGCATGCGCAATGCCTAGACCAATGCCGCTGGTTGAGCCAGTGATGACCGCAGACTTTGATTTTAATGACATGGTTAACCCCAGCCAGTCTTATATGCATTTAAAACATTTACTTAAAAAGCTTAGCTAAAAGGCTAAATATTTGTGATGCTAAGGTAAAAAACTGAATATACAATCAGCGTCAGCGGGTGCTAGTTAAGTGGGAAATGTGGTTCTACACGTGTACTACAGACTTGATGGAAGTCACTAACACAGATATAGTCCGCTATCGCCATCCCGAGGGAAATTAATGAGCCTGCTGACTAAATTTGATAATTCTTGTCCTGACGCCCCATTGTTTAGTTCACACATCCAGCCCCCAAATGATTTCAAGTTTCAGGTGGTGACCCATGTCTGATATTCGTAAGCTTGTTCGTCAAGAATTGTTAGCGATTAAGGCTTTTGATGCCAAAAGGCCCGGTTTTGATACCGGTGTTTTGCTTGATGCAAATGAATTACCGTGGGCGCATGCATGCTATCAGGATGTTGCGTTGAATCGTTATATTGATGAGATGTTCGACGCCGAAATTCTTGATCCGTTGGCGGCATTTTATGATACGCAATCATCACATATTCTGTTAACCAGAGGCAGTTGTGAGGGGATTGATTTATTAGTGCGAGCCTTTTGCCGACCCTATCAAGATAATATTGTCGTGTCGCCACCCACATTCACCATTTTTGCGCAATGTGCGATGATGCAGGGGGCAAGTGTGATACACGCGCCTTTAGCACGCGACCAGGATTATAAGCTCGATCCGCAGTTACTATTAAATAGCGTTACCGATTCGACAAAGCTGGTTTTTATTTGTACACCCAATAATCCAACCGGCAATCTTGTCTCATTGGAAGATATTTTATTCATCACCAAGGCTTTAGCAGGTAAAGCCATGGTGGTTGTTGATGAAGCCTATATGGAATTTGCACAAGGTAAAAGTGCTGCATCCCTGGTAGCAACCCATAGTAACTTGGTGGTGCTGAGAACTTTTTCAAAAGCCTTTGGGCTTGCAGGCTTGCGTTGTGGAGCAGTCATTGCTCAGCCACCATTAATTTCAATACTCAATGCGATGATGTTGCCTTTTCCAATATCATTATTAACGACACGTTCTTTAAAACAAGCATTGTCTGATGCAAACATTAACAAGATGAAACAGCAGGTAGTTGAGATCCAACAACTGCGTGAAAATGTTAAAAAGCAGTTGCGTCAATTGCCGGTTGTTAAGAAAGTGTGGAATAGTGAAGGGAATTTTCTCTTTATTCAATTAAAACAAAGTGAAGCCGTACTGAAAGCGTGTCACGAGAAGCCTATCTTGGTACGCCATTTTGCCGGCGTTAAAGGTTTTGAGGATTGTTTGCGGGTGACCATTGGTCTTGGACCGCAAAATGATGTGTTTTTACAAATGTTAGCTTCCTTTGAACAGATTTCGGAGGTTTGCTAATGTTATTCTCTACCTTACCGTTGACTAATGAGTCGCTTAAAAACTTAGAATCATTGGGTTATCATGAAATGACCCCGATTCAGGCTAAAAGCTTAAAACCTATTTTGAATAATCGCGATGTTTTGGCAAAAGCCAAAACCGGCAGTGGAAAAACCGCCGCCTTTGCGTTGGGTGTGTTAGCAAAAATTGATCCACAAAATCACGCTCCCCAAGCGTTGGTGCTGTGTCCTACCCGGGAATTAGCCGATCAGGTGAGCAAAGAAATTCGCCGTCTTGCTAGGGTGATGCCCAACATTAAGGTATTAACCTTGTGTGGTGGTAAATCCTTTAACATGCAAGCAGAATCATTGCAGATGGGAGCTCATATTCTCGTAGGTACACCAGGCCGCTTATTAGATCACATTCAACGAAAAACCATCATGCTAAAAGAAGTGCAAACCCTAGTATTAGATGAAGCAGATAGAATGTTAGACATTGGCTTTTATGAAGATATCATGGATATTATTCGCCCATTGCCAAGAACAAGACAAACCCTATTATTTTCTGCAACCTATCCCGATGAAATTGCCGCGATTAGCCAAGCAATTCAACAAGATCCGCTGACTATTAGCGTAGAATCAAGCGATGATGCACCTTTAATCACTCAAATTGCCTATCAGGTCAGTGCAACCGATAAAAACGACCTCTTATTGCGTATACTGTCAGAGCATGCCGATAAAGCAGCCATTGTGTTTTGTCGTACCAAAGTGCAGTGCGATGATGTTGCTATCATGCTGTGTCAGAAAGGCTTTCATGCCTTGGCGATTCATGGTGATTTTGAGCAACGAGACCGTGAAGAAATGTTGCTACAATTTGCCAACCAAAGTTGTCGTATTTTAGTGGCAACCGATATTGCGGCAAGAGGGCTAGATATCAAAGACTTACCGCTGGTGATTAATTATGATTTACCGTCAGACGCAGATAGTTATGTGCACCGTATAGGTCGTACAGGACGTGCCGGAAAATCAGGTTTAGCCATAAGCCTTTTTGGCGAGAAAGAGCGATTTAGGTTAGAAGGGATTGAAGAATACACTCAATTGCCGATTAACATGGACGCACCTTTGCCTAGCTACCATACTAAAACGACTTCGCGACCCTTACCTGTGATGCGTACTTTATGTATCAACGCGGGTAAGAAAAATAAAATGCGTCCAGGTGATATTTTGGGCGCACTCACCAACGATGGCGGCTTAGCTGGCGCTTTGGTGGGTAAAATAGATATTTTTGATTTTCATGCCTATGTGGCTATTGCGCGCGAACACTCATCGCGAATAGTCGAAAAACTGCAAGGCAAAATCAAAGGACGTACTTTTAGAATGCGATTTTTAGATAATTTGGAATAATATGACATTTGAAGCTCTAGGCCTATCACCCGCCATCGTCAAAGCGCTTGTTGATAAAGGCTATACTGCGCCATCTCCTATTCAGGAGCAAACCATCCCGGTTATTTTGCAAGGGAAGGATATTATGGCTTGCGCACAAACCGGTACCGGTAAAACGGCTGGTTTTGTGTTACCAATTTTACAATTATTAACCACTAGACCCGATGTCAAAAGCAATCGTGCCCTGGTTTTAGTGTTAACACCTACGCGTGAATTAGCGGCGCAGGTTCATGAAAGCGTTAGAAATTATGCGAAATATGAACGAGTTAGCTCGACAGTGGTTTTTGGTGGGGTAAAAATTAACCCACAAATGATGAAACTGCGGACGGGCGTTGACATCTTGGTAGCAACCCCCGGTCGCTTATTGGATCTGTATCAACAAAATGCGATTAAATTTACTGATATTGAAATACTTGTTCTAGATGAAGCCGATAGAATGTTAGATATGGGCTTTATCCACGACATTAAACGGATCATTGGATTGCTTCCCAAAACCCGCCAGAATTTGATGTTCTCGGCGACGTTTTCACCTGAGATCAAACAACTGGCTAAAGGTTTTTTAAATGATCCTGTGGAAGTGAGCGTCAGCCCACAAAATACGACGGCTACCACCGTCAAACAAACGATCCACTCTGTTGATAAAAGCCGTAAAACGCAGTTGCTGAGCCATTTGATCCGCACAGAAAACTGGTCACAAGCCTTAGTGTTTTGCCGCACCAAGCATGGTGCGAATAAATTGGTTAAACAGTTAAGTCTTGATAACATTAACGCTGCCGCTATTCATGGTAACAAGAGCCAAGCGCAGCGTACCAAAGCATTGGATAACTTCAAGCAAGGTCTAGTCCAAATTTTAGTGGCGACCGATATTGCAGCGCGAGGGATCGACATTGATCAATTGCCACAAGTGGTCAACTATGATTTGCCTAATGTACCTGAAGATTATGTACATCGGATTGGCAGAACGGGTAGAGCGGGCTCAAACGGCCAAGCGATTTCATTGGTCAGTTCAGATGAATTCAAACAATTGCGAGACATTGAAAGAGTGATTAAATGTCAATTAGAACGCGTTGAGATCGATGGTTTTAAAGCTCTTGATAAATTACCTGAGTCAAGAACGACCCAAGGCGGTCAGCCAGCACCACGACGTCCTCATAGCGCGAATGGTCGAACCAACCATTTTAGAGGCGGTCAGCAACGAACGAATGATAATCGAAATAGTCAGCGCGATTAAGATAGGCAAATTGCCGCAGAGTTCAATTTGAGCTTTGCGGTGTTTCCCAGCCATTGATTTTAAGAAAATGATCGATTTCTTTTTCGGCTTTAAATTTTTGATAGCCATATCTTATTTGCAACAGCACCTTAAGCTCTTGATAACTGCCATCCATTTGCGCAATATCATTGTCATTAATGTTGCCCCAATGCTCTTTTAACTTTTCTTTCACTTCTTGCCATTTTTTATTTACAATATCTTGTTCCATGATTTTGGTTCCTCGTATTAACCATTGTTCTGTACATTATGACTTTTAGTATAACAGTAAAGTTCAATGACAGGTGATAAGACTAAAGCGTGCACAATGCGTGCGCTTATCATCATTAAGGCTGTGTTTAATATTTAAAAGTAATGTAACTATTCAGGTGGTCAATGTATGAATTACGTCGTTGCGAGCTTTTAGCGAAGCAATCCATCTGAAAAAATATGTCAAAAAGCACTTGACATGAAATAGCCGTAAAAAAAGAGCATCCACATTCTATTCCTAAAGCTTATTTTATCGGTAT
>Ga0105045_10000900_pt1 | contig 23095 bp, 19 predicted proteins | sample MAT02_FD_78089 | JGI IMG/M metagenome (GOLD analysis project Ga0105045, IMG submission 78089) | Freshwater microbial communities from Lake Fryxell liftoff mats and glacier meltwater in Antarctica - MAT-02 (megahit assembly) | ecosystem: Environmental > Aquatic > Freshwater > Ice > Liftoff... | reverse complement strand
GCTGACCACACCGTCGGGGATGGCCTTGACGGTCACCGCCAGCAACCCGTCGGAGGCGACGACGAGCGAGGTCAAGGAGTACGCCCGCCAGCGGCGGACGCCGTCGACGTCCACGCCGAGCCGGACGTACTGGCCGGGGACGTGACCGGCCCAGTCCTTGCCGGGGCGAAGCAGGAGCGTGGTGGCGTCCGCGGTCTCCGCCCGGACGGCCACGACGCGGGCTCGCAGCGGGGCGCCGGAACGCAGCGGAGCGAACAGGTCCAGGTAGTCGCCGGGCACGAGCGGCGTGACAGCCGAGGCGACGACCCGCTGCAGCGTGGCACCCAGACCTCGGCCCAGACCACGTCGCGGCGAGACACCTCCGGCGTCGACACGGAGGAGGGCGGCAGCAGGTGTCACATCACGACCATAACCTACGCTTGCGTAAGTTACGAAAGCGTAGGTAGTGCGATAGGTCACAGCGCCCCCCCGGCTCCGTGGCCGGGCACGTGTCGTCGATGACGTCCTGGGCCTGCAGGTGGCGCGCGCCGACGGTTCCGCCCGTTCGACCCATGCCGCGCCGCGGTCCGACTCCACCGGAGCGCCGTCCCGGCGGCTAGCCTCGACCACCTCGACAGACTGGAGATCACCGTGGACGCCTTGTTGCTCGCGGCCGGACCCGCCACGACCGGTGCGGGCGGAGACCTCCCGGGCTGGGCCACCGTGATCCCGCCGCTGCTGGCGATCGTGGTGGCCCTGGCCTCGCGACAGGTGCTGCCGGCGCTGTTCCTCGGCGTCTGGGCGGGCGCCTGGCTGACCGAGGGAGCCTCGCTCACAGCCGTCTGGACCGGGCTGCTCGCCGTGCCCCAGCGATGGATCCTGGAGGCGATCGCGCCCCCGGACGGTGACTCGAGCCACGCCTCGATCGTCGTGTTCACGGTGCTCATCGGAGGCCTGGTCGGCATCATCGCCTGCAACGGCGGCACCATGGGCATCGTCAAGGCCGTCACCAGGTGGACGACGTCGCGACGGCGCGGCCAGACCGTGACGGCGTCCCTCGGGCTGGTCATCTTCTTCGACGACTACGCGAACACCCTGGTCATCGGCAACTCGATGCGCCCCGTCACGGACCGGCTGCGCATCAGCCGGGAGAAGCTCGCCTACATCGTCGACTCGACGTCCGCCCCGGTCGCGTCCCTGGCGCTGATCTCCACCTGGATCGGCTTCGAGGTCGGCCTGATCGAGGAGGCCCTGGCCGCGGCCGACATCGACGAGTCTGCCTACGGGGTCTTCGTGTCTTCGCTGCCCTACCGGTTCTACCCCGTGCTGGCCCTGCTGCTGGTGTTCGCCGTGGCCTGGAGCGGGCGGGACATGGGGCCCATGCGGGCCGCCGAACGGCGCGCGATCGCGGGCCAGCCGGCCCGCGACGGCGACCTCGCGGCCGGCAACGACGACGAGCTGGCCCCCAAGGAAGGGGCGCCGCACCGGCTGGTCAACGCCGTGGTGCCGTTGCTGGTCCTGGTCGGCGCCACTCTCGGGTTCCTGTTCGTCACCGGCGAGGGGTCGTCGATCCGGGACATCGTCGGCAGCGCCGACTCCTACGCCTCGCTCGTCTACGGCTCGGTGCTGGCCGTCGTCGTGGCCGCGGTCATGACCGTCGCCCAGCGCGTCCTCACCTTGGCCGAGACCGTCGAGGCGTGGTTCGCCGGGGTCAAGTCCGTGGTCTACGTGCTCATCGTGCTGGTGCTGGCCTGGGCGTTGTCCGCGGTCACGCAGGACCTCGGCACCGCCGAGTACGTCGCCGAGCTGCTGGGCGGCAACCTTGCGCCCTGGCTCGTGCCCGCCGTCCTGTTCGTCGTCGCCGCGGCCACCGCGTTCGCCACCGGTACCTCCTGGGGGACGATGGCGATCCTCATGCCGTTGGCCGTCCCGCTGACGGTCGCGGTCGCCCAGACCGCCGGGGTGAGCGGCGACGCGCTCCTGCCCTCGCTCTACGCGGCGGTGTCCACCGTGCTGGCCGGGGCGGTCTGGGGCGACCACGTATCACCGATCTCGGACACCACGGTGCTGTCGTCGCTGGCCTCCGGCTGCGACCCCGTCGACCACGTCCGCACCCAGATGCCGTACGCATTCCTGGCCGGCGGGGCCAGTGTCGTCGCCCTGGTGCTGATCGGCGTCGGTCTGCCGTGGTGGCTGGTCTGGCCGGTCGGGATCGCCGCCGTGCTCGGCGTCCTGGTCCTGCTCGGCGAACGACTGCCGGAGGACGACGTGCCCACGAGCTCCACCGAGCCCGGCGGACGCGTCGACCAGGACGCCTGAGCCGACCCCCATCCCCCCCTGGCCCCGTCAGGAACCAGGTGGCCGCACGGTCTGGGCGATGATCACGAGCTGGTTCTCGTACGGCGCGAACACGTCTGCGTCGATGGCGACGCCGTACACCTCCTCGATCCCTTCCGCGTCGAGGCTGCGGACGGTCCCGCTGACCCGGACCGGGTCGCCGGATCGCAGCTCGAGGTCTGCTTCCGGGACCAGGACGAGGACGCCCTCCTGCTCGGTGCCGTAGCTCAGCTCATCGTCGCCGGCGGTCAGGGCGTCGGTGTCGTAGTAGTCCGTGTCGCCGGACGGCTCGGGATCACCCGCGGCCGAGGCGTCGCTGTCTGGGTCCAGGCCGTCCTTGTCCATCCGGAAGGCGTTGTTGTCCAGCATCTCGGTGACCTCGCCGACCGCGGTCACCTCCAGCCCGAGCATGCCGTTGGCGTCCAGGCCGGTGGGATCCGACACCTCCTCGCCAGCCCCGTCGACCTCCTCGGTGCCCTCCGCGTCGTCGCCGCAGGCCGCCAGCCCGACAGCCAGAAGGGCCGCCGCCGGCCACACGAGTGCGCGCCTCGCCCCCGCCCCACGGCGAAGGTGTGCGGTCGCTCCGGTCCGGGCGGTGGTCGGCATGGCTCTCCTCAGGTCGACTGGGGGTCGTCTGGTTCGTGCCCGATCGGTCCAGGCGCAAACCTCGCCACGACGTGTCGAGGTGATCACCGAGTGCCCGTCTCCGCCACAATCGTCCCGTGCGCCGCCACCGGGACCGGTGGTCGGTGACCCGCTCGAGGAGGAGCAGCATGGCGTCCACCGTCGAACGCCCCACGTCCGGCACCCCCGCAGAGGGAGCCCCACCCCCCGAGGCCGCCGAGGTCGGTGCGCTGCCGGTGGAGTCCCCGACCGGCGCCGAGAAGGTTCGCAGCACCCGGCAGTGGGTAGGTGTGGTGCTGGGGCCGCTGCTCGCGGTCGTCATGTACCTGCTGCTGCCCGGTGACGGCTCGCTGCCCGAGGCCGGCCGGGTCACCGCGGCCATCGTCACCCTGGTCGCGGTCTGGTGGATGACCGAGGCGCTGCCCCTGCCCGCCACGGCGCTGGTTCCGATCGTCGCGTTCCCGCTGGCGGGCGTGCTCGAGATCGGCGAGGCCACCGCCGCTTACGGCGACGCGAACATCTTCCTGTTCCTGGGCGGGTTCGCCATCGCGCTGGCGATGCAGCGTTGGAACCTGCACCGCAGGATCGCCCTGGTCACCATGCGGGCCTTCGGGACGAAGCCGACGCGGCTCGTGCTCGGCATCATGGTGGCGACCGCATTCCTGTCGATGTGGGTGTCCAACACCGCCACCGCGCTGATGATGCTGCCCATCGCGATCAGCGTCCTGGGGCTGGTGACCGTCGGCACGGGTGACGACGACCGTGACGTCCGCCGGTTCGGCACCTGCCTCATGCTGGCCGTGGCCTACTCGGCGTCGATCGGCGGCCTGGGCACCCTGATCGGCAGCCCGCCCAACGTGATCATGGCGGGCGTCATGGAGCAGAGCTACGGCGTCGAGGTCAGCTTCGCGGGCTGGATGTCGGTCGGCGTCCCGCTGGCCACGGTCTTCGTCGTCATCGCCTGGCTCGTGCTCACCAAGGTGATGTTCCGCACGGGCATGACCGAGATCGCAGGCGGTCGCAGCGTCATCAGGGACGAGCTGTCGACACTGGGGCGGATGTCGCGCGGCGAGATCACCGTCGCAGTCATCTTCGTCGTCACGGCCCTGCTGTGGGTGTTCCGCCAGACGATGGCCGACACCGAGTGGCTGGTCACGGCCGTACCGTTCGTCGCCCTGCTGTCCGACGCCGGCATCGCCATGGCCGCCGTCGTCGCGCTGTTCCTGGTACCGGTCAGCCGTCGTCGCGGCGTCGCGGCGCTGGACTGGCCGACCGTGCAGCGGGGCGTGCCGTGGGGGGTGCTGCTGCTGTTCGGCGGCGGCCTCGCCATCGCCGCCGCCATCCAGGCCAGCGGCCTGGACGAGTGGATCGGTACGCAGTTCGAGGGTCTGGCCGTCCTGCCCACCGTGCTGCTGGTCGCGTCGGTCACGCTCGGCGTCCTGCTGCTGACCGAGATCACGTCGAACACGGCCACCGCCGCCACCTTCCTGCCCGTGCTCGCCGGGGTCGCCACCGGCATCGGGGTCGATCCGCTGCTGCTGCTCGTCCCGGCGGCGATGGCTGCGACGTGCGCGTTCATGCTGCCGGTGGGCACCCCGCCCAACGCCATCGTGTTCGGGACCGGACGGGTCACCATCGGAGAGATGATGCGGGCCGGGGTCGTGCTCAACGTGCTCGGCGTGCTGCTCATCACCGGGGCGGTGTACCTGCTCGGCCCGTGGGTGCTGGGGATCGCCGTCTAGGGCGACGCCGTGGGCCGCGGTCTCGCGCTCCCCAGAACCGGATGTCGCCGGGGACACAAGCCGCAGGTCGTGACACAACGGGCCGACATGAGCGCGTCCGGTCACCGGCGAGGCGCCTGGACCAGGGCTCCGGCGGTGGGAGCATGTCGGACGCCGGCGGGGGCCCACCCGACGCAGACGACCCAGGAGAACGACGTGCCGAACATGCCCCGCACCCTGACCGCCCTCGCCGTCTGCGTCACCGCCTCGCTCGCGCTGGGCGCCTGCGGCGGGCAGGAGGAGGCCGCCACGACCGCCTCGGGCGTCGAGCTCGTCCAGGCCGACACTCTGGTCACCTGCACCCACCTGCCCTACGAACCGTTCCAGTTCCAGCAGGACGGCGCGATCGTCGGCTTCGACGTCGACGTGGTGGACGCGATCGCCGAGGACCTGGGCGTCGAGCAGGAGATCATCGACACCCCGTTCGAGACGATCCAGTCCGGCGAGGACCTCAACGCAGGCAAGTGCGACCTGGCCGCCGCGGGCATGACCATCAACGACGTCCGTGAGGAGAACCTGGACTTCTCCGACCCCTACTTCGAGGCGACCCAGGCCCTGATCACCCCGGTCGGGTCCGGCTACGACAGCCTGGAGTCCCTGGACGGGCTGCGCCTGGGCATCCAGTCCGGAACCACGGGAGCGGAGTACGCGCAGGAGAACGCCGGCGGCGCCGAGCTGGTCACCTTCGAGGACCTGGGCCTGCTGCTGACCGCCGTCCAGTCCGGCGCGGTCGAGGCCGCCATCAACGACAACACCGTGCTCTACGACTTCGTCGCCGACAACGAGGACGTCGAGGTCACCGCCGAGTTCGAGACCGGTGAGGCGTACGGCATCGGCGTCCGCACCGACAACGCCGAGCTGCTCGAGGCCGTCAACGCCACGTTGGCCCGGATCCAGGAGGACGGCACGTACGACGAGCTCTACGAGGAGTGGTTCGGCGCCGCCCCCACCAGCTGATCCCCCGCCACGGCCCTACTGCCCCACGGAAGGAGCACGACGGTGAGCGCAGCGGTCGAGGCGAAGCCACGGATGTCCCCGCGTCGACGCGGTCAGGTGCTGCGGGCGACGCAGTACGTCGTCCTGGTGGTCGTCCTGCTCACCGTCGCGCTGGTCGCGGACTGGGGCCAGATCCGGCGGGCGTTCTTCGACCCCGAGGTGATCGTCGCGCAGTTCCCGCGTGTGATCACCGTCGCCCTGGCGAACACGGTGGCGTACACGCTGCTGGGTTTCGCCTTCGGGCTGGTCCTGGGCCTGGTGCTCGCGCTGATGCGACTGTCGAAGGTGGGCCCGTACCGCTGGCTCGCGATCCTCTACATCGAGTTCTTCCGCGGGCTGCCGGCGCTGCTGGTGTTCATCGCCATCGGCACCGGTGTCCCGCTGGCCTTCCCGGGCACGTTCCTGAACCGCTACGTCATCGTCATGCTCGCCCTCGGCCTGGTGGGGGCGGCGTACATCGCGGAGACCCTGCGGGCCGGGATCGAGGCCGTGCCCAAGGGGCAGGTCGAGGCCGCCCGGTCGCTGGGCATGTCGTCCACCCGGGCGATGGTGTCCATCGTCATCCCGCAGGCGTTCCGGATCGTGCTGCCGCCGCTGACCAACGAGTTCATCATGCTGACCAAGGACTCGTCGTTGGCCTACCTGCTCGGCTCGACGCTGGCCCAGCAGGAGCTGGCGCAGTTCGGGCGGCAGGCGCTGACGGAGTACCGCAGCCTCACCCCCGTGCTGGTGGCGGGCAGCTGCTACCTGATCATCACCATCCCGCTGGGCATCCTGGCGCGCAGGCTCGAGTCCAGCTCGAAGAAGGCACGGTGAGCCCGGTGAGCACGGCCGCCTCCCCCGACGAGACCGTCGTCTCCGTCACGGGCCTGCGCAAGTCCTTCGGGGACCTGGAGGTCCTCAAGGGTATCGACCTGCAGGTGCGCCGCGGCGAGGTCGTCTGCGTCATCGGTCCGTCCGGGTCCGGCAAGTCCACGGTGCTGCGCTGCCTCAACCTGCTGGAGCAGCCCACGTCGGGCACGGTGCGCCTGCTCGGCACCGACGTCACCGATCCCGACTGCGACATCGACCGGGTCCGTCGACGGGTCGGCATGGTGTTCCAGTCGTTCAACCTGTTCCCGCACCTGAGCGTGCTGGGCAACTGCAGCATCGCCCAGCAGAAGGTCCTCAGGCGGTCCAAGGACGAGTCCCAGCAGGTGTCGCGGCGCACCCTGGAGCGGGTGGGCCTGTCGGACAAGGTCGACGCCTACCCCGCCCAGCTGTCCGGCGGGCAGCAGCAGCGCGTCGCCATCGCGCGGGCGCTGAGCATGGACCCGGACCTGATGCTGTTCGACGAGCCCACGTCCGCGCTGGACCCCGAGCTCGTCGGCGACGTGCTGGCGGTGATGCGAAACCTGGCCGAGGAGGGCATGACGATGATGGTCGTCACCCACGAGATGGCCTTCGCGCGCGAGGTCGCCGACCGGGTCGTCTTCATGGACGACGGCACGGTGGTCGAGGAGGGTCATCCGGACGATGTCATCGGCGGGCCGCGCGAGGAGCGGACAAGGTCGTTCCTGCAGCGGGTGCTCGACCCGACGCACACCCCGCCCGGCGCAGGCTGAGGTCCCCCGGTCCCCTGGGCCCGCAGCTCGACAGACGTATCTCGCCCGCGCTCCCCGCCTCCTCCCGTCGACCGCGCACCGCAGCGCGGCACCATCGAGGGGACGACCATGGACGAGCCAGGACTGACACCGTTCGCCGAGCGCGAGCTGCGGGACTTCGTCGAGCGCCGCGACACCCTGCACGTGCTCGAGCCCGACCTCCTCTACCGGCGGTGGTGGCGACCGTGCCGGGTGCGGGTCCTGCTGGTCACCGACGGCGGTCTCGACTACGGCTCCGGCGGCTTCGGCCTGCGCACGTTCGTGAGCACGCTGCTGAGCGGGACCTACCCGGCCTGGTTCCAGGTCACCATCGCCCACCGCCGGTTCCGCAACGGTGACGCGATGATGGACGGCGACGCCCGGATCGACCGGCGCATCACCAACTTCCGGTTCGACGACAGGGGGCACTTCGGGACCGACGACTACGACCAGCTGTGGATGTTCGGCATCGAGAGCTCCCCGGGCATCGTCGACGCCGAGGTCCGCGCGATCGCCGAGTTCATGGACGCCGGCAAGGGTGTCTTCGCCACCGGCGACCACGCGGCCCTCGGGCAGGCGATGGGCGGTCGCGTCCCCCGGGTGCGATCGATGCGGCTGTGGGACTCGACCCCAGGCGTGGACGAGGTGTCGATGGGTGGGCACCGGCGCAACGACACCAACCGCCGCGGCCACGACGTGCAGTCGACCTTCGACGACCAGTCCGACGACGTCCCGCAGACCATCCGGCCCCGCTGGTACCGGACCCGGATCGGCTTGTTCGAGGCGGTCTACCCCCACCCGCTGCTGTGCGGGCCGGACGGCGCGATCACGGTCATGCCCGACCACCCGCACGAGGGCGAGTGTCACGAGCCGACCGACCCCTCACAGACCGTCACGGTCGGCGGTGCATCGTTCGTCGAGTACCCACCGGGCAGCAGCGGGCCTCGACCGCTCCCCCAGGTCGTCGCCACCTCGACCGTGCTGGCCGGCACCACCTCCGGCGGCAAGGCCGCGACCGATGGGCACACGTTCGGCGGGATCGCTGCCTACGACGGTCACCTCGCCGGCGTCGGCCGGGTGGTGACCGACGCCACCTGGCACCACTTCGTCAACATCAACCTGGTCGGCGAGACGGGGGCCGTACCGCCCAAGAACCAGGGGTTCCTCGCCACCGCGGTCGGACAGGCCCACCTGGCCCAGATCCGCACCTACTACCGCAACATCGCGACGTGGATCAGCCCACCCAGCGCACTCCGCTGCATGAACCGCCGCCTGCTGTGGGACCTGGTCTGGCACCACCGCGTGGTGGAGGCCGTGGCGACTGCGAACGAGGTCGAGCTGGCCACAGCCCACCCGGTCCTGCTCTGGCACATCGGAAAGCAGGCCCGCGACGTCCTGGGGCGACGGACGAGCACGTGCCAGACGGTGCGCCTGGTCCTCGACCTGATCTGGGCCGAGGCCCTGCCCAAGCTGTTCCCCGAGGTCGACCCGTGGCTGCCGCGGGAGGAGAGACGACGGCCAGAACCTGAGTCGGTGGGGTGGTTCGATCCGTCACCGGTCCTCGACCTGGCCCTGGGCGCTGCGGTGACCGCCGTGCACGAGGCGTTCGCCGGGGACGAGCGCCTCGACGAGGAGGGCCTGGACAAGCAGCTGGACGAGGTGCTGTCCCGCGGGGTGGCCCTCGGTCTGGACCTGGCCCGGCAGACCGCGAGGGAGTCCGCCGAACAGCTGGACGCACTGGTGCAGCGGGTCACCGAACGCTGAGTGAGGGTCTCGACGCCTGCGCCCGCACGCGGGAGCATCACCTGGGACGCACGTCGTAGGAGGGACCCCGGAGGTCGGTCATGAGGGTGGGCAGAGCACTGGCGGCGGTCGTGGCCGCCCTGGGTCGGTTCGCCCTGCTGTGGCTGGTCGGGATGCGCGACAAGGCCTCGGCCGTGGTGCGCGTCCAGCGCCGGCTCAACCGGGACCACATGAACGCGCGGGTGCGAGGGACGGCCGGCACCACCGGGTCGACGACCGCGCTGGTGCGGCACACGGGGCGACGCTCGGGCCGGACCTACGAGACCCCCGTCGACGCGATCCCCACCTCCGACGGCTTCGTGGTGGCCATGGTCTACGGGCGCGGGACCGACTGGGTCCGCAACGTCGTGGCCGGCGGGCCGGCGACGGTGCGCCACGACGGGAACGAGCACGCCGTCCTCGGTGCCGAGGTGGTCGACGTCGACCAGGTCGCCGGCGCGTTCACCGCGGCGCAGCGACGGGTCGGGCGGCTGTTCGGCATCCGTGAGGCGCTCGTCGTCCGCACGGCGGACTGAGCGGGAGGGTCCGACATGTCAGGGACGCAGGCCGACGAGCCGGCGCTGCTGCGCCGCATCCGTGAGTCGGTCATCGGCGACGACCAGGTTATGCATGGCCCGTTCGGTCCGCGTCGGGTGACCTACGCCGACTACACCGCCAGCGGTCGGGCGCTGACCTTCATCGAGGACTTCATCCGCTTCGAGGTGCTGCCGCGGTACGCGAACACCCACACCGAGTCCAGCGGCACGGGCCTGCAGACGACCCGGCTCCGCGAGGACGCCCGGCGCCTGGTCCGCGAGGGCCTCGGTGGCGACGCGGACGTCGCGGTGATCTTCTGCGGCTCGGGCACGACGGCCGCGATCGACAAGATGATCGGCCTGCTGTCCTTGCGGGTGCCGGCCGGCCTCGACGAGCGGTACGACCTGTCCTCGCACGTCCCCGCCGCCGAGCGGCCGGTCGTGCTGGTGGGGCCGTTCGAGCACCACAGCAACCTGCTCGGCTGGCGGGAGAGCATCGCCGACGTGGTGACGATCCCCGAGGACGTCGATGGCCACGTCGACCTCGCCGTCCTGGAGCGGGCCCTCGTGGCCCACGCCGACCGCCCGCTGCGGATCGGGTCGTTCTCCGCAGCCTCGAACGTGACGGGGATCGTGACCGACACCCGAGCCGTCACCGAGCTGCTGCACGCCCACGGCGCGCTGTCGTTCTGGGACTTCGCCGCGTCCGCGCCCTACGTCGACGTGCAGATGTCCGAGGTCGGCATGGACGCGGTCTTCTGCTCTCCGCACAAGTTCGTCGGCGGGCCGGGAACGCCGGGCGTGCTCGCGGTGCGGCGGGACCTGCTGCACAACCGGGTGCCCGTGGTGCCCGGGGGCGGAACGGTCGCCTTCGTCTACCCGACCGGCCACCGCTACCTCGCCGACCCGGAGCAACGCGAGGAGGGCGGGACGCCGGCCATCGTCGAGTCGATCCGCGCCGGTCTGGTGTTCCAGCTCAAGCAGGCGGTCGGGGTCGACGTCATCCGCGAGCGCGAGGACACGCTGCTGCGGCGTGCGGTCGCGCACTGGCAGTCAGTCCCCGAGATCGAGATCCTCGGCAGCCTCGACGCGCAGCGCCTGTCCATCGTGTCTTTCGTGGTGCGACGTATCGACGCCGACGGCCGGCGTCAACGCCACCTGCACCACAACTTCGTCGTCGCGCTGCTCAACGACCTGTTCGGCATCCAGTCCCGGGGCGGCTGCTCCTGCGCAGGGCCGTACGGTCACCGGCTGCTCGGCATCGACGTCGACCGCTCCCACGCCCTGGACCGAGAGATCGCCACGGGCTGCGAGGGGATCAGGCCCGGCTGGGTGCGGGTCAACCTCAACTACTTCCTGTCCGAGGCGGTGGTGGACTACCTCGTGGACGCGGTCACGTTCGTCGCCCGCCACGGCTGGCGGCTGCTCGACGACTACTCCTTCGACCCGATGACCGGGCTGTGGCGGCACCGGGCCGGTCCGGTCGAGCCGCCGCTGCGCCTGGACCAGGTCACCTACGACCAGCAGACGGGCGCCATGCTGTACCCCCACCACGACGAGCCGGTGCCGGAGAGCGCGCTGGCCGGCTACCTGCTCGAGGCCGGGCGTCTCGTCACGGACCGGGGCGTCCTGGTGGAGCCCGTCGTCCCTGCGACGGACGTGTCCCCACTGTCGGCGGACTTCGAGCAGCTGCGCTGGTTCGAGCTGCCCGCCGCGTGCCTGGCGGCCCCCCGTCCCTGAGAGCCGAGAGACACGTCCTTCTGGTATCTGCCGGACACCGGGCGACTCCTCAGCAGTGCCATCACACAGCGCAGGGACGCGCAGACCCGGGCTTCTCCCCGAGCGCGCGTACCGCTCGATCAGGGAGGTCACGATGGGCACGACGGAGGACGTAGAACAGGACCGGCTGGACGAGCTGAGGTTGTCCGGGCAGGTCATGGGCACTCTCGCGGGGGACCCGAAGGCGTTCGCCGAAGCGGTGGACGCCTTCCGCGCCCAGGACCCGCAGCGCTTCCAGGCCGTGCTGGAGCGGCTCGGCCTGGTGGACCACTGCCGGGTCGTCTGCTCGTACCTGTGCAGCAAGCACTGCGTGTTCGTCTGCCACACGCTCGCGGGCCGGCAGGAGGGCCGGGCCGAGCTGGACGTCGACGAGTGGCGTCGCTTCGCCGAGCTCACCCGGCGGATCACCGAGGACGACACACTGCTGAAGCGCCTGGTCGAGGTCGTCGACCGCGTGGACGAGAAGGAGTTCCAGGCCGTCCTCGACCAGCTGCAGGCAAAGTCGTTTGCGCACCAGCTGTGCCACTGGCTGTGCGGGGTCCGGTGCCGGCTCGTCTGCCGCGTCCTCTGCCCGCCCCCGCCGCTGGTCACCGCGGTCGGTCTGGTCCCCAGCGGGCAGATCGCCGCGACAGGGCTCGCCGCGGGACCCAGCTTCCCTCCGGGACCGACCCCGGTGGACGTCACGTCCCCCGGCGGGGTCGGTGACCACCCGTACGGGGGAACGGCGAACCTCAAGGGCGTCTTCAACACCGCGGGGGCGAACCGGTACCGGGTCGAGGTGGCTCCGGTCGGCGGCGGGGCACCGTTCGCGGTGAGCACCGCGATCACCGACTACCGGTTCAACCCGGCGTGGCCGGGTCCCGGCGAGCCGCTGTACGTCTACTACACCCGGGCGGCCACGGGTGACTGGTACGACATCGCAGCGATGGGCCTGCTCGGGGCCGACTACCTCACGGACTGGAACACCCGCAGCGTGGCCGACGGGGGGTACGACGTCCGGCTGGTGGTACGCACCGCTGCCCTGACCGAACGGGTCAGCCCCCCGGTGCGTGTCGTCGTCGACAACACCCGCCCGAGCGGGCCCGGGCCGGGCGGTACCCCGGTCATGACCATCCGCCAGGGCGACCGGGAGCTGGACTGCTGCGAGACGGTCACGCGGGACGGCGGACCGATCGTGGTGCACGTCGAGGGCGAGGACCTCCACTTCTCGAGCCTGTCGGTGGCCCTGTACGGCGGTTGCAGCGTGAGCAGCGGGATCTTCTCGGCGACCTACGACGGGGACCTCGCCGACCGTGGGGCGCCCGCACCGGGCATCGACATCCCGTGGGACCCGTGGGCCGCGGGCGTCGACCCCTGCTGCTACGTCATCTTCTTCCGCATCCACGACCGGACCATCACGTCGAACTCCTGGTCCGGGGGCAACGCGGTCGCGGAGACCTGGCGGTCCATCACGATCGGCTGAGCTCTCGACGGGGCCGTCAGCGGCGGACCGAGACACCCCCGGAGGTGCTCCGCGTCCGGGCGACGCCTTCCAGCACGGCGGCCTCGGCGACGGCCTGACCGACCGCCAGGCCGACGCGGCGGTCGAGGGCGCTCGGGATGACGAACGAGGGCCGCAGCTCGTCCTCGCTCACGCAGCCGGCGATCGCGCGGGCGGCCGCGATCTTCATACCCTCGGTGATGGTCGAGGCGTGGGCGTCGAGCGCTCCGCGGAAGATGCCGGGGAAGCACAGGACGTTGTTGATCTGGTTCGGATAGTCGCTGCGGCCGGTGGCCATCACCGCGACGCGGTCGCCCACCTGGCTGGGTAGGACCTCAGGGGTGGGGTTGGCCATGGCGAACACGACCGGGGCCGCCGCCATGCCCTCGATGTCCTCCACGGTCACCAGGCCCGGTCCGCTCACCCCGACGAACACGTCGGCGCCCCGCAGCGCATCGGTGATGCTGCCCTGTCGCCCTTCGGCGTTCGTGTTCTCGGCGAACCACTGCTTGGCGGAGTTCATCCCCCCGCGGCCGCGGTGCAGGATCCCCTGCCGGTCGACACCCACGATGTCGCCGACCCCGGCCGCATGCATGATCTTGGCGATCGCCGTCCCCGAGGCTCCCACGCCCAGCACGGCCACCCGCAGGTCCGCCATCCGCTTGTCGACCAGCCGGAGGGCGTTCTCCATGGCCGCCAGCACGACCACGGCCGTACCGTGCTGGTCGTCGTGGAAGACGGGGATGTCCAGGGACTCGCGCAACCGCCGCTCGACCTCGAAGCAGTGGGGAGCCGCGATGTCCTCCAGGTTGATGCCGCCGAAGCCCGGCGCGATCCGCTGCACGGCCTCGACGATCGCGTCGACGTCACCGGTGGGGACGTCGAGGCAGATCGGGTACGCGTCGACGTCACCGAACGCCTTGAACAGCTGCGCCTTGCCCTCCATGACGGGCATCGCCGCGCGCGGGCCGATGTCGCCGAGCCCCAGCACCGCCGTCCCGTCGGAGACCACCGCGACGGAGTTGTGCTTGATGGTGTGGGTGAAGGCCAGGCTCGGATCCTCGGCGATGGCCGAGCACACCCGCGCGACGCCCGGCGTGTAGGCCATCGACAGGTCGTGCATGTCCCGCAGCTCCATCGTGGACTGGATGCGGATCTTGCCGGCCCGGTGGAATCCGAACGTCCGGTCCTCGAACTCCAGCACCTCGCAGCCGTCCAGACCGTGGACCGCGTCGTAGACCGCCTGCATGTGCTCCGCGTCCCGGCAGTTGACGATGATGTCCTCGTCCAGGTGCTCCTGCCTCGCCTCGAAGCCTTCCAGCGCGATGATGTTCGCGCCGACCTCGGCCACGGCGATGCAGAGCCGGCCGAGGGTGCCAGGGACGTTGTCCAGGCGCACGCGCAGCCGGACGGAGTACGCAGCGGTGGGGATCGACATCTGCGCACGCTACCCGTCGGCCCGCCCCTCAGCGCTGCAGGGGCGACGGGCCGGTGGTTGCCGTGGCAGGCTCGACCGATGCCGACGACCACCACGGCCGCCGTCCTGCTCCGCCACGGCGGGCCGGACGCGCTGGAGGTCCGCGACGACTGGCAGGTGCGTGACCCGGGGCCCCGTGAGGTGCTCGTCCGGGTCGGCGCCGCCGGGGTCAACAACACCGACCTGTGGACCCGGCAGGGCGCCTACGGCAGCGCCGACGACCCCGACGCAGTCGGGGGCTGGCTCGGCCCGCTCAGCTTTCCCAGGGTCCAGGGCGGTGACGCCGCGGGCGTGGTGGTCGACACAGGTTCCGACGCCGACGCGCACCTGATCGGCCGAACGGTGCTCGTGGACCCGGCGGTCTACCACGACGAGTCCCCCGACGCCACTCCGATCGGGTACCTGGGGAGCGAGATCGACGGCGGTTTCGCCGGCTACCTCGTGGTGCCCGCCGATCACGCGCACGACGTCAGCGACTCCCCCCTCACCGTGGCGGAGCTCGCCTGCCTGCCCGTGGCCTACGGGACGGCGACCCGCATGCTGCGCCGGGCCGGGGTCAGCACGGGCGACGTCGTCCTGGTGACCGGCGCCTCCGGCGGGGTGGGGGGTGCACTGGTCCAGCTGGCCCGGGCGCTGGGTGCCACGGTGGTGGCGGTGACGACCTCGGCCAAGGCGGCTGCGGTGACGCGGGTCGGGGCGGACCATGTGGTGCTGCGCGACGAGCCCGGTCTCGCGGCACAGGTGCGGGAGGTCGCCCCGGCCGGCGTGGACGTGGTCACCGACGTGGTCGGCGGGCCGGGCGTGGCCGAGCTGCTGCCGGTGCTCCGCGAGGACGGCCGCTGGGTGATCGCCGGCGCGATCGCGGGACCTGTGGTGCAGCTGGACCTGCGCCGGTTGTACCTGTCGGGCCTGAGCCTGATCGTCGGGCACGTGGGCACCATCGTGCTGCTGCCCTAGCCAGGGCCCATGACCCTCACCCCACGTCCACAGGGTGCGGGTAGGGCACGGCCCTTCCCTGGAAGGCCAGGATCCGTGTGTTGCGGACCTCCCCGCGCTCGATCTCCAGGGCCCGGGAGAGCGTCACGTCCTCCGCCCACGCCGCCGGCCCGCGCTGCACGAGGTCGAGGTAGGGCAGCAGCGCCTCGCTGATCGTCCACGTCGCGGACTCCCAGTACAACGAAGGCGTGTGGTCGACCGCGTAGTAGTGCACCCGGTCACCGACCTCGAACATCGGCTCGGCGAAGGAGGTGGGCCTGGCCCACGCGAAGCCCATGCCCTCGTCCACGGACACGTCGACGACGATCGTGCCGGGCGCGAAGGCGTGCGGGTCGTCCGCGAACACGAGCGGTGCCTCGGTGTCCTGGAGCATGCAGTTGACGATGATGTCGTGCTCGGCCAGGAACTCCTCGGCCGCCTGGGGGCCGGCCTGGCGCAGCACCTGCGCACGGCGCGGGTCGCCCTCGAGCCGCTCGAACTGCCCCATCGCCGTGCTGCCGAACGGGGCCGCGACCGCCGAGCTGTCGCGCTGGGTGATCACCTCTACGTCGTGGACCCCCATGGCGTTCAGGGCGCGGACCGCACCACGCGCCGTGGACCCGAACGAGATGACCGCTGCCCGGAGCTGCTTGCCGTAGGCACCCGTGGCGCCGCGCAGCTGCAGCGCGTGGATGACCGCGGCGTAGCCGGCGATCTCGTTGTTCAGGTGGAAGACGTGCAACGAGAAGGACCCCTTCGACGTCCAGTGGTTCATCGCCTCCCAGGCGATCACCGACAGCCTCTTGTCGATCGCCAGCTGGGTGAGCTCCGGGTCCTGCACGAGGTGCGGCCAGCCCCACAGCACCTGCCCGTCGCGCATCTCGGCCAGATCGGCGGCCACCGGCTTGGGCAGCAGCACGACGTCGGCGCGCCGGATCAGCTCCTCACGGTCGACGACACCGCTGACCCAACGGGCGATCTCGTCGTCCCCCACCCCGAAGTGCGCCCCGTAGCCGCGCTCGACCAGCAGGTGGGCTCGCACCTCTTCGTCGATCCGGTCCAGGTGGGCGGGGTGGACCGGACGCCGGCGCTCGTGGAGCTTGCGGGTGGTGCCGACCACGCCGATGGTGAGTCGTTCCATGAGGTCCTCGCTTGTCGGGACTGACGAGGTCCCGAGGTTAGGCCACGTCACCACTAGCCACGTAGGCGACCGCCGGCGACGAGGACGGAACCCACGGTCACCCTGAGACGCCGGTGGACCCCAGCAGCTGGTGCACGGCCCGGCCCGGGCCACCGTCGGAGTGGCCGAGCTCCGAGGACGCGACCGTCACCAGCAGGGCCGCCAAGACCTGCACCTGGACGTTCTGTTGCAAGGCGGTGCTCAGGAGAATCCTCGAGGCCTGGTCCGACGTACAGCCGAAGGTACCCATGATCAGCCCCTTGGACTGCTCGATCGCCACCCGGGTGTCGGGGAGGCACGTCGCGGGCGCGGACACCTCAGTGGTGGCGAACCGATCCGTGAGCCCGACCAGCGCCAGCAGCCACAACACCGCACGAGCCGGACGCGCCAGCAGGAGGCCGCCCTCCAGGCGGGTGTCGGCGTCGAGGAGCGCACCGAGGCCCGCGCAGTCCATGAACGACACCTCGGAGATGTCGAGCACCACGGTACGAACCCCGAGCTTGTCCAGGACGCGCACTGCCGAGGCCAGGAGCGGGGCCGAGGCCACGTCGAGATCGCCCTCCCAGACGACTCTCACGTCGTCGGGCCGGTCCTCAGGAACCGGGCGCGGCTCCGGCCCTCCGACGACCGCTGCGTCGAGCGTGTCGGACACGGCGCCTGCAGCTGCGGGGGTGTGGGCGGTCATCGGGGGGCCCGTCATCGACGTGGATGGGTGCGGTGACCGGGTCCGGGGCTACACGCGTGGCGATTTCAATCTACGCCCGGCGGAGGTGGTGCGCAAGGTGCGTCCGACGGGCTGGGGGCAGGACCACCGCTTGGGTCCGGCGAGAGGCGAGAGGCGAGTGTCGGTGCGTCGCGCCGGGCTACCGGGCCAGAACCATCGCGGTTGTCACCGCCTACGATCGTGGCCGGATGCCGACAGGAGTGCCGCGATGGGATCAGTGAGCCGGTCGACGGCCGCACCCGTGCCCGACGTCGGCGGCGCCACCGGCCGAGCCTGGTCGCGGTCCCGCCGGGTGATCGACGCCGCAGGGCGCACCCGAACCCCCCGCGCCGCGGCACCGGGATGATCGCTGGGTCCGCCACTGACCTCAACCCGGAAGCAACCCCAGGTCACTTCACGAGTTCTTCCTCGGCATGTTTCGGGGGTCGAGGGATCTCGAGACGCCGATCTCCCGGTTGTGCAACGCCGGCTCAGCCGTGGTGGAAAGTCCGGTGTCGTGATCACCCCGCCACCGAGGATGCGCCCTGCGGGCGGACCGCAGCGACTCCAGTACGTCGACCATCCCCTTCTCTTCATCTCTCGCGGGAACCGGTAGAGCGGGCATGCCCGCCCACCCCCGCCGACCGGTGGCGGATTCGGGGCGGACGGAGCCACGCCGCTCAGACGGTAGGCAGCGCGGCTGGGGCACCCAGCAGGTAGCCCTGCCCGTACGTCACGTTCAGCGAGCGGACGACGTCCAGCTCGGCCTGACGCTCGATGCCCTCGGCGACCATCTGAGCGCCGGTGCGGTCCGCGAAGGCGGTCAGCGCGGCGGCGAGCGCCTGCCGGGAGACGTCGGTGTCGATGCCGCGGACCAGGCTGATGTCGAGCTTGATCAGGTCGGGCATGAGCGCGAGCACGTGCCGCATGCTGGCGAAACCGGCGCCGGTGTCGTCGACCGCGATGCGAACGCCCCTCTCGCGCAGCGGCGCCAGAGCGGACGCGAGTGCGCGGTAGTCCTCGATCTCGTCGTGCTCGGTCAGCTCGAGCACCAGCCGCAAGGCCCGGTCGTCGTCGGGGAGAGCCGCCGCGAGCTCGCGGGCGAAAGTCGGCGACTGAGCGAACTCGGGCGAGACGTTGACGGCCAGGAGACCCTTGACGTCGGGCAGGGCGGTCAGGGCCGCGCGGACGGCGGCGAGCTCGAGCTCCTCGCCAACCCCCGCCGCCTTCGCGGCGGAGAACCAGTGCGCCGGGCCGGGCGTCCCGGCGGGGAACCGGGCGAGCGCCTCCACGCCGACCTGCTCCATCGAGTCCAGCGCCCGTATCGGCTGGTAGACGACCTGCAGCCCGCCCGCCTTATCGAGGTCGGTCAGCCGTTGGAGGATCTCGTGGTGGGAGACCGCGACCGCGTCCTCGGACTCGACGAGCTCCATGAGGACGGGGGCGAGGATGCGCAGGATCTCGGCGTCGCGGGGCCGCAGGGCCGCCTGCGGGTGGTTGGCGTAGGCGCACAGGGAGCCGTAGAGCCGGCCGTCGCGCCGGTGCATCGCCACACCGACGTGCGCGCCGACGCGGAATCCGGGGTCCAGGGACCTGGCGGTGTCGTCGGCACCGGCGTCGGGGACGACCTCGTCCAGCTGCCCGCTCAGCAGGGCCCGGCAGTACGTCCCTCCGGTCGGCGTGACCTGGCCGGAAAGGGGTGCGTCGGCCAGCGGCAGTGCCTGCACGTTGCGGAAACGACGTTGCTCGGCCCCGAGCTGCTCGCTGATGAACGCCACCTCCATGCCGAGCTGGTCGCGGGCGATCCGCAGCAGCGCGTCCACCCCGGTCGAGCTGGTCGTCGTCGGGGGCGGGTCCCGCCGGGCCGGCGACACCGGTCTGACGACCTGCGGCGCGGGCGCCGGCGAGCTGCGACGGACCTGCTTGTCGGCGTACATCGCGGCGTCCGCCTCCTGCCAGGCCAGCGGCAGACCCCCGGGGACGGGCTGGCGCTCGGCGGTGCCGATCGAGACGCTGACCCCGGAGGCCCCGAGCTGCACGCCCAGCCGCCGGGCGAGGACGGTGGCGCCGGCGGCGTCCGTGTCCGGCAGCAGCAGGCCGAACTCGTCGCCGCCCAGGCGAGCCAGCAGGTCGCCTGCGCGCAGGCGCTGGCGCAGCTGCCCGCTGGTGCGACGCAGGAGCTCGTCGCCCGCCTCGTGCCCTGCGGTGTCGTTGGTCCGCTTCAGGCCGTCCAGGTCCAGGACCACGAGGGAGACGGGGCTGGCGTAACGGGCCGCGCGCGCCTCCTCCGACGCCAGGGCGGCGTCCCAGGCCCGCCTGTTCCCGCAGCCGGTCAACGGGTCGGTCGTGGCGACGCTCTCGGCACGCTCAGCGCGCCGGACCTGCTCGCCCAGCACGAGCTCGTGGTGCAGGAGCAGGCCGAGCACGTCGGCAGCGACACGCACGGTCGGCAGATGCTCGTGCAGCGCGGCGCCCGCGCTCTGCATCCCGTGCGCGCACAGCGTCCCGAGCAGCTGCCCGTCGGGTGCGGGGATGGGCACGCTGATCACCGCCCTGGTCGGCAGACCCGCCCGGTCCCGGGTCAGGCGGTACGCCGGTTCCGCGTCGACGTTCGGAACCACCATCGGCCCGCCCTCGACCATCCGCGCGCAGAAGGTGCCTGACCACGGCATGGTGTCTCCGGGCTCCAACCCGAGCACGTCGTCGACGGCGGACAGCAGGACGTACTGCGAGCCGGTGCGGCGGGCGACGAGCCAGCTGTCCAGGCCGACCCGGCTGTGCAGGTCCTGCAGCAGCACCCGGGCAGCGGTGTCGAAGTCGGGGAGACCCCTGCCCGCCGAGGGCACCGCCGTGCTGTCGAGGTCCATGACCCAACTTCCCCCGCTGCCGCCCGCTGCTGCGCCGTTCCCCGGTGCGGGCCCGCTGCCGTCGTTGCCGGCCGACGTCCAACCTACCGGTGGCTACCGGCTGTGCAGACAGTAGCGATCCGCACACGGCGCGCAAACAAGATGCCTGATCTGCCGGACTGCGTGCGTCTTAGAACGCACGGAACGCCTCCCAGGTCAGCCCCTGGGTGAGCCCGGACGGGCACCAGGCGCATCGCCGAACGGCTGCGCACGCTCTACCTCGCCTGACACCTGGCATCGACACGCCCAGCCAGGAGTCCCCGCAGCCATGCAGCAGCCGCCCGGTCCGACGCCCGCCGACCTCGTCCTGCGCGGCGCGCCGCTGTACCGCGACGGCCGGTGGGACGGGGACTGCGTGGCCGCCACGGCCGGCCGCATCGTCGCGATCGGCTGGCAGGAGGACCTCGAGGCGTTCATCGGGCCCGGGACCACCGTGGTGGGGCTGGAAGGTCGCTGGCTGCTGCCCGCGTTCCACGACTCCCACGTCCACCCCGTGCAGGCGGGCTGGAGATGGACCAGTGTGACCTGACGGGCGAGTCGACCGTGCCGGGGTACCTCGAGCGGGTCCGCGGGTTCGCCGCCGCCCACCCCGACCGGGAATGGATCACCGGTGGCGGCTGGTCGATGGACTCCTTCCCCGGGGGGTGTCCCCGGCCGACCTGCTGGACGCTGCAGTCCCCGGCCGACCGGTGTTCCTCCCCAACCGGGACCACCACACGGCCTGGGTCAGCTCGCGGGCCCTGGAGCTGGCCCGGATCGACCGCACCACGCCTGACCCATTCGACGGACGCATCGAACGGGACCCGGACGGGCGGCCCAGCGGGGCGCTGCACGATGGCGCCATGGGCCTGGTCGGCGCCCTGACCCCTGTCCCCACCGCCGACGACCTGATGGCGGCACTGCTCACCGCGCAGCGCCACCTGCACTCCGCGGGCATCGTGGGCTGGCAGGACGCGCTGGTCGGACAGGGTCTCGGGATGCCGGACACGCTGGACACCTACCTCGCCGCCAAGGTCGCGGGCGTGCTCACCGCCGAGGTCGTCCTGGCACAGTGGTGGGACCGGGAGCGGGGGCTGGAGCAGCTGTCGGAGCTGGTCGAGCGCCGGGAGCGCGCCGACCGGGCGGGGCTCGACGCATCGAGCGTCAAGATCATGCAGGACGGCGTCTGCGAGACGCGCACGGCGGCCATCTGCAGCCGTACCTGGACACCCAGGGCCGGGCCACGGACAACCTCGGGCTGACCTACGTCCCCGCGGACGACTCGCCCGCTACGTCGCCGCCCTGGACGCCGAGGGGTTCCAGGTCCACGTGCATGCCCTGGGCGACCGGGCCGTCCGCGACAGCCTGGACGCCGTCGAGCATGCCCGGGCGGTCAACGGGGCGCTCGGGCATCGGCACCACCTCGCGCACGTGCAGGTCGTCGACCCTGTCGACGTCCCGCGCTTCGCCGAGCTGGCGTCGTCGTCAACGCGCAGCCGTTCTGGGCCTGCCGCGATCAAGCCATGGACCTGCTGACGCTGCCCTTCCTCTCCGAGGGCGCCCGCGCCCAGCAGTACGTATTCGCCTCCCTGCTGCGCTTCGGGGCCCGGCTCGCCTGCGGCAGCGACTGGCCCGTCTCCGACGCGGCCCCCTGCGCGGCATGCACGTCGCGGTCAACCGGCGCGCCCCCGACCAGCCACCGGACGCGCCGGCACTGCTCGCGCACGAGGCGCTGTCCGTCCGCGAGGCGCTCGCCGATGACACCATGGGGACCGCCTACGTGAACCGGCTGGAGGACCGCACCGGCCGCCTCGAGGTGCACCGCCTCACGGACCCGACGGGTCATTAGGCGGATCCTCGTGACGCTGACAGATCACGGACCGTGGACGCACCGGGCTCAAGATCGACCGGGTCCACGCCGATTCTTCTCGCGGCACCGCTCTGGCTGTCGAACCTGAACCACCACCTGACCCCGACACGACCAACGCCGACCGGTCCTCACCTTTGACCGCACCAGCCAGGAGTCTCTTCGTGGCCGCATCACGTTCCTGTCCATCCTGCGGACATTCCACCGCCCCCCTGAGTGCCCTCACCGGCGGGGCGCAGGCCGGATGAGCTCCCTCAGCGCGCACGTCACCCGCTCATGACCCGTTCGCAGACTGGGCGGTGGAGAGCCACCAGAGCTGAGCGGTGTCGCGCACCGGCCCACCGCTGGACGACTGGAAGCACGAGAGCCTGCTCGACCTGCTGCAAGAGGTCAGCAGAAGGGGTCGCAGCGACTTGACGGGGCGCGGCACCGACACCAGCGGGCGCTGCAGGACGTCGAGATGACCTCCGAGGTCCTCAGGGACCACCCCGCCCCGTCCCGAACCCCTCGACCACAGGAGCCCCCGTGCAGCAGCTCGTCGTCACCCGCGAGACCCTCACCGCCGCGATGACCAGCGCCGGTGCGGGAGAGGTCGCCGACCAGGTGTGGAGCGCCCTCGCGGCCCGTCCGGCGGCGTCGACCCCTCGGGCGGAGCGCCTCGTCGACCTCCAGTCCGTCGCGTGGTACGGCGGCGGGACGGTGGCGCTGGTGGCGATGAGCATCTTCCTCGGCACCGGATGGTCGGACAACGGCCCCGCGGTCGGGCTGGCCATCAGCCTCGCCTACCTCGGCACCTTCGTGGCGCTGGCCGAGGTGTTCCGTCGCCGTGGCCATCGCGTCCCCGCCGGGCTGATGGCGACCGTCGCGGTGGGGGTCGTGCCCGCGGTGGTGTACGCGCTGCTGTCCCTCACCCTCTGGCCGGGTGGCGAACCCACCAGCACGCCGCTGGACTACCCCGACTTCTACACCTACATCAGCGGCGGGTGGGTGGCGCTGGAGGGGGCGGTGCTGGTCGCCGCCGCCGCGGCGTGGTGCCGCTACAGGCTGTCCTTCATCCTCGCCCCGCTGATGGTGGCGGGGTGGTTCGCATCG
>Ga0105045_10000897_pt1 | contig 23114 bp, 23 predicted proteins | sample MAT02_FD_78089 | JGI IMG/M metagenome (GOLD analysis project Ga0105045, IMG submission 78089) | Freshwater microbial communities from Lake Fryxell liftoff mats and glacier meltwater in Antarctica - MAT-02 (megahit assembly) | ecosystem: Environmental > Aquatic > Freshwater > Ice > Liftoff... | reverse complement strand
CGTTTATAAATTTTGTATCGATCAACGTTGAAGTCCTTGCTTCTGGGTTTTGTGATGAGGTCATTATGATGGGTGTATGAAACATATTCAGGTCTTAGATCTAGAGCTTTGCCTATCGCCAGAACGGGCTGTTTATATTCAAGACTTAGGGCTTTTATTGGTTGCCGACGTTCATCTTGGGAAGTCAGAAACCTTTCAGCAAGCTGGAATTCCCATTGCCAGTCAAGTCAACGAGCAAACCCTCGCTCGGCTGACGCAACTTTGTCACCAGCTAAACCCACAGGAAATTTGGATCTTGGGAGATCTTTTCCATGCTCGCAAGGGTATTAGTGAGGGCTTGTTGCAGGTTTGGATGCAGTTTTTAGAGGGCATTTCAGCCTCTGTTCATTTAATTTTAGGGAACCACGATCGCGCACTGGTGCCGCTGTTAGCCCCTTTTCAGTTAACCTGCTACGTTCAGCCCGTAGAATTCAAGCACTTGCTATTGAGCCACGAGCCAATTGAGCGATCGCCCATCCCCCTCTCTTCTGAACAGGCACCCCCAAAACTCAACATTTGTGGCCATGTTCATCCCTGCCTGCGCTTACAAAGCCGCCTCGACTCTCTGCGGCTCCCTTGCTTTCATCTCGATCGCCAACAGCATCGGCTAGTTTTGCCTTCCTTCGGAGAATTTACTGGCGGCTACGAAGTGACTCCCACCGATGACACGGTTTTATATGCGATCGCAGAACAATCCATCATTCCATTTGAAGGCTGCCCCCAGCCCTTGTCAAAACATTCCTCCCGTCGCCGACGGTAGCACCCTCCTACCACCCAAAGAATCTAACGATAGAATCGGAAGGATTCTATCGTTAGATTCTTTTTTGACCCTGACCTTGGGCTGAATCGACCCTGTAACGGTAAATGGGCGATCGCCACTATGCAGTTTCCCCGCTTCTTGCTCTTTTGGATCCACGTCAACCTTAAAACCCTCCGCCGCTTAATCGATCGGTCGGGTCAGCAACGATTACCCGGTCTAGCTGCCGAAATGGCCTATAGCCTGATGCTAGGGCTATTTCCTGGCGTCCTGAGCATCCTCACAGCCATCGGTATTTTTACCCCCCTGCGGCGTACCCTCGAGCAATTGGTCTGGCAACTCCGAGGTGTGATCCCCGATGCGGCGATGGGCTTGATTCAAGGGTTTGCCGATGACGTCACCACCACCCGCGATACGGGCCTCTTTTCTATCAGTTTTGCGATCGCCATCTGGGTCACCTCTGGAGCCCTCAGTGCCGCCATGTCCGCACTTGACCAAATCCACCAAATTCCTAGGGATCAAATCCGTCCCTTTTGGAAAGCCAAACTCGTAGCTCTCATTTTGACCATTGGCTCCATTTTCTTAGTCATGGTTGCCGTGGCGATTGTATTTATCAGTAGCCTGCTCCTTCGGCAGCTTGTAGGCTTTGATAGACCCCTTTCCCCTTGGATTTTGTGGCTCTGGCAACTGGCCAATTTCCCCATCGCCTTAGGGGTCATGTCAATGACCTTTGGGTTTATCTATCGCTTTGGCCCCAGCCGCTGGAACCCAGGCAAACCCATTATGCCCGGAGCCATTGTGGCTGCAATTCTGTGGGCGATCGGGTCTAACCTGTTTCGGCTATATGTTGCTAATTTTGCTGACTATAACCGCACCTACGGAGCTGTCGGTGCCGTGATTGTGATGATGCTGTGGCTCTATTTATCTTCCTTAGCCATGCTGCTCGGCGATCAGTTAAACATGATTGTGGGCGAGTCGATGCCTAAACATCTGGCTCGAACCCGCAAGTCTAAACCCAACGCCCCTTCATAATTTGCCCAGCTAGCATTTTCTAGGCAGAAATTTGCCTCAGCTAAGGGCGGTTTATGAGGGCTGCTAGAGCCTTGTAAAAGCGATCGCCACCCCTTCTAAACGTCGTCTAATTTGAAACCCAGAGTTTGCCCTCACCCTAAATCCCTCTCCCCAGGGAGAGGGACTTTGAAAGCCTTTCCGGCTCCCCCTCGCCCTTTGGGAGAGGGGCTGGGGGTGAGGGCTAAAACTACAGTTCTCAACGTGGACTTGGTTTAACAGTAATCTCCCTAGTTTTTGAAAATTTAGGGAGAATCCGTGGGTGCATCCCAGTTGTGTGACCCTCACCCTAAATCCCTCGCCCTGAGGGAGAGGGACTTTGAAATCCGGCTCCCCTTCTCCCTCGGGGAGAAGGGGTTGGGGGATGAGGGAGCCAAATTTGCAAAAGTGGGATGTACCTGAATCCGTTGACTGAGCGCCGCTCAATACCTAAGGTTTTAAGGATAAAAGCCCAGAGCCGGTAACCCCAAAGATTCATCCCAACCCATCATCAGATTCAGACATTGCACAGCCTGCCCAGCTTGCCCTTTGAGTAAATTGTCGATCGCTGACATCACAATTACACGGCCAGTGCGCGGGTCGATTTCGATGCCGATATAGCAAAGGTTTGTGCCACTCGCCCACTTGGTCTGGGGATAGGTGCCACTGGGCAAAATGCGGATCCAAGGGCACGACCGATAGAAAGCGTTGTAGATCGTGAGCAGATCATCACGCACCAGCCCGGGATCACGCATAGTCGCGTAAATCGTGGCCAAGATGCCGCGCACCATAGGGATGAGGTGCGGCGTGAATTGAACTAAAACTTCATGCCCAGCCAAATCACTACAAACCTGCTCAATTTCGGGGGTATGGCGATGTCGCCCGCCGACGTTGTAGGCTCCGAAGGAATTATCCGCTTCTGCCAGCAACATACTGACCTTAGGCGGTTGGCGTCCACCTCCAGAGGTTCCTGATTTAGCGTCAATAATGGCAGTTTCGGGCACGATTAACCCCTGTTTTAGCAGGGGCGCAATCCCCAACAAGCTGGCCGTCGGAAAACATCCCGGACAACCAACCAGTTGGGCTTCTTTGATGCGGCTGCGGTAGAGTTCTGGGAGGCCGTAAACGGCAGTACTGGCGATCGCATGATCATCCCGCTCCATCCGATACCAAGTGCTGTAGGTCTCTAGATCACTAAACCGATAGTCAGCCGAAAGGTCTAATACTTTGCACCCTTTTTCGAGAAGGCGCGGGGTCATTTTGTAGGCCAGCCCATTGGGTAAGGACAGGAAGACGACATCGCAGCGATCGCCAATCACCTCCACATCTACCGCTTCTACCGTGAGAGCTACCCGGTGGCCCAAGTGCGGATAAATTTCACCAAAGGATTGCCCCACGGTGCTGTTCCCACCCAAGTAAACCAAGTCTACGTTGGGGTGGTCTAACAACAGCCTCACTAATTGAATGCCTCCGTAGCCGGATGCGCCTACAATCCCGACGGTTACACGTCCCAGATCACCCATGATTGCGACCTACAAAACACATCAGCATTTCAGCCCAGCTTCGTTGCTCTTGATACCGCTCTTGATATCGCTCTGGACACTGCTCTTGACACTGCACGTTACATCGAACTCTCTGTCGCACGCTTGATCGCACTTTGTTATGAATAAGGGTTAGCCACTGTCATTATTGCGTAGGAATACAATAAACCAACCTGTCGGATTGTGCTACAAGATTTTGCCACTAGCCGCAATTCTCATTTCGTAAAATGCAATAGCTATCGGGTGGAGTGTCTGGTTCTAAATCGGCCAGCCTGACCGAGAGCCGCTGACCCTATCAGGCAACCGCTGCTCAGGCAAACGCTGCTCGGCCAACTGCTGGCCATGGGTTAATCCTCTTCGTCTGCCTCGGCTCGCGCAGCCTCCCGTTCTTCATCTTCCATCGCCTGAATTTCGAGGAGTAATACCTCTTCTTGTTCATCAAATTCGTCTTCCGGAACATCGCCCATATCAAAGGCGAGTTGCAGCGCGAGGAGTTTCTTTTTCAGGTTTTCCTTTTCATTGAGATGGGGTTCAGCCTGCTCCAGAATCTTTTCGGCAATCCAGGTGAGGCCACCGATGGGGCCTGTGATCGGGATGGCTAGCAAATCTAACAACATAAAATCTCTCAGGGGTGGGGCTAAGGTTAGTAATTAGGGCTGAGAATCGGGAACATAGGGCGTCGTCCGCCAACGCTCATCGCTCCGTCAATCTACTTAATTCTCTAACTGGGCAAAGTTATAAGGAGATGTGAAGTTGTTGTAGCGGATGCGGAGACGATTCTCGAACTGATGATCGAGGGCTTCAACCGCATGGCCAAACTTAGCTTCATCATCCCAAGGAATTAAGTAGGCGGCGTTATAAATCATGCTTTCGGTCATCGGGTCATTTTCGACAGTGGCGATCGCCATTGGCTCCAGTGCCTGCCGAAACTCATCAATAATCCCCTGCTTCCGGGCGGCCATCGCCTGCTCAACGGCTTGGCCAATCCGCACAACTTCATCCATACTCAGGGTCTTTCCTTCAAGGCGATCGCGCTCACCCCGTAGCCCCTCATTCTCCTTCATCAAGGTTTCGAGTTCTTGACCCTCTTCCCAAGTGAGCTTGATCCCCACTTCTCGCCGTCCGTCTAACTGCTCAAATAACTGCTTGAGTGTGTCACCCCGGGGGCGCAATAATTGCTCTTCAACGGTCTGCCAGTCCGCAATAATTAACCCAAACTGTAACGGCAACAGCGTCCGAAATCCTTCATTCATGGCGTGCTCCAAAACCCGCTCATGGCCTAGCAGATTTTTCCGGCTCGCCAAATAGCGCTCCTGTTGAGCCTCCGAATAGAGAAACACAAAGCCGTCAATGGTATGCGACTGCACAGGCTGCTGATCTAGCCCATTGACCTCCAACGGATGGGGGCCGGGTTCCGGGAAAATGCCGTATAAGTAAAATCCAAATCCCATAGTGTTGTGTAGGTGCCTTGCTCCGAAGGGTGTTGTATAACTGCCTACTGCCGATCAACCCAAAATCCCTATGCTTTGGCATTCTCAATGTTTAGAATGCCAACCCACAAAACGCCTCAAACCCACAAAACATCTCAAATTTAGCGGTATTTCAGTGGCCTAGGGGCATGATGGCCGAGGCTCTATCTTGAGAGTACCCACTGTTCCCTAACTCATCCGCAAACTGTAGAGAATCTCAAGGTTATTTCTTGGAATTGCAGGTCTTTCCCTCAGATTTGCCCCCCATCCGGCCAACATCCTCCTCGCCTTCTGTGAATAATCGTTGAATAACCGATCGCGATCGCCAGATCTGTGGCCGGAGCTATAGCCAGACACCCGCGATGGCCAGCCCCCTCGCTCGCCTCGAACCTAGCGAGGTAAACGCTTGGAGATCTGCGGGTTAAGGTGTTCCAGATGGCCAGGTTTCGACTGCGCTCAACCTCCCGTGATCGAGGGCTGAGCGCAGTCGTTCGCGCAGCGTCTCCCCCAGGGGAAAAGCCCGATCAATGATTACCTTATTTCCTGGCGAGTCCCTTGCGTTAACACACTTGCCTTAATTGGAATGATTACAGCGATAAAATTCGGTTCAATTTCCACGTCTCCCAGCAACCCGCTTTACACTGATAAAAGATTGTTAGCCGTATTACGACGAGTCACCCATTATGACGACAACCCAAGATGCACGCGACCTCATGCGTGCGGCCTACGAAAATCGCTACACCTGGGATCGCAGTTTTCCTGGCTACACCGCTGATGTGCAATTTGACTGGAACGGCACCGCCTACCCCGGAACCGTGACCGTCAACCCCACCCTCAGCGCTGCAGTCCGTGGGATCGATGACGAAGCTGCCAAAAAGCAAATCCTTGGGCAGTTGCAGGAAGTTGCTATCCATCGCATTCGTCGCTCTTTCGACGAAACCCACGCCAAAAATAGCTTTGAGCTAGCAGAAACCGACGAAACCGGAGCCGTAAAGCTGTTAGTCGGTGGCAAATCATCTGGCGACTATTACAAACTCCGCGATAACGAAGTGGTGTTGGTGCATCGCCATATCCATGGGGTGGTGGTAACGATCAACACCTTTACCAGCCAGCAAACCGAGGCAGGCTACCTCTCCCACACCTACGACTCGGTGTATCACGACCCTCAAACCGGAGAGCAGAAGGGCGGCAAGAGCCTGTTTGAGGATCATTACACCAAGGTTGGGGAGTTTTATCTGCTCACCCAGCGCACCATCCAAACCGAAGGCGAAACCCCAGACACAAAATCCTTCAGCTTTAGCAATGTGGCGCTGCTGCAACCTGCCCCTGTCGCCGTATCCTAAGGCGTTCAAAAACCTCGGGGGCGGCGCAGTCACCCGAGGCCTGAAGACTTAAACAACTTATTTGTTGATAAAGTCTGCCATCCTCTAAAATAGAGAGGAATTGCGATCGCACATTATTCCAGCCACTACTTCCTATGGAACTAACCACAGTCAACGTCGAACAAGTCTTAGATGAACTCCGCCCCTACCTCATGTCCGATGGCGGCAACGTAGAATTGGTGGAACTTGATGGCCCCGTGGTGCGCCTGCGCTTGCAAGGTGCGTGCGGCTCCTGCCCCAGTTCAGCTATGACCCTCCGCATGGGCATCGAACGCAAACTCCGCGAATCTATTCCTGAAATTGCGGAAGTCGAGCAAGTATTCTAAGGGTTTTAACCCATCAACATTCAAAACATAGGACTGTGGGCTTACTCCCATATCCTATGTTTTTTAGTTTCTAAAGGCTTTTTAGGTTTTAAAGGCTCTTTCAAAGTCCTATGGCAAGCAATGTGGCTGGGGTCATCGCAGTCAAGACAACCGTTTGGCCTGAGCTAGTCGAAGCCGCTCACCCTGCTATCAGATCAGGGCAGCCGAAGTGGCCTAGTCAGAGGAGCGATCGTGATCCCCATAGATCCTTTAAATCCCCTAGATCCTTCTGCGTGACGGGGAGATCTGGGGGATCGTGCCTCGATCCCTGGTGGATGAAGACTGGTGGATGAAGATTCTGTGGATTGGAGTAGGGGAATGGCTGAAAAGTTGGCTGAGGCTAGAATAGAGTATCTATCGCCGCAGTTTTATATTTTATGTGCCTGCGTCTGCCCTGTTGACGTTATGACAAGACGTTTTTTTTGCACTGCCAAGCCATAGCTGACTGAAATATAGCTGACTGAAATATAGCTGACTGAAATATACCCGTTTGAGATATGCCCGTTTGAAATTGGACTATCAAACCCATGCGCCCACCTTCTTTAGCTCATTACCTCTTCTTCATCGCCGTTACGGGCTTAAGCTTGCTGAGTGGCTGTACAGAGTCTACATCCCTCACCCAGGCTAGTACCCCAACAGCCTCACCCATACCCACGGCTGCGCCTGTGCCCGTTGTGGCTGAGGCCTCTCTTCCCGATGCGGCCAGTTTGTTGGCTGAAGCTGAGGCTCAGGGCACCCAAGCGACATTGTTGGCACAGTCGGCTCAATCTTTGGATGATTGGGATTTGGTGGCGACTCGGTGGGAACAGGCGATCGCCCTTCTAAAGCGCATCCCTGACAACACCCCCCAAACCGCCTCGGCTCGTCAACGCATCACCGAGTATCAGCAGAGCCTAGCCACCGCTCAAACCCAGGCCGATCGCCCAGCCACCACAACTGCCGTGCGGCTCAATCGCCCGGAGCCTGAAGCGCCTGCCCCAGAGACAGCGACACCCACAGAAGAATCCTCTGCAACAGAATCCTCTGCGACTGCGGCAACAGATCCGGTTGAAGACCCCACGATAGCGCCAGAGGCCGCGTTAGCGGCTCACCTCAGCCAGTCGGGGGCACGGATGTATGCGGCTTATTGGTGCGGATATTGCCGCCGCCAGCAGGAGTTGTTTGGGGCAGAAGCCGCCCAACGGTTAGAGATTATAGAGTGTGATCCCCGAGGGACGAACCCCCAAGTCGATCGGTGTCGGGCAGCAAACGTCGCGAGTTTCCCGACCTGGGAAATCAATGGCCAGATCTACCGGGGGCTACAATCCCTCAATCAGTTGGCCGATGCATCGGGCTACCAAGGTTCTCGCAATTTTAGAAACTAATCAGTCCGGCGGTGCTTCGATTCCTCCGTCCCTACGCTCACCCCACTCCTATGGCCTTCAGCAGATGGTTCCTAAAATTTAGAGGCGGGCGATCGCCCCTCGTCTGGCGTTGGGTGGGGCTGTCGCTGTTGCTGGTGGTGGGCTTGGGGATGGCGATCGCCGCCAGTCAAATTCGGTTTGCCCAACTCTTTCAACCCCTCCAAGCCTTCGTCTTTGGCCTCGAAGACCTTTACCAACCCTGGTTTGCGCAGCACTCAACCCAATCACCTTGGTTGTTGCTGCCCCTGGCTTTTTTGGGTGGTTTGCTGGCGAGCCTATCGCCCTGCATCCTCTGCCTATTGCCCATAAACCTGGGCTACATCGGCACCCGCGACATCACCTCCCGCAAAGATGCCCTGGTGAAGGCCACTGCCTTTGTTTTGGGGGTCGCCACAACCCTCAGCGTAATTGGGTTATTTTCATCGCTGGCCGGGGCGATCGCCTTTCAGTATCGAGGCTATCTCAACCTAGCCATCGGTGGCCTCATCCTGATCATGGGCTTGAGCTTGCTCGAACTCATTTCGCTAAACCTGCCGAGCTTGGGCGATCGCCTTCCCATTGCCAACCCCTACAGTTTTGGCCTCACCTTTGCCCTAGTCACCTCCCCCTGCGCCAGCCCCATCATGTTTGCCGTCATCGCCGCTGCCGGAGCCACCGGCTCTCAGGTCTACAGCATTTTGGCAATGATGAGCTATGCCCTGGGATATACCGCCATTCTCTTTTTTGCTAGCGTCTTCACGGGGTTAGCCAAGCAAGCGCGCACCCTACTGACCTACTCCAGCCAGCTTCTTCGCCTTGGGGGAGGGTTACTACTGCTGATCGGAGCCTACTACATCGCCAGTGGTATTCAGTGGATTTTGTTAACCCAATCGTAAAGCCTCCATAAAAGTCTGTATCAAAAAATACTTTTGTGCCATAATTTGACCAGTCAGGGTACAAAATATGGAGTGAGCTGTTTCCCCTTGAGTTTCTCTGGAGATCTCAAGTTTGCATCCGTACCCTGGGGATAGTCCCGGTGTGACACACCCTAGATTTCGCCCTAGGTTGAAGATCCACCCCGAGGTTCAAGGTCAGTTGCTCGAACCAGCCCCAGCTTAGGCTCCTACGCCTGCTGGTTGGGAAGATGGCAAGATTTAGGATCTGTGCGATCGCCAACTTTGGCCTATTCCTAACACCATGTCCAAAAGAATTGCCTGCAAGGCTAGGGAGGAAAACCCATGTCAACTCGCCCCAACGCCAACGTTAGCCGCATCCGTGACTTAGATCGCGCCGTCCGCTCTTATCGATCCCAAGATTTGCGCGGTGCTGAATTATTTCGCCAATGGAAGGCCATCCGCGATGCCTCGCTGTCTTTAGAGTTACCCGCTGGCGAAGGTGACGGTATCCCCGGTGACGACAGCTATTAGATATTGGGCGATCGCCCCCTCAAGAACGAGATCACAGCTATTTGAAAAACCGCTGCCATCGCCATTGTTATTGGATTGCCATTGGATTGCCATTGGATTGCCATTGAACTGCCATTGGACTGTCATTGGACTGTCATTGGATTGTCATTGGATTGCCATTGGATGATTATCGCCATGCCCCGACTGATGAGATCCTCTTCTTATTCCGTCGTTTTTACATAGGCGAGAAGCACCCCTAGGTGGGTGTTGACCCTGATTTCAAAGGATTCTAGGAAGTTAGTCACCTAATTAGACACCTGAAAGACTCCCGACGTCTCAAAGACATCGGGAGTCTCAGGGTTTAAAGGGCTTGATGGTCGTAGCCAGATCGGGCAACTGGCGGAATGACTGGGAGGTTCTTGCCTTAAACGGATTCGCTACGGCTGTATGCTTGACTTTATGGCAGATTCTCTTGCCCGAAGATATATGAAAGGTCGAAGCGAGAGATCTGAACTAAACTGGCGTGGAGAATCCGGGAATATGCATGGGATGTTGTGGAAAAGACAGTAGCATTCCAGTCCAATGGGCGATAACATGAGTGGTCTGACCCCTTTTGACGCAACGTTCTCTCGATTTGTAGCGAAACTCACGGTTGCTGATTAAAACCATTCCAGTCTTCGCAGTTCTGCTCTGCTAACTCCGTGTTTTCAGCGTAGCGAAGTGGGTAACTTCCCTTTTTGGTTTTAAGCTGTCTGAGCTTTCACAGAGATCTGAGCTTCCACAGAGATCTGACGGAAGACGCCAGCTCATCAAATGTTTGGAGCTTACCCTGGTTCGATCGCACATCTAAATCGCGCATCTAAGACGACGATGACGGATCTGACAATCGACATCGGATACTGGGTAACAATCGCGCCTGGGTCTATTTGTTAGGGTCTGGGTAGGGCGATCGCCCAATCAAAGGAGACAATAGGAAAAATCAGTCTGTGTGCACTACCACTATGACGTGCTGCCTCAATCCAAAATGTAAGCAACCCATTAACCCAGACGGTGCAACGATCTGTGAAAGTTGTGGTGCCACAATTCCAGCCCTGCTGCGGGGGCGATATCGGCCTGTAGAACCTATTGGGCAAGGGGGCTTTGGTCGCACCTATCTTGCTTACGACGAAGATCGCTTGGGCACTCGCTGCGTCGTCAAGCAATTTTCGCCCCAAGTGCAAGGCACCAAATCCATCGAGAAGGCGGTTAAGCTCTTCAACCAAGAAGCCGTAAGACTAGATGAACTGGGGGAGCATCCCCAAATTCCGCGATTATTAGCCTATTTTGAGCAAGAAGGCTTTTTGTACTTGGTGCAACAGTTCATCGAAGGCCAAAGCCTGCTGCAACAAATGCGCCAGAGTGGAGGCTTTAATGAACGCCAAATCCGTGATTTATTGGCCGATTTATTGCCCATTCTGCGATTTATCCATGGGCACCAAGTCATTCATCGTGACATCACCCCTGCCAATATCCTTCGCCGCCAACCCGATAACCGCTTGGTGCTGATCGACTTTGGCGTGGCCAAGCAGATTGGAGAAAGCACCCCTGGGGAAACAGGCACCCGCATCGGCACCGAAGGCTATGCCCCCATTGAGCAGTTTCGGGGCGGGCGCGCCTACCCGGCTAGCGATATCTACAGCTTAGGGGCCACCTGTCTGCACCTGATGACCGAAAATCGCCCTGACAACCTTTATGACCCCCTCGAAGGCCGTTGGATTTGGCGCGAACATCTGTTAGAACGGGGCACCGTCGTCAGTGACCAGTTTGCCGAAATCATGGATTTGATGCTCAAAGATTTGGTTAACGAGCGTTACCAATCGGCGGATGATGTCATGCGAGATCTCAACGCTGACTACTTCATTCCTTCGGCACCGGGTAGCAAGACGGGACTTCCTAAATTTAGACCCCCCAATCTTTCCTCGCGCACGGTACGCACCTCACGGGCACCTGACAAGGTTCCGCCTCCCCCACCTTCAGCGGCAACAAGGCAGGCCCAACGATCAGCCGCCACGCGCCAAGTTGCCCCAGAGCGAACATCACGGCCTCCGCTGTCCAATCCTCCCACATCGCGCCCTGCCAACATCCGCCCGACGACGATGCAGTCTTCGGGTTGGAACTGCATCCATACCCTCACGGAACATGCTTCTTGGGTAACCAGCGTTGCCTTGAACGGCACCGGCAACTTGATGGCCACCGGAAGTTTAGATGACACCGTCAAGGTCTGGAATCCGCTGCGGGGAGAGTTGATTTACAACCTGACTGGCCACACCCGCGATGTCAATGCGGTGGCCATTAGCCCCGATGACAAGACCTTAGTGAGTGGCAGCGATGATTGCAGCGTGAAGGTATGGTATATACCCACGGGGGCGTTGCAGCGCACCTGCACCGGCCATGCCCGCGATGTGAATGCGATCGCCATTCACCCCGATGGCAAAGTGCTAATTACGGGCGGTGAAGATCGCACCATCCGCATCTGGCAACTAGCCAATGGCGCACCCCTGCGAATTTTGCCGGGGGTGCTAAGCATGATCAAAACCATCGCCATCAGCCCGGATGGTCAAAGTTTTGCCAGTGGTGGCCTCGATAATAAAGTGCGGCTTTGGAGCTTGCAAACCTTACAGCAGCAACGGTTGCTGGCGGGGCATGTCAACGCGATCAATGCCCTTGCCTATAGCCCGGATGGTCAATTTTTGGCCAGTGCTAGCCGCGATAAAACCATCAAACTATGGGATCTCAAGTCAGGCAACTTGGTCAAAAGCTTTGCCGACCATACCCGCGATGTCAATGCCGTGGTGTTTTACCCTGATAGTAAAACCCTAATTTCGGGCAGCAGTGACACCAGTATCAAACTGTGGAATATAGAAACTGGAGAGGTCATTGACACCTTCCTCGGCCATGCCGAAAGTGTAAACGCCCTTGCTTTAAGTGATGATGGCAAGATTTTGGTGAGCGGTAGTTCTGACAACACGGTGCGGGTTTGGCATCGGTCATAGCTCTATCGGTCTTTGCTCTGAGCATTTTTCATACCCGCTAAACCTCAGAGTCTGCTCTGGCCTGCCAGGTTTTGCTCGCTTAGCTCCCGAGGCTGACAATGCCTGACCATTGCACCTTTTTCTCTGGGTTGCGGCGATAGGAGAAGAAATGCGCAGGGGTTTGATAGGTGCAGTAGGGGGCGATCGCCACTTGCTCAGACTCTAGCCCCAGTTGCAGGAGTTGGAGGCGATTGACCTGGCGGACATCCAACCGAACTCGACCGGGCTGGGGGTCGGCCACCAACGGTGATTCTGGCAACTGGTGCAAGGCGGCCATCACACCTTCGATGCTCTCTGGGGATCGCTGGGAGAGGGGAAGCGGCTGGGGATCGGTGTAGGTTGGCAGCGGGGCAAGGGGCGGCAAGAGCGTGGAGCCGACCTCCGCCGCAACGGCCTGGGTAACTTGGTACACAGACCCCGCGATGGCAGGCCCCAAGGCTACGCGCAAATTGGCGCGCTGACTGCCCTGCTGCTCAAGGCGGGCGATCGCCCTCGGCACGATCTGGGCGGCAGTTCCTCGCCACCCCGCATGAACCGCTGCTACTCGCCCCGTTTGGCTATCGGCAATTAAGGCAGGGACACAATCGGCGGAGCACACCCATGCCCCTTGGCCAGCTTGCTCGGTGGCCACCCCATCGCCATCGGGGACAGTCGCGTCTCGGGTGGGGCGATCGCCAGCACTACCCTGCCAATGCTGGATTTCTGCGGGGGTTAGCACGATATTGCCATGTACTTGGCGCAACCGATAGGCGATCGCCGCTGGGTGTAGGGCGGTTGTTAGCTCGGCGGGGGGCTGTGGCGACCAGTGGCGTGTAAAAAAACCGTGGGGAAAATCAGCCAGCAGACTACAGGTGAGAAACGGGCGATCGCCCGAGGTTTGCCAAGTCCAGGTGTGCATTAGGAAAGGATAGGGGTGAGGGATTGTCACAAGACACTAAAAGGCTAAATCAAGATGAGCGCCAGAGGGGTTGCGGATGGTCACTCCTCGCGCTAGTCACGATAGAGCCTGTCACGGGAGAAGATTAGCGAGGTAGGGGTGGGTTGCTTTTTGGGGAAGAACCCGAGACAATCAGCGGGTTACGCGGCTTGCCAACGGGCAAAGAAGCCAAGAGCAGGAGCCTTTGGGAGTGTTTCAACCCCTCGACCCACACCAACTCGATACTATTTTGCAGCAAAGCCTGCGCCAATGGTTGGCCAATTTATTGCCAGATCTATTCCCAGATCCGTTGCCCGATCTATTGTCAGATCCGTCGCCACAACTGCCTCAGTTTGAGGTGCATACCTACAAGACCATAGGTTCTACCAACCTGTGTTTATGGGATTGGTTTGACCGAGGCGCTCAGGAAGGAACGGTGGCGATCGCCCATACCCAACAAGTGGGGCGCGGCCAGCGGGGGCGATCGTGGCAGTCATCTCCCGGCGGGCTTTACCTTTCCTTGGGGTTGCAGCCGAACCAAGATGCCCTCAGCGCCACTGGGCTGACGATTGGGTGCGCTTGGGGCATTGCGGCTATCTTCCGCCAATGGGCTATTCCGGTTGGCCTCAAGTGGCTCAATGATCTCATTCTAGACGGCAAAAAACTGGGGGGAATTTTGACAGAAACCCGCATCCAGCAAGGCCGCATTCAACAAGCCGTGGTAGGCATAGGCCTAAATTGGCAAAACGAAGTGCCCGAACCGGGTATTGCACTACATTCCTACTTAACCCAATCTTGGCCAACCCAGGGTATTCCAAATAGCTCTACCGAAGATCTGGCCGCTACTAGCGGAGCAGAAGCTTCAGCCACCTCCCCAGCCATGCTAACAAGCCGTGAGTCTCCAGTGGCCTCCATCGAACACCTGGCAGCGCTGGTCTTAACGGGGGCATGGGCGGGCTATTGGCTCTGGAAAACCCAGGGAATGACCGCCCTGTTACCTCGCTACGAAGCACTGCTACTAAACCAAGGGCAGGTTGTGACTCTGGATGGGCAAACCGGAACCGTGCGGGGAATTACCCCCCTAGGTCATCTGCGCGTTCAATTTTCTTTGCCCAATGGGGGAACTAATGAGCGTCATTTGCAGTCTGGGGAGATTCAGCTAGGGTATGGCGATCGCCCTCCCATGGCATCATCCTGATAAACTTCCTAAAGCCTTGATCCCCTCAGGGTTCATCACATTGGATGAAGTCAAGCCGATACAGAATCGGCGTTAATTTATATACCGACACAAAGGCTATCTAAATCCAGTACAATTTCCAAGAGCCTATCCGAGATTGGGGTTAAACTTTCCGGAAAACCTGGATCATCGATTGAATGCAAGTAACTGAGGAGCCGTAATGTTTCGTTCCCATAACGCTGCCCACCCTAAACATATTTCTATGACCCAGCGTTCTCTTTTAATCGGGCTTGGTGTTATTGGTAGCGTTGGCCTTCTTGGGGGCGACCTGGTTTATGCAGAGACAGATCCAGCCGCAGAGGCGATCGCAGTCCCCAGCGCCACAGAGCTTTTGCCCATCCCCGTTGCAGCCCCAGTTGCAGCACCCCAACCCATCGCCGCCCCTGAGCGTAGCGCTTCGCCTGCCGTGGCACCCGAAGCCGTGAGTGAGGCTGAGCCTCGCCCCGAAACGCCCATTCGCCCTCAGGTTGATTTCAGCAATAGCAATACTTACATCGACACCACCGATTACGGCATCGGAGCCACCCAGACCGACCAACCCGCCGTTGTTTTAACCGAGCGCGCCACGGGTTGCCAAACCGCCGTTCAACCCGGCCAATCCGTTAACGGTAGTGTGTGCCGTGCGGTGCAGGTTCGCTTACAGCAGCAAGCCGCCGTGGCCAATGCTCCCGGCGGGCAAGCCGATGATAATTTTTCAGGATATGTAGAAGTAGCGTCTGCCAATAGTTCTGGCGGCTCATCCCAAGGTGGTAGTTTTTCCCTTAGCCCCGAAGCCGTCCAAAATTTTTACAACCGTACCCTGCGGCCTTTGGCCATGCTCGGGAATGGTAACACCAGCTTGCTCTATCCGCTGAGCATTCCGGCTAGTATCACCTCGGCGTTTGGCTGGCGAATCCATCCCATTTCAGGCGGGAGTCGCTTCCACCAAGGAACCGACATCGGCGCTCCCCAAGGAACCCCTGTGTTAGCGGCCTTCTCTGGGCGGGTCAACACCTCTGATTTTATGCGGGGCTATGGTCTCACGGTCATCCTGACCCACGATGAAGGCCGTACCCAAACCCTCTATGCCCACCTCTCCGAGTTGTTTGTCCGCCCTGGCGATGTGGTGCAGCAAGGGGAAGTGATTGGTCGGGTTGGGAGCACGGGCAACTCGACGGGCCCCCACCTCCATTTCGAATACCTCGAAAGCACCCCCCAAGGCTGGGTTGCCCGCGATGCTGGCTATACCTTACAAATGGCGCTATCTCAGTTTCTAGGTGGGTTCCAGGTGGCAAAGCTGCCCCTCCCCCAACTAGCAGATTGGGATCTGTCAACGCAGGTAGAAGGTCTGGCAGACTTTGGTAAGTTGGTTTCTGATGTTCTCCCCGAAGTCACTGTGGCTCAATCTATGAACGAGACACCTCTCGCCAAAGTGAACGAAAAAGACACCACGACAGAGGTTGCCCTTCCCGAAGTCGTCGTCCCAGCTATCATCAACCGCTAACTGCATAGACTGGATCAGGTCAGCCGTTCAGGTCAGCCGTTCAGATTAACCTCGGTGAAATGCCCTGAATGAACGGGTAACCGGTCATAGCAATTGTAAAAAATGCAGGAGTCCCCACGGAGGGTTCCTGCATTTTCGTTTGGCTCCGTCATTCTGATAAAACCCAGTGCTTGATTCGGTGGATCAGACTCATTTCACCGAATTATTGTAGAGAGGCCGTGCTTTTGCTTCCGTTATGCCATCGCCAGCCCTTCCCATTCTGGATATCCGTGAATTTAGTCGCCAAAGTATGGCGGAGAAGCGGGCGATCGCCCACACCCTCGACTTAGCTTGCCGACACACAGGCTTTTTTTACCTCACAGGGTATCCGCTCTCCCCTGACCTCATTGCCCAAATGTTTGCTCAAAGTCAGTCCTTCTTTGCTCAACCCCTTACGGCGAAGCAGCAGAGCAACTGGACGAGTGCCGACAGTAATCGCGGCTACGGCGGCTTAGAGCGCGAACAGCTAAATCCCGATCGCCCCTACGACTTCAAAGAAACCTTCAACCTGGGCTGGGAAGCCGCTGATGGTAGCACCCCCAAAAATCCTTGGCCAACTGCACTCCCAGAGTTTCGCCCCGTGGCTGATGCCTTTTATCAAGGATGTATACAAACGGCTCAGGTGGTGTTTGAGGTGTTGGCGATCGCCCTTGACTTGCCCCCCCAGTTTTTCATCCAGCACCACAGCCAAAATCCTTTTACCCTGCGCCTACTCCACTATCCCGCCATCCCCAACGATCTAGCGCCCGATCAACTCCGTGCTGGGGAGCATACAGACTATGGCACGATCACCCTTCTCTTTCAACACGATGAAGGGGGTCTCGAAGTGCAAACGACCGACAGACATTGGCTCCTAGCTCCAGCACTGCCCAATACCTTGCTCGTTAACCTCGGGGATCTCATGGCACGCTGGACAAATCAGCGCTATCGCTCCACCCTACATCGGGTCAATTTACCAAGGGGCGATCGCCTATCGACCCCTCGCTACTCCATTGCTTTCTTCTGCGATGCCAACCCCAGCACCGAGGTCGCTTGCCTCCCCAGTTGCCAAAGCCCAGAGCATCCCCCTCTCTATCCCCCTATTTTGGCTGGAGATTATCTGATCAGCCGCCTCAATCAAACCTATCAGTATTGAATTAGCTGGCTGCTCTGACTGTCTAAGCTACCTAGCTGAGCTACCTAGCTGAGCTACCTATCGCAATGAGACGGGTGGATATTTTTGAGTGCCTAGATCGCGAATACTTAGATGCTGAAATACGGAGAGCCTAGGGTATTTACACAGAAACAAAACTGGCTAAGTGTTCTTATTGGAAGCAATTTGTAGCAGTGATATCTGAGTGATTTTTCTTCTGCTGACAAGATTAGGGAGAGGGCGATCGCCCTTCATTATTTCAACGCTCTCCACAATTCTTTTCATGACTTATGTTAAGCCTACGTAAAGCATAGAAACCATTCAGAGTCTTGCTTTCAAGAACCTCGTAGATTCACTGGGCAAAACCGCAAAAAGCCGTGCTAGCTTAGTGTAAATTTCATACTTTGCTCATCAAAGATTTATTTATATAATTTGCCCGTAAGGAGTAAGACCGATGCCAGAGGGTTCAATGCCAGATTGGGAAAATACTTTTACATCCTTCTCTACAGCCTTAGAAGAGGAGTATGTACAGCCTTTTGCCACCATGACATCGCTCTTCAAACAAATTCCGCCCGAACGTATTGGGCTGAATGGTGAGTACGACTACTATGGCCTGTCAAAGCGCGTCCAAGCCAAGTTAGAGGCTTTGTATCAAGCAGAAGACATTGCCCAACTCAAAGTCAGACAACGAGGAGCCATGATCGTCCTCCTCGGCAATGTCTCCAATCGCACCTTACTCAATCAAATTGTGCAAGTCGCCATGACCTTTGATGGCGCTGTGGGAGTAGAGTACAACGGCGTGAATTTTGTCCCTCCCTCGATTAATCGCCCCTGCCCTGATCTACCGTTTTGGAGAGCCTCCCATCAATTTGGCTAAGTCTCCACACCCATGTCTTGAGGGCATTCCTTCTTCAGGACGTTACTTCTCCGTTACTGTCTGCAAGAAAACATTCTCTGGTTTAGCCGAGATCCCTAACTACAACTACAAAACAGATCAATAAAACAGATCAATTTTGCTCATAAGATTTGCCCACAAGATTTGCCCATAAGATTTGCCCATAAGATTTGCCCATAAGATTTGCCCATAAGATAGGTGGGCTAAATTAAATCAAGCTTAGTTACCGAGTTTTGACTCCGCTCAACTCTCTTCTTGCCAGGGGTTGAGCATTGAGCGCAGTCGAAATGCGGCGTGTGCGCCTCAATGGAGCGGATATTTGCGGACGAGAGACTCGATGAATTGTTCGAGGCAACGGCAGAGAAACAATAGGCGTTGCTGAATGACACTATGATTTCGCCAGATTGGGAAAAAAGCCACAAGGCTTTCAGAACCCGTTTCATAGCCAGATTCAGCAACGCTGATTCTGGATAGCGGCATGGGATATTTGATAGAAGAGGGGGCGATCGCCCCTCCTCTATCAAATATCAAACCGTCCCTTTAACTCCCTATCAGAACCGGAGTATGATGATAGTTTGAAGTAAATCGTTACGAGAAAAATCAGCAATAGACTGAATCGGAAAGTTCTGACTTCGTCTTTTTGCTCATTCTGGTGGTGACTCCATGGCCCCCTCCCTAAGATTGCTTCTCCCTCAGCTTGCCAAGATCTGAAAGATTGAAGCATCGAGGGCAGACCAATCAGCGAAGACATCAATGGATCGTGGGGATCGTGGGGATCGTGGCATCGGATCATGGCAACGCTGGAACAACATTGAATCTGGATTGAATCTGGATTGAATCTGGATTGAATCTGGATTGAATCTAGAACAACATTGAATCAAGACACCCTTGGGAGCGTGCGTGTGACTCAAACAAATTGGGATTTTTTGCAGCAAACTGACCCGGCGATCGCCTCTCTTGTCCAAGATGAGCTGCAACGGCAACAGGATCATTTGGAACTGATTGCCAGCGAAAACTTCACCTCCGCAGCAGTGATGGCAGCGCAGGGGTCGGTGCTCACCAACAAATACGCTGAAGGGTTGCCCGGAAAGCGGTATTACGGGGGCTGTGAGTTTGTAGACAAGGTTGAGCAGTTGGCCATTGATCGGGTCAAGGAGTTATTTGGGGCGGCTCATGCCAACGTGCAACCCCACTCTGGGGCGCAGGCTAATTTCGCGGTCTTTTTAGCGTTGCTCCAACCCGGTGACACCATCCTTGGGATGGATTTGTCCCATGGCGGACACCTCACCCACGGGTCTCCGGTCAACGTGTCGGGGAAGTGGTTTAAGGTTGTGCAATATGGCGTTAACCCCGAAACCGAACGACTGGATTTTGATCAGATTCGGGATTTAGCGTTGCAGCATCGCCCTAAGATGATCATTTGTGGCTATTCTGCGTACCCCCGCATCATTGAGTTTGAACAGTTTCGGGCGATCGCCGATGAAGTCGGAGCCTATCTGATGGCTGACATCGCCCATATCGCCGGGTTGGTTGCCTCTGGGCATCACCCCAGCCCCGTCCCCCTCTGTGATGTAGTGACCACCACCACCCACAAGACTCTACGTGGGCCTCGGGGCGGTCTTATCCTCACCCGCGATGCAGAATTGGGTAAGAAGTTTGACAAAGCCGTGTTCCCAGGTAGCCAAGGCGGCCCCTTAGAGCATGTCATTGCGGGCAAGGCTGTCGCCTTCAGAGAAGCCCTCCAACCGTCCTTTAAGCAATATTCGGGGCAGGTCATTCAAAATGCCAAGGCATTGGGCACCCAACTCCAAGCCCGGGGCTTCAAGCTGGTGTCTGGAGGCACAGACAACCACCTGATCTTGGTTGACCTGCGCTCTATCGGCATGACCGGGAAGCTCGGCGATCAATTGCTAGGAATCACCCGGATTACGGCTAACAAAAATACAGTCCCCTTTGATCCAGAATCTCCGTTTGTGACGAGCGGCGTGCGCTTAGGCTCCCCTGCCATGACAACCCGAGGCATGGGAGAGGCTGAGTTCACCGAAATCGCCAATATTATTGCCGATCGCCTGCTGGCTCCTGACGATGAAGCCGTGGCCGCAGAGTGTCGGGCGCGGGTAGGCACGCTGTGCGATCGCTTCCCCCTCTACCCTCACCTTAGTGCGCGTCAACCCGCTCTAGTTTAAGAGGCTTGGGTCTTGTGTTGATATTGAGCTAACAACGATCGGATCCCTGGCTATTTTCTATTTCTACACCCTCTGGACGGAATTACCGCACTAGAGGGTGTAGTTTTGTAACAAGGGTGGATTTCTCAGACCCATAAAGAGCTGTGTTGACTTTTTAGGGTTTTTGGGTATTTTTAGAGTATTCATAGCAAATTGGGCTAAGTCGCTTGTAGCTTTGCAAAGTTTCAATCTACCTTGTGTAAGGTTCCCGCTAAAAAACGAGGGGATTTGTCTCAAGTCATCCCACATTTGTCTACACCCGTCTAAGATTTGGTTGAGTAGGTTTTCAACAATACTCAACTCTCAATATCGCTACTTCCTAGCAAACTGTGAGGCATGGTATACCAAATATGAGTTCAACTATCACAGTCGTTAAGCCCGTTGGCGTTTTGGATGCCACCCAAACTGATCAGCTGCGCTCAGATATCGACGATGCTCTCCAATCTGGAGCATCTACCGTTTTGATAGATTTTGAAAATGTCAGTTTTATGGATAGCTCTGGTCTAGGAGCCTTGGTCGGCGCATTCAAGGCTCTCCGCGCCCACGGGGGTAAACTCTGTATCTGTTCGATCAATGAGCAGATTAGAATTTTGTTTGAATTAACCAGCATGGATCGCGTCTTTGATATTTTCCAAAATCAGGAAGAATTCAAGCGTCTGGCAATTGCCAACACCACGGTTTAATTTGACCGACTACTCACTTCTCTTCTGTATCTAGTAGCATCTAACAGCTTAGGCTTGCTCAAGGTTGGCAAGCGCATTCGAGGCTAATAAGTATTCTGTAAAAATAAGCGTGAAGCTATCTTGTTTTTTAGGGAGCTTCACGTTTATTTGTAAAGGTAGGTAAGAGCGCAGCTCAGTCACAGCCACCTAGATTACCTTGGAACTTACTAAGCCTATCTAGTAGCCATATTTCTAATAGCCATTTTTACCTTGGGCTGCTGACTTAGTGCAAACTGCGCTGCTGAAGAATACGCATCAGGGTGGTGAAGTAAGGAGGCAGTGGGGCGATCGCCTCTACCCAAGCTTCGGTGCGAGGATGTTGGAGCCGGAGTTTCCAAGCATGGAGGGCTTGCCCTGGAAGGTTGACGCCTACAGAACGACCCGTGCCATAAACCGGGTCGCCTACAATTGGAAACCCGATGTAGGTACTGTGTACCCGAATTTGGTGGGTACGGCCTGTTTCTAGGTCATATTGCAAAATGCTGTAGTTTCTGAGGCGTTCTTGCACGCGCCAGTGGGTGATCGCTGTTCGCCCTCCTTGATCGAGGGGGCAGACCGCCATTTTTTTGCGATCGCTCCGATGGCGACCAATGGGTTGGTCTATGGTGCCATAGTCTTCGACTGGAGCCCCATAGACAACCGCAATATAGGTACGACGCGCTGTTTTGGCTTTGAATTGTGCTTGGAGGTGTTGGTGGGCAAAATCAGTTTTGGCGATGACGATCGCCCCACTGGTATCTTTATCGAGTCGATGCACAATGCCTGGACGCTGCACGCCGCCAATGCCAGCCAGGGTAGAGCAATGCGCCAAAATGGCATTGACCAGCGTGCCTTCAGGGTGTCCTGGAGCAGGATGCACCACTAACCCCGCTGGTTTATTGAGGATCAGCATGTCCTCATCTTCGTAGAGAATATCGAGGGGAATATCTTGGGGAATGAGGTCGAGGGGGATCGCCATAGGGATATGGAGCGTGATGCGATCGCCCATCTGGGTCATTACTTTCTTCGAGTGACAAACCGTTCCATTGAGCTGCACTTGCCCTTGCTCAATTAATTTTTGGATACGGGCACGGGAAACCTCGGCCACATGTTCACCTAGCCACCGATCGAGGCGATCGCCCCCATCTTCTACAACCAATTCAATCTCAGAATCCATGCTATCCAGCGGCTCACAAATAACCCTGTAACCGACTCAAACCTCTGGAATGTAAGCGTTACAGAGCAATAAGGCTGAATCAGGCTGACAGAGAAGGCTTACAAAAATACTAACAACTGTAGAAAATAGCCAACGTGAAGAGGTTGAAGCCAGGATCTTCAAGCCAAGATCTCAAAGCTGGGATCTTGACTTGAAGATCCATCATCTAAGCCTGATTAAATAAATCAAGCGGCAAATGACCATACATTTGATTGACCCCATCCCCATCGGCTGATTGGCACGACACCAAAACCCCGCGATATTCGCCCGTGTAGGTATCGATATAACAAAGTCCGGTGCGAGGGTTGAACTTGAGGTAAACAGAGCCTTCTAGGGGCTGCAGCGTTTCTAGGGCAGGGGTATAGCCCAATGCAGTGGCGTAGCCTTGTAACGCTTGCGTTGCCTCTGCAAAAGAGCTGGCACAAATACCCAAAATTTGGTAGTCCGATTGTTCTGCAACTTGTTTGAGCGCAAGCCTAATTTTGTCCCAATTGGCAGAGTTTACAAACTCAGGATTAAGACAATCAAACTGTTGAAGAAACTGATCGGCTTCAGAAAGAACCATGTAAAAACCTTCCGTTGAATGGAACAAAAAATCCATTCCGTTGTTGACACTCCCCGGCGTGAACGCACGGGGATTCTTAATTCAGCGACTGACCTTTAAGCACCGTATCTCTTGCGAGCAATATTCAAACCTTTCAACCGTGAAAAGACACCAATTGACGAGCCTGATTTACAGCAACCCCAGAGGGTCTATCTCCAAAAGCGTACTAGGATATGCCCTAGAGTTTGGGCGTGCCCCGCCCTACTT
>Ga0105045_10000895_pt1 | contig 23128 bp, 22 predicted proteins | sample MAT02_FD_78089 | JGI IMG/M metagenome (GOLD analysis project Ga0105045, IMG submission 78089) | Freshwater microbial communities from Lake Fryxell liftoff mats and glacier meltwater in Antarctica - MAT-02 (megahit assembly) | ecosystem: Environmental > Aquatic > Freshwater > Ice > Liftoff... | reverse complement strand
GTAGTAGGCAACGGCACGCTTGAGGTCGCCGTCGACGACCACCGAAGTGAGGGTCACGAACTCGAGGCGCTCGTCGCCGATTCGCTCCAGCTCCGAAGCCAAGATGTCTCGCACCAGCGTGTTGAGCCGAGCGGTGCGGGGGTAGTCACGGGCCGTGGTGCGCTTCTTCATCCATCGTCCTCTGCTTCGTCAAGCCATGACCGCCGGGTGGCGATGACTTCGATCTCGGGGAAAGACCAGACGAACCGCTCGACCGCGTCGAGGACCTCTCTGGCTTGGTGCTCACTGGACGCCACGGTGGCGAAGGCGAGCTCGGTGCGTTGCCATTGATCTTGGAAGCTGACCTCCGAGACTGCCACCCGGTGACGGCGACGAGCACCTTCGAGGATGGGGGTGATCACGGAACGCTTCGCCTTGAGCGAGCCACTAACCGGGAGATGCAGGTCAACGACCAAGACACTGGCAAACACAGCCTCGCAAGCCTACCGACAACAGGCGCCGCTCCCCCAGGGGTTCGGCCGAACCCAAGGTTCAGCGCGTTGACAACGCCCGCTCGGTGGCCTGGCTCAGCCGGCCGGTCTCGCCAGCGACCCAGTGGCGGCGGCAGAGCAGCTCGTAGGAAACGTCAGCGTCCGATGCGACGTCGCCGACCATGACGACATCGCCGTGGTACACCTGAGTCCCGCCGACCAGCCGGGCATTGTGGGTGGCTCGGGCACCGCACCAGCAGCGGGCCTCGACCTGGAGCTCCTGGCGCTCGTCGGCGACCTCGAGCAGGCGTGCCGTGCCATCGAAGAGGATGCCGCGGAAGTCCGTGAGCAAACCGAGGGCGTGCACGTCTGCACCCAGCTCGTCGACAACCAAGGCGAGTTGGTCAACCTGGTCGCGGGTGTAGAACTGCGCCTCGTCGCAGACGAGGTAGTGCAGGACGCCATGGTGCTCGACGTGTTGGGTGGCCAAGGCGTGCAGATCGAGCCTGGGACCCACGTCGACGGCATCCGCTGAAACGCCGAGGCGGCTCGACACCCGCGCCCCTTCTCGGTCGAGGCGGGTGCACAACAGTCCGCGCATGCCCCGAGACGAAAGGTTGTGGTGGATCTGCAAGGCCAAGGTGGACTTGCCCGATCCCATGGTGCCGAACGAGAAACGCAACGTGGCCATGTGGGCAAGTTACACCTGTGTCGTTCCCCATGCTCGACAAAGCACGGGCAACGCTGCGACTACGTGCGAGGGATCTCGCGCTCGTCGTAGGTCTCGATGATGTCGCCGTCCTTGAGGTCCTGGAAGTCCGTGAGACCGATGCCGCACTCGAAGCCCTGGTTGACTTCCTTGACGTCGTCTTTGAAGCGCCGCAGCGATTGGATGGCGCCCTTCCAGATGATGGTTCCCTCGCGGAGGAAGCGGACCTTCGAGCCTCGGGTGATCTGCCCGTTGGTGACGTAACAACCAGCGATCTTGCCGACCTTCGGCACAGAGAAGATCTCGCGCACCGCGGCCTCGCCAGTGACCACCTCTTCGAACTCGGGGGCGAGCATGCCGACCATGGCCGCTTCGATGTCTTCGAGGAGGTGGTAGATCACCTCGTACGTCCGGATCTCGACGTCCTCGGTCTGGGCGAAGTCACGCACCTGACGATCGGGGCGGACGTTGAAGCCGATGATGGTCGCGTTGGACGCCATCGCCAGTTCGATGTCGGACTTGAGGATGCCACCTACACCTTGGCGGACGAACGACAGCTTGACCTCGTCGCGCTCGAGCTTCTTCAGGCTGGCGGTCACGGCCTCGAGCGAACCCGTGACGTCGGCCTTGATGATGAGGTTGAGCGTGGCCGCTTCTCCGGCCTGGATCTGGCTGAAGATGTCCTCGAGTTTGGCGCCACCGTGGAACACCGAGGCCGAGCCCGAGATGTTGGCCAGGCGGTGGTAGTGCTCGCGCTGTTCGGCGACCTTGGCGGCAGTGCGTTCGTCGCGTGCCACCACGAAGTCATCTCCAGCGGCGGCCACGTCGGACAGGCCCAAGACCTGCACCGGGGTGGACGGACCAGCCTCTTTGACCTGCTCACCCTTGTCGTTGATGAGCGCCCGGACACGACCCCATGCCGGACCAGCGACCAGCGGGTCGCCAACCTTCAGCGTGCCGCGCTGCACCAAGATGGTGGCGACGGGGCCGCGGCCCGGATCGAGCTTTGCCTCCAGCACGACGCCCTTGGCCCGACCGTCGGGGTTGGCCCGGAGGTCTTCGAGCTCGGCCACGACCAGCAGGTTCTCGAGCAATTCATCGATCCCGATGCCCTGGAGAGCCGAGATCTGGCAGATGATGGTGTCGCCACCCCACGCCTCGGGCGTGAGCCCGCGTTCGGCGAGCTGGGCCAGAACCTTGTCGGGATCGGCGTTGTCGCGGTCGATCTTGTTGACCGCCACGACGATGGGCACATCGGCCGCCCGTGCGTGGTCGATGGCCTCGAGGGTCTGGGGCATCACGCCGTCGTCGGCCGCCACCACGAGCACGACGATGTCGGTGGCATCGGCGCCGCGGGCACGCATGGCGGTGAAGGCCTCGTGACCGGGGGTATCGATGAAGGTGATGGCCTTGTCGTTCTTGTCGACCTGGTACGCACCGATGTGCTGGGTGATGCCACCGGCCTCGCCGGCCACCACGTTCGCGTTGCGGATGCGGTCGAGGAGCTTGGTCTTGCCGTGGTCGACGTGGCCCATGACGGTGATGACGGGCGCCCGCCACTCGGTGGCCTCTTCGTCGTCTTCGTCGTCGAGTTCCTCGACGCCGAGCACCTTCTGGAGCTCGACCTCTTGCTCCTCGCCCGGGTTGACGAGGCGGATCTCAGCACCGATCTCGGCCACGAACAGTTCGATCATGTCGTCCGAGAGCGATTGGGTGGCTGTGACCATCTCGCCCTGCTGCATGAGGAACCGAACGACGTCGGCCGCGGTGCGGTTGAGCTTGGGTCCGAGTTCTTGAGGCGTGGACGCCCGCTCAACCACGATCACACCATCGGGCACCGGCGAGTTGTCGGGTGTGTACGACGGGAGATCCATGGGCTGGAGCTCTTCGCGGTTGCGACGGCGGCGCCCCTTGCGGCGCGGCGGCCGTCGACCAGCGGGCCCACCAGGACGACCTCCAGGGCCGCCACCGGGGCCGCCACCGGGTCCGCCGGGACGGCCGCCAGGACCACCGGGCGCCACGCCAGCACCAGGAACGTTGGGGCGAGGGCCGCTCATGGGGCGGTTGGGTCCGCCGGTGGTGCGGCTGGGGATGCCTCCGGGACGGCCGGGGCCCGCCGACGGCGAGGGACGCGTGATGCGTCCACCCATGCCGGGCGGCGGGGGGATCGGCTTGCCGGTGAGCGAGCGGGGTGGTGGTGGGGGCGGGATGGGCTTGCCCGAGGCGCTGACCGGCGGAGGGCCAGCATAAGCACCGACGTCTCCCGACGCCACAGCAGGAACCGGGGCCGGCGCGGCGGGAGCTGGCGCAGCAGAGGGAGCTGGCGCTGACGCGGCGGGGGCCGGTCGCGGAGGAGCAGCAGGAGCTACCGGGGCCGGACGCGGTGCGGGCGCAACCGGGCGCGGCGCTGGGGGCGCTGACGGGGCATCGGCACGAGGAGCTGGGCGCGGCGGCGGGGCCGCCGAGCCGCTCGAGCGCACCATTCCGGGCTTGGGCGCAGCAGCCGGAGGTGGGCTGACAGGCGCGGCGGCCGGGGCCTCGGCGGCAGCGGGCGCCTTGGGCTCAGGGGCCTTCGGCGCTGGCGCAGCCTCGGTGGCCGCCGCGGAGGCCTTGGCCTTCGAGGCTGCATTCTTCTTCTCGACCTTGGGCTCTTCGGGCTGCTCCTCGCGGACCAGTCCTTCGCGCTCGGCCTTGCGGCGGACGCGATCAGCCTGTGCGTCCTCGATGCTCGATGAGTGCGTCTTCACGGCAATGCCGAGCGCGACGCACAGGTCCAACGTCTCCTTATTGGTGAGACCGAGCTCCTTCGCGAGCTCATGGACGCGGATCTTTGCTGCCAACGTGTGTTCGCCAACCCTTTCTGGGTCTGTTGCGTGCGAAGCGACCGGGACGGCCCGGGCACAGTTCTCTAGTCTCGCGCAGCCGGCGGTCCGGGCACGAAAGGGGATGGGATCAAGACCCGTGGTGAGCAGCCACAATCGAGCGGAGTTCGACCACGGCCAACGCGCTCACCGGTGCCCGGAACGATCGGGTGAACCCGTTGCTCCGGCCGGCAAGGTCAAGACAGTCTGCGTCGCCCCGGCAGAGCCAGGCGCCACGACCAGGAAGCGTACGCCCGACCGCGAGGGATCCGTCGCAAAGCTGACCGATTCGGACCAGATCACCCTGGGAGCGGGTGGTCCGGCAGCCCACACAGGTGCGCTGCGGACCACCGAGCTGTTCAGGCGGGATCGTCGTCGCCCTCGGCGGGGGCCACAGCCTGCTCATCGACGATCTCGTCTGGGGCATCGTCTGGCTTCTCGACCTCGACGGCCGGTAGCTCCGCCAGCGCCTCATCGGAAGCAGGCCCAGCGGCGTCGGCACCCTCAGGACCGCTCGGTTCCCCTGCAGCCTCCGAAGCCTCGCCGACCTCAGGAGCATCGGCACCGCCAGCGGCCCAAGCGTTGGCCGAGACGGCTTCGCCGCCTTCCGCATCGATCCAGACCTGCTCACCGGTCGCCGGGTCGACCACCCACTCGCCCTGGGCCCAGTCGTCGGACTTGTATGACTCTTCCTCGGCCAACTGGCTTTCGCTCTTGATGTCGACACGCCAGCCGGTAAGGCGGGCGGCGAGGCGGGCGTTCTGGCCCTCCTTGCCAATGGCCAACGACAGCTGGTAGTCCGGGACGATGACCTCGGCCGTGCCGGTGTCCTCGTGGATCCGCACCTCCTTGACCTTGGCCGGCTGCAACGCCTTGGCCACGAAATCTGGCAGGTCCTCAGAGAAGGGGACGATATCGATCTTCTCGCCCCGAAGCTCGTTGACGACCATGCGCACTCGGGCGCCACGGGCGCCGACACAAGCCCCAACCGGGTCAACATTTTGGTCGTTGGACCACACGGCGATCTTCGTGCGGTGTCCGGGCTCGCGAGCGCAGGCCTTCAACTCGACGATGCCGTCGGCGATCTCGGGTACCTCGAGTTCGAACAGGCGCTTGATAAGGCCGGGGTGGGTCCTGCTCACCACGATCTGCGGGCCCTTCGAGGTCTTACGGACCTCGACGATGTAGGCCTTGAGGCGGCTGTTGTTCTCGGGTCGCTCGTAGGGCACCTGCTCGGCTTGGGGCAGGAGCGCTTCGACCCGGCCCAGGTCCAAGAGGGTGTAACGGGCATCGGTCTGCTGGATGATGCCGGTCACGATGTCGCCCTCGCGACCTGCGTACTCCTCGTACTTCATCTCGCGATCGACCTCGCGCAGCCGCTGCATCATCACCTGCTTGAAGGTCTGCGCGGCAATGCGCCCAAGGGTCTGCTGATCGGGGGTGACCTCGAGCTCCGGTCCGAACGGCTCCCCCTCGTCATCGAGTTCCTGGGCGGTCACTCGCATGTCGCCGGTGACTGGGTCGATGGTGGCCCATGCGTACTCGTACGCCCCGGGAAGACGCTTGTACGCCGACTCCAACGCATCGGCAAGTGCACCCATGAGGGTCTCGGGCGAAATACCCTTCTCCGAGGCCAGGGTGCGGATGGCCTCCATGCGATCGTCGTTGCTCATGACTTGGCTGCCTTCTTCTTGGCGGGCGATGAGGACTTGGATGGAGCGCCGGGCTTGGATCCCGTGCCCGGCTTGGGCGCAGGACCCCACTCGAACAGGGTGCGTGCCTTTTCGATGTCATCGAGTGCGAGGACTCGGGTCTCGCCCGGATTGGCATCGGACAACGCGACGGTGGCAAACGAATCGTCGGAGGAGATGAGCGTGCCCTTGACCCGACGGTCGCCATCGACACCAGGCTTGGTCTTGATGGCCACCAATGAACCGACCGCTCCAACGAAGTGCGCTGGGGTGCGAAGCACCCGCTCCAGCCCGGGACTCGACACCTCGAGGGTGTACTGGCTCGGCATCGGGTCCTCCTCGTCGAGGAGCAGCGAGACCTGGCGAGTCAGCTTTCCGATGGTGCCGATGTCGACCCCACCCTCTTTTTGGACCGTGACGCGCAAGACGCCGCCGGCATACTCAAGGTCATAGAGCGAGACGCCGGCATCGTCGATCAACGGCTCGATGAGCAGGCGCACACGGGTGGTGGTCTCCATCTGCTGGCCTCCTCTGATTGATCGAACGACACGACCGATACCGGTCCGGACAAAGAACAGGCGTGGGCCCAAGGCCCACGCCTCGCCACCCCAAGAGGTGAACGCTGACACCATAGCCGGTAGCCGCCAGATTCTCCTGGCTGAAAACCGTGAGTCCCGCTCCGTGCGTGAACCGTACCCACGGAGCAGATCGGTTCGGTGCGACGCCCCAGGTGGGTAGGAGCCGAGCATGTTCGCCGATGTCTTCCGCCGTTCCGCCGATGTCGCGCTCGAGGCGACCACCCTGGCCAGCTTCAGCCGGATCGGCCCGGCCGCCCGCCAGTTGATCTGGGGCTGGGAGGACGTGCCGGCAGGTGCGCTGGCAGGGAAGGTGGTCGTGGTGACCGGTGCCACGTCCGGGCTCGGTGCGGAGATCGCGGTCGAGGTCGGAGCGGCAGGAGCGACCGTCGTGGCCGTGGGCCGCAACCCAGAGCGGGGGGCGGAGACGGTCGGTCGTATCCGAAGCACCGGAGGCTCCGCATCGTTCCTGGCGGCGGACCTGGCCGAACTCGCCGACGTCGGACGCCTCGCCGAGCAGGTCGGGGCCGACCACGAGCGGATCCACGCCGTGGTGCACAACGCCGGGGCGCTGCTCCCGGAGCGGCGAGTCTCCTCGGCGGGCATCGAAGTGACCTGGGCATCCATGGTCGTCGGGCCCCACCTGCTCACAGAGCGCCTCGCCGATCGACTGGACCGAGCCATCTGGATGTCGTCGGGCGGAATGTATCTCCAAGCCCTCGACCTCGGCGACTGGGGTTGGGAGCGGCGGCCGTGGGACGGGACTCGGGCCTATGCACAGGCCAAGCGGGCCCAGATCGACCTGGTGACCCAAGCGGCCTCGGCCGGCGAGGGTCCGCTCCAGGTCGCGATGCACCCCGGCTGGGCCGATACCCCCGGCGTCGACGCAGCCCTCCCCGGGTTCAAGCGGGTGATGGGCCCGCTCCTCCGGACGCCGGCGCAGGGAGCAGACACCGCGGTCTGGTTGTGTGCGGCGGATCGCGACGACCTCTCCCCCGGCGCCTTCTACCTGGACCGTCGTCCGCGAGGCACGGTGCGGTGGCCCGGGACCGGCACCTCGGCAGCCGATCGATCCCGCCTGCGTTCCCTCGTCGACGCCCAGGCCGGGCTGACCAGCTGACCCGTCGAACTCGGCACGGAATCAGGACACAGGTGTCCGGGATCCATGCCGAGTACGGGAAGGGGCCGAGTACGGGAAGGGGCTCGGTCAGTAGGCGCGGGCGACGACCGCGATGACGCCGGGCTCGTCCTCCGACCCGGGGACGCCGCCGTCGGCAGTCTGTAGGCAGCGCACGGTGATGGCGTCGCGTGCCAGAAGCGCCTCGCCCTCCTCACCGAGCGTGGCCCAGGGAATCCGGGCGAACCCGGTCTGGGCGGCCTCACGGGCCTCGTCGAGCGTGGACACCGTGAGCGTTCGAGCATCGCGACGAACCGTTGCCAGGTCGAGCATGTCGGCTTGGATGCCGTCGAGAATGCCCGGCAGGTCTGCCGCCAGCCCGGCGATGCCCACCTGGCGCTTCTCGCCGGTGTCGCGCCGCACGATCGTCACCTCGCCGTGCACCAGGTCACGAGGGCCGACCTCGACGCGCACGGGCACACCCTTGAGCTCCCACGCCGTTGCCCGTCGCCCGAACGAGGTATCGGTCCGGTCGTCGAGCTTCACCCGAATGCCCGCCAGCTTGATCTCGTCGACCAGCGCCCGGGCGGCGTCTCCCACGCCGTCCTCGTCTTTGATGACGAGGACCACCACCTGGTTCGAGGCCAGACGGGGCGGAACCACGAGACCCTTGTCGTCGCCATGGCACATGATCAGGCCACCCATCATCCGGGTGGAGACGCCCCAACTGGTGGTCCAGCAGGTTTCCTGGGTCCCGTCGGTGCCCTGATAGGTGATGTCGAACACCTTGGCGAAGTTCTGCCCGAGCTCGTGGCTCGTGCCCATCTGCAGCGCCTTGCCGTCACCCATCATCGCCTCGCACGCCAAGGTGTTGGTGGCGCCGGCAAAGCGCTCCTGGCGTGTCTTACGCCCGATGAGAACGGGCATGGCGAGCACGTCGACCATGAAGTCGCGATACACGTCGTGGAGGATCTGAAGGGCGTAGGCGCGGGCGTCGGCCTCGGTGGCATGGGCGGTGTGGCCCTCCTGCCAGAGGAACTCGGAGGTCCGAAGAAAGATGCGAGTGCGCAGCTCCCATCGCACCACGTTGGCCCATTGGTTGAGCAGGAGGGGCAGGTCACGGTGGCTGTTGATCCACTTGGCCATGAACTCGCCAATGACCGTCTCGCTCGTCGGGCGCACCACGACGGGCTCATCGAGTTCCTTGCCCCCGGCATGGGTCACCACGGCCAGCTCGGGGCTGAAGCCCTCGACATGCTGGGCTTCTCGGGTGAGGTAGCTCTCGGGGATGAACAGCGGAAAATACGCGTTCTCGGCGCCCGCGTCCTTGATGCGGGCGTCGACCTCGGCCACCATGCGCTCCCACAGCCCATAGCCATAGGGACGAATGACCATGGTGCCGCGCACCGGTCCGTTGTCGGCCAGCTCGGCCTTGGCCAGCACGTCTTGGTACCAGCGAGGGAAGTCGTCAGCCTGCGGGGTGAGTACGGGAGCCTTGGCCATGGGCGCAAACCGTACCGGCCGCCACTCCCCAGCCCCGATCCCGATTCGACGCGGTGGGAACCGATCGGCCGCGGCTGACGGCATCATGGGACCATGGAGATCGAGATCATCGACGACCGCAGCGGCACCGCAGGGCGGTACCACTTGATGGTCGACGACATCGAGATGGGCGAACTCGACTACCGAGACGCCGACGGCCGACGGGCGTTCCTGCACACCGGTGTTCGCCCCACCTACCAGGGCCGAGGCCTGGCGGCTGAACTCGTCCGTCGAGGCCTCCGTGACGCCCGGGCGCGCAACCTGAAGGTGATCCCCCTGTGTTCATACGTGGAGGCCTACATCGCCCGGCACCCCGATGAAGCCGACCTGGTCGCCCCCGCGCCCCCGACCACATAGCCCTCCACCAGCGGCCCGGTCGAAATCACCGAGTTCTGCATGCGCGCGCTACCCAGCGCCCGGTGATTTGGCAATAATGGACAGATGGGCAGAACGGACGAGTACGACGGATCGGCATCGACAGACGACCCGATCGACGACGACCGGCGTGGCCGACGCGCCGCCGAGCGGGAGCGAGACGAAGCACAGCGCAACGAACGCAGCGCCAACCGTCATGAGCGGCTCGACCTCTTGCGCGAGGCGGCGTATCAAGCCGAGTACGCAACCGGCGAGCGAGAGGACTCCGAGGAGCAAGCCCGTCGGCACATCATCATCCGCGTCGGGACGATAGTCATCGGCTCCATCGTGTTGCTCATCGGCTTGGCCATGTTGGTGCTGCCCGGCCAGGGCATCCTGGTCACCCTGGCTGGCCTCGGCATCTTGTCGAGGGAGCTCCCCTGGGCCGAGCGCATGGTCGAGTACGTGAAGAAGCGGGCCAAGATCGAGCAGTTGAAGCAACAGCCAAAGTGGGTCCAGGTGCTGATGTGGGGATTCACCATTGCGGCAGCGACCGGCTCGCTCGTCTACTTCGCCACCTTGCGCTGACCCAACGAGCCCAACGGATCCGGTTGGCGCTCAACGCTCAGCGAGGTTCTTGCGGATGAGCTCGACCTTTTGCTCGGCGTTGTTCACGTCGACGCCCTGCTCGTCGAGCAGCAGTGCCCGATCCGCCTCGGCCAGCGCGGGGGCCCCGGCATCAGCGTGCGTCAGGGCGCCCTCGACACCCTCTGCACCGATCGTGTTGGCCCAGTGCACCAGCGCGTCGACCATCTCATCTTCGGGCACGACGGCAACCACCTGGCCCTTGACGAACAGGTGGCCCTTCTTGCGGCCAGCGGCGATGCCCAGGTCGGCGTCACGGGCCTCACCTGGTCCGTTGACGACGCAGCCCATCACTGCGACCTGGATCGGGAAGTCCAGACCGTCGAGCGCTGCTTGTGCGTCGTTGGCAACCTTGATGACATCGACCTCGGCCCGCCCGCACGATGGACAGGCGATCAAATCGAGGCCCTTGCGCTCGCGAAGCCCCAAAGCCTCGAGCAGAACTCTGCCTGCTCGCGCCTCCTCGACGGGATCGGCCGTGAGCGAGTAGCGGATGGTGTCGCCAATGCCCTCGGCGAGCAACGCGGCGATGCCGGCGGTCGCCTTGACGATGCCAGCAGGTGGCGGGCCGGCCTCGGTCACGCCCAGGTGAAGAGGGTGGTCCGTGACCTGGGATAGCTGCCGGTAGGCCTCGATCATGAGCGGCACGCTGGACGCCTTGACGGAGATCTTGACTTGGTCGAAGCCGACCTCTTCGAAGTACGCAAGCTCGATCTGCGCTGACTCGACCATGGCTTCGGGGGTGACCTTGCCGCCGTACTTCTGGTAGAGCCGTTCGTCGAGCGAGCCACCGTTCACGCCGATGCGGATCGGAACCCCACGGTCCCTTGCCTCAGATGCGATGAGCTTGATGTGCTCTGGTCGCTTGATGTTGCCTGGGTTGAGACGCAAGCAGTGCACGCCAGCCTCGAGGGCGGCGAGGGCCATCCGGTAGTTGTTGTGCACGTCGGCCACGATCGGAACGGGAGACCGCGGGACGATGTGGGCCAACCCTGCGGCGGCATCAGCGTCGTTGCAGGTGCACCGGACGATGTCGGCGCCCGCGCCGTGGAGGGCATACACCTGTTGGATCGTGCCCTCGACGTCGGCCGTCTTCGTGGTGGTCATCGACTGGATCGAGATGGGCGCATCACCGCCCACGGCAATCGGGTTGGTGGGGTGGGCGAGAACGATCTGTCGGGTCACTCGTCGGGGTGCCAGTTGGATGGCGCCGTCGTCCATCTCAGCCGCCGATGGGATTGACGATGTCGAGGTAGAGCGACGTCACGAACAACGTGCCCAGCAGGATCACCACGCCGTAGGTGAGCGGCAGCAGCCGCGCGACGTCGGTGAAGTAGCGACGGCGATTGAGCCGACGTTCTTGGATCTTCTCGTAGACCGCGATGGCCACGTGGCCGCCGTCGAAGGGGAGAAGCGGAATCAGGTTGAACATCCCGATGAAGATGTTGATGAGGGCGAACAGCCCGATCAGGGCACCGGGGTCAACACCTCCCACATCGGACCCGAACTGCACCAGGCCATAGATCGACAGCACCCGGTTCTCCCCAGAACTCGATCCTGAGCTCACGGCACCGGCGACGGTCTTGTTCGCGCACGGGTCCTCTTCCGGGTCGGCGGGCGCCGTTTCGTCCTGCGAGGCCGCCCGATCATCCTGGGCGCTACCGACCTGCGACGCGAAGTCGGCGATGCCACTCGGACTGAAGAACGCTGCGAGGCCCTTGGCAGAGAGCGCAACGACGTCGAAAAACTCCTGGGGCGCCTTCACCAGCCCCTCGAACGGGCCGACGGTTTCGACCTCGGCGCGCTGCATGGAGATACCCAGACCGCAAAGCCGTTCGCCCTCGGACGCGTAGGCCTGGATGCTCAGGTCCTTCTCGATGCGCTGGCCATCTCGCTCGACGACCACCGAGACGGTTTCTCCCCGCACTGGGGCTACGGCCTCGCGCAGCGCCGTGGTGGTGGGCGTCGGGTTGCCGTTCACGGAGATGAGGACGTCGTCGGGCTGGAGCCCGGCCGCCTCGGCCCCCGAACCGGGAGCCACCTCCTCCACGACGGGCGCTCGGTCGACCGCCGCGTCGGCCACCGATCCGTTCGGGCCGCCCACGAACACGATGGCCACGTAGATGAGCACCAGCGCCAGCAAGAAGTGCATGGCCGAACCCGCCACCGCCACCGACAAGCGTTGCCAGAAGGTCTTTTGCCGATACGTCCTCGGCTCGTCCTCGGGCGCCACCTCGTCGATGTTCACCATGCCGGGGATCTTCACGTATGCGCCCGCCGGGATCAGCTTGATCCCGTACTCCGTCTCGCCGCGGGTGATCGACCAGATCTTTGGTCCGAAGCCCAAGAAGAACTCGGTGACCTTCATGCCGGCTCGCTTGGCCGTGAGGTAGTGCCCAAGTTCGTGGAGGGTGATCATGACCAGCACCGCGACCACGACGATCAGCATCCACGGGTTGGCGAACCCGAGCGCCACCAACGCAGCGAGCAGGAGACCTAGGCGCACCCCGGCGTAGGGCACCCCCGCACCCTCGGGATCACGACCGAAGCTGGTGCTCGACACCGAAGAGGCCAGGCGCGTTGCGGGTCCGCCCTCGGGGCGTTGCGGGGCGGAGGTATCAGGGAGCGGAGGTGGGGGCGTATCGGGCATTCAGACCGGGTTCCTCGTCGGTTCGTCGATGCCCATCACGCTACGGGCAACCTGGCGCGCTCGGCGGTCGGCATCGATCACTGCTTTCACATCGGCCGCTGGCTCGCCATCGTGACGGTCCAGCACCCCAGCGCACACCGCAGCGATGTCGACCCAAGCAATCCGCCCGTCGAGGAACGCCGCCACGGCTTCCTCGTTGGCAGCGTTGAGCCACGCAGGAGCCAATCCCCCGGCGCGTCCCGCAGCGAAGGCCAAGCCCAGGCACGGGAACGCGTCCAGATCGGGGGGCTCGAAGTCGAGGCGGGCCAGCGTCGCCCAATCGATGGCACCGAACGACGCCGCTGATCGGTCCGGCCACGCCAGCGCGTATCCAATCGGGAGTCGCATGGCGGGGAGAGAAAGTTGGGCGATGGTGGACCCATCGGTGTAGGTCACCATCGAGTGCACCACGGACTGCGGGTGTACCACGACCTCGATCTGGTCGTAGCCGATGCCAACCCCATGGTCGCCCGCCGGAGCGCCGAACAACTCGTTGGCCTCGATGACCTCGAGTCCCTTGTTCATGAGGGTGGACGAATCAACGGTGATCTTGGGTCCCATGCTCCAAGTGGGGTGGGCCAGTGCGTCCTCGATCGTGACCGACGCAAGCTCGGCCGCCGACCGTCCTCGGAAGGGACCTCCGCTTGCCGTGAGCACGAGCCTGGCCACACGCGGCGGGCCGGTCTCGTCGCGCGACCGCAAGCACTGATGCAACGCTCCGTGCTCGCTGTCGACGGGAACCAACTCTGCTCCGGGGGTCTGCCGGGCGCGCTGGACGACCGGTCCCCCCGCGATGAGGGACTCCTTGTTGGCCAACGCAAGCCGGCGACCGGCGTGCAGTGTGGCCAGGGTGACCTCGAGCCCGGCAAACCCGACGACTCCGTTCACGCAGATGTCGGCCTCGGCCCCCAGGCTCGCCAGCCCCTCGGTGCCGCGCCGAACCTCGACCCCAGGGAGGCGCTCAACGGCAGCCTCCACGCAGGCAGGGTCCGCGATGGCGACAACGCGCGGACGGGCGGCGGCGACCTGCTCGGCGAGGAGATCGAGGTTCCGACCGGTGGCGCCGAGTGCCACCACTTCGTAGCGGTCAGGTTCGGCCGCGACGACGTCGAGGGTCTGGGTTCCGATGGAGCCGGTGGAGCCGGCTAGGGCGATGGTGGTCATTGTCGGGGCCGAACCGCGACGTTGCGGTGGCTCACCTCAGGCGCTGGCCGGACCGAGGGTGACGACCAACCAGAAGATTGTGGGGAGCACGAACAACATGGCATCGAAGCGGTCGAGCACTCCCCCATGACCGGGCAGCAGTGACCCCATGTCCTTTACGCCCAGATCTCGCTTGAGCACTGACTGGCACAGATCGCCGAGCGGGGCCGCACACGCGGCACCAATGCCCAAGAGCAGACCGGCCGAGGCGCCTTCCCACGGACCAAGGCCACCCACCACGGCGAAGATCGTTGCGATCAACGCACACGCCATGCCCCCGAGCAGTCCCTCGACCGTCTTGCTCGGGCTGGCAGCCGACAGGGCGCGGTGGCCCATTGCCTTACCGAAGAACAACCCCCCGACGTCGTAGGCCACGGTCGCCAAGATGGCGATGATCAGCAAACCCCGGCCCTCGTCGAGACCCAACATGGCCGTCGCCGCCGAACCCAAGCCGCCGATCCAAAAGACGCCCAGGAGCGTTGCTCCGGAGCCTTCGAGCACGCGAGGGTCCGGGCCGCCAGCGCCGACCAGGTACCACGACAGCACAGTGACGACGACGACGAACCCGACCAGAGGCACGGCTTCGAGCCCCCGCCAGTAGACCGCCAACGGCAAGGCGATGCAGGCCACGAGCCCGACGAGGCGAGCCGACTCCCACCCGACCTTGCGCAATGCCTCGAAGTACTCGATGGCACACACGGCAAGGATCGCCGTGACCAGCACGGCGGTCGCCGCTGGGCCGGCCATCAACGCCAGGGTGCCCGCAGCGGCAAGCCCGAGACCGACCCCGATGGCCACGGGCATGTTGCGCCCGCCCCCATCGGCGCCCGCAGGGGCAGAAGGATCTTGGTCGTCGTACCCGTCGTTGTAAGGGTCCACATAGGAACCCTCGGTCCAGGCCCGGTCCTCTTCCCATACCCCTTCGACTGCGGGCGCGTCGCCGGGAAGGTCAGCAGATGCACTCCAGTCGTCGTCGCCGACCTCGAACCGCGGACCCGGCTCGGCGACCGGCGACCCTGCATCACCCGTGCGCTCTTCCACCCGTTCCTCCATGTCATCGAAACCGAAGTACTCCTCGTGGCTGGGTTCGGCGTCGGAGTGACCGAGCGCGCCCAAGCGAACCTCACCGCTGGTCTCGGCGGCGAGGTTCTCCACGAATGAATCGTCGCCCCAATCATCATCTGCGTCTCGCCAGCGAGGCGTCGAGGTCGCAAACGATGACCAGGCATCGAGGTCGTCGTCTGCGTCGGCGATCAGCGGGCCGTCGTCGTTCATGAGTACCGCAGGAACCTCGCCGGTCGGCGGTTCGGTCCAATGGGGCAGCGAAACAGGACCAGTGACCGGGTCGGGTGCCGGCTGCACGGGGGGTCGTTCGATCCGTGTGGGGTCTGCGCTCGCGTCGAGCGGAAAGCGAAGCGCCGGCCGGGGCCCTGCCGGAGGCGCCGGTGGCCGGTCGCCGTAGCGGAGCTCGTCATCGGTGCGGCGAGCGGCAACGTCGCCGCGCTCGATGGCCTCGGCTGCCTCGTCGGCGTCGATGATGCGGACGCCCTCCGCCGGATCGGCGGGTCTCGGTTCGTCTGGTCGGGGGACTCGCTGGTCGTCCATGACACCTCCTGGTGGTCGCTTGACTCGAACGGTGTCCGGGTCACGAGCTGGCGCTGGGCGCCACGCCCGTTGCAGGTGGTGCAGGCGATCGCCCGCACCACGATCAATCTTCGAGCAACTCCTGCTCTTTGAGGGCCAACGCAACATCGATCTCTGCTTCTGCCGCCTGGGTGACCTTGTCGAGCTCTTTTTCGGCGACCCGCAATTCGTCCTCAGACAGCTCGCCATCCTTCTCGAAGGCTTCAAGCTCCTGGCGGCCCGACCGGCGGAGGTTGCGGATGGCGATGCGCCCTTCCTCGGCCATCGACTTGACGACCTTCACGTACTCCTTGCGCCGTTCGGCGGTGAGCGGCGGGAACGAGAGCCGGATGTTGTTGCCGTCGTTGCTGGGGTTGAGGCCCAGGTCCGATTGGCGAATGGCCTTTTCGATGGCACCCATGGCGCCCTTGTCGAACGGCGAGATCACCAGCATCCGAGCCTCGGGCACGCTGAACCCGGCCAACTGCTGCAGCGGTACGTCGGAGCCGTAGTACTCGACAGGGATCTTCTCGACGAGAGCTGGGGCAGCCCGGCCCGTGCGAATCGACGAGAACTCGCTCCTGGCCCGTTCGACAGCGCGCGCCATGCGTTCACGCGTGTCGTCGATCACCATCGACGCCATGTCGCTGCTCATCGGGTGGGTGATGCGGGGCGGGTCACCGGACCAGGGTACCGACTCCCCGCTCGCCGGTGAGGACACGCCGGAGGTTGCCCTGCTGCAGCGCGTCGAACACGACGATCGGGAGGTGGTTGTCCATGCAGAACGTGATCGATGTCGGGTCCATCACGCCCAGGCCCTGGTTCAGGACCTCCATGTACGAGATCTCGTCGAGCTTGGTGGCATCGGGATGCAACTTGGGGTCTGCGGTGTAGACGCCATCGACGCCGCTGTGGGTGCCCTTGATGACCGCTCCAGCCGATAGCTCGGCGGCACGAAGGGCCGCGGGAGTGTCGGTCGTGAAGAACGGCGCGCCCAGCCCTCCGGCCAAGATGACGACCCGTCCCTTTTCGAGGTGGCGCATGGCACGGCGACGGATGTAGGGCTCGGCGATTTGCTCCATGTGCAACGCCGTCATGACCCGGGTGGGCTGGTCGAGTTGTTCGAGCGTGTCCTGCAACGCCAGGCCGTTGATCACGGTGGCCAGCATGCCCATGTAGTCCGCTTGGGCACGATCCATGCCCGCACCAGCACCGGTCATGCCGCGCCAGATGTTGCCGCCCCCGATGACGACGGCAATGTCGACGCCCATCATGCGGGCATCGACGATCTCCATCGCCAGCTGCTTCACCACGGCACCGTCGATGCCGTAGGGAGCGGTGCCGGCGAACGCCTCACCAGAGAGCTTCAGCACGATCCGGGGCCAACGGGCATCCGCATGAAGCGCTGGGCTTGCTGGTGGGGCGTCGGCCACGTCAGGCGCCGATCGAGACCTGGGCAAAGCGCACGATGGAGGCTCCACCGAGCAGCTGCGCAATGGTCTGCTTGTCGTCTTTCACGTAGGGCTGGTCGATGAGGACCTGGTCCTTGTACCAGGCGCCTAGGCGGCCCTCGACGATCTTGTCGAGGGCCGCCTCGGGCTTGCCCTCGGCCTTGGTGATGGCCGTGAGGGTCTCTCGTTCGGCCGCCGCCTCGGACTCGGGCACCTCGTCGTTCGTGAGGTACTTCGGCTTCGAGAACGCGACATGCACAGCGATGTCGTGGGCGAGCTCAACCGAGCCACCCTGCAATTCGACGATGACGCCGAGCACGCCGCGGCCGTCTTGGCGGTGAACGTAGCTGTCGATCACGTTGCCCTCGGCGGCCTCGAAGCGGACAACCTCGCCCAGTTCGATGTTCTCCTTCAGGAGGACCTTCATGTCGTCGATGGCATCGGCCCTCTTCGAAGCAGCGTCGGTACCCTCGATGGCCACGATCGTGGCGATCTCTTGCACCAGCGTGGAGAACTGGTCGGACTTGGCGACGAAGTCCGTCTCGCACTTGAGCTGAGCGATGGCGGCGGCGCCATCGACGAGCGAGACGGCGACGGTGCCCTGGCTGTTGTCACGGTCCTCTCGAGCTGCGGACTTGGCCAGCCCCTTCTCACGCAACCACTTGGCCGCGGCTTCGGAGTCTCCCGCGTTCTCCTGGAGCGCCTTCTTGGCGTCCATCATCCCTGCGCCCGTGGATTGACGCAACGCTTGGACATCCTTGGCGGTGAAATCAGACATCGGGGGTGTTCTCCTCGGCCGGCTCGGACGTGGAGTCCGCGGCTGAAGGTGCGGGCTCCGCATCGGGAGCCTCTGTGACGGCCTCGGGGGCAACCTTCACCTCGGGCTCGGCCGCGGCCTCGGCCACAGGCTCGGCCACGGCCACAGGCTCGGCCTCGGCCTCGGCCTCGGCCGTGGCGTCGTCGTTGGGCGCAGTCTGCTGTGCGACGATGCGGGCTTCGCGCTCAGCGGCGGCAGCGGCGGCTTGACGACGGGCCTCAGCCTGCTGAGAGGCAACTGCGGCTTCCTCATCGGCGGTGCGGATCTTCGGCGGCTGGGCCGCACCGGGGCGGTGTGAGGCCATGAGGCGGCCTTCATCGACTGCATCGGCGATCACGCGGCACATGAGTGCTCCCGAGCGGATGGCGTCGTCGTTGCCCGGGATGACGTACTGGATGATGTCGGGGTCGCAGTTGGTGTCGACCACCGCAACGATCGGCAGCTTCAGCTTGTTGGCCTCGGTGACGGCGATGTGCTCTTCCTTGGTGTCGAGGATGAACACGGCAGAGGGGAGCTTCTGCATCTGGGCGATACCGCCGAGGTTGCGCTCGAGCTTGGTCAGCTCGCGGCTGATCAGCAGTGCCTCCTTCTTCGGCATGACCTCGAACTCGCCGGAGTCGCGCATGCGGCGGTACTCGGCCATCTTGGCCACGCGCTTGGACATCGTCTCGAAGTTGGTGAGCATGCCCCCCAGCCACCGCTCGTTGATGTACGGCATGCCGCATTTCTCGGCGTAGCTTTGGATCGGGTCCTGGGCCTGCTTCTTGGTGCCGACGAACAAGATCGACCCACCATCGGCGACCGTGTCGCGAACGTAGGTGTAGGCGGTCTCGAGGCGCTTGAGCGTCTGCTCGAGATCGATGATGTAGATGCCGTTGCGCTCGCCGAAGATGAAGCGCTTCATCTTCGGGTTCCAGCGGCGGGTCTGGTGACCGAAGTGCACCCTCGCCTCGAGCAACTGCTTCATGGTCACGACGGGTTCCGTCATGGGACCGCTCCTCTCCAACGGTTTCTTCGAAGTTCGGAACCGAAGCACCACCGGAAACCGGCAGCGACCGTTGGGAGGAACCGAACGAGCTGGGTAGCGATGACCCGCCGGGTGGCGGGCCAAAGGACGAGTGTAGCGACGATGCCATTGCCGCCCAAGGTGGACAGGTCACGGCCACCGTTCGAAGGCCCGCAATAGCAACGGTGCGGGCGTGGGAATCGTGGGCTTCAGCCCGGCTCGTGCCCGGCTGGGGCCCGTACCACCATCATTGGCCACGAGATGCACTCTTCCGCCACCGACCGCCTGGCCCCACAGCAACGCCGGGTCCAGGTACCCGGTGCCCCGACGAACCCCGAGGTGCAGAACCGCGCTCGCCAGACCTATGACCTGGCCAGCGGCGACCTCTTCGCCGATGCTGACGGCGATCCCCTCGAGCCCGGTTGCCGCCGACCGCAGGCCGTCGGGGTGCACGACGCTGACGATCAGCCGGCCGGCCACCTGCCCCGCGAACGCCACCCTTCCCCGTCCAATAGCGTGCACTGGTGAACCGAGGACCGTGGCGTACTCGATGCCCCGGTTGCCAGCAAGCCACGGCTCCGGTGGCGCCCGGAACGGGTCCGTGATGGGTGCAGTTGTCGGAGGCCGGTAGGTCCACGGATTCGGCCACGGCTGGGCGCCGGCCGGCGTCGGCTGGGGTGCGATGGCGGCTCCCAGCAGCGCGAGCATCGCGCTGCAAGCCACCGCCAGGCGCACGACCGGGGTTCGCGTCACCGTCACCGTCACCGTGACCGCGCTCGGTTCAGGCGGGTTCGCGAGCTGCGGCTTGGAGGCGGCTGCGCAACTGCAGCACCGACTTGGTGTGGATCTGGCTCACCCGACTCTCGGTCACACCGAGCACCTCGCCGATCTGCGACAGCGTCAGGTTCTCGAAGTAGTACAGGGTCAGCACGATCTTCTCGCGCTCGGGCATCCGTTCGATGGCCTCGGCCAGTTGGCCACGTAGCTCGCTCCGCTCGAGAAGCGCCCCCGGACCGTCGCCCCGGTCGGGGATGGTGTCGCCCAAGGTGGTGGCGTCGCCACGGTCGCCCAACATCTCGTCGAGCGCGGCCACGCCGGTGAGCGAAAGCTGACCAAGCAGGGTCTGGAGCTGGGTTTCGGTCATGTCGAGCTCGAGCGCCAGCTCGGTCTCGGTGGGCGATCGCTTCAGCCGTGCCTCGAGCTTCGAGAACGCTCGCTCGACGGCGCGGCCCTTGGCCCGGACGGATCGAGGAACCCAATCGATCGAGCGGAGCTCGTCGAGGATGGCGCCCTTGATGCGTGCGATGGCATACGTCTCGAACTTGAACCCGCGTCCGGGGTCGAACTTCTCGATGGCGTCGATGAGACCGAAGATGCCGTAGCTCACCAGGTCGGATTGCTCCACATTGTGGGGCAGCCCGACGGCGACGCGCCCGGCCACGTACTTGACCAAGGGTGAGTAGTGGAGGATGAGCCGATCGCGAGCGTCGCGCGTGGGCGTCTGGTGGTACGTGTTCCACAGCTCGGCGGTGGGATCCCCGCTCATCGGTGCCCCCGATGGCTGCTAGGCACGGGGGTGAGTCCGGTCGAACACGTTGCGCAGCCGCTCGCGGCTGACGTGCGTGTAGATCTGCGTTGTAGAGAGATCTTCGTGGCCAAGGAGTTCCTGCACACTTCGAAGATCGGCGCCACCGTCGAGCAAGTGAGTGGCAAAGGTGTGGCGCAGCGCGTGTGGGTGGGTGGGCTCGAGGGAGCGTCGGTCGATCACCCGACGAACATCTCGGGGTGTGAGCGGTCGGCCTCGCAGGTTCACGAAGAGGAGGTCGCCGATCTGGCCGCCCGAGGCAAGGAGGGACCGCCCATCGGCGATCCACTCCCGAACGGCAGCCACCGATGGATCGCTCATCGGCACGGCTCGCTGCTTGGACCCCTTCCCCCAGACCGTGACCCGGGCGGCAGGAAGATCGAGGTCCTCGATCCGAAGGCCACACACCTCCGACACCCGCAGGCCGCTGCCATAGAGCAATTCGAGGCACGCCTGGTCGCGCAGGAAACGGGCGCGTGCGGCAGGATCGACTGGTTGATCCGTTCCATGATCGATCACCGCCCGTTGCACCGGTTCGTCGAGCAGTTGGTGGAGCTGATCGTCGTGGAGGACCTTGGGCAGACGACCGGTGCCACGCGGCGCCCGCAACCCCAGTGTGGGATCGGTGGCCAACCGCCCGGTGCGCACCTGCCACCCGAAATAGCGGCGGAGGGTCGAGGCCCGCCTCGCCAGCGTGCGGGCCGCAACCGGGCGTTCGCTGAGCGCCACCAGATATCGGCGCAAGGTTCTGCGATCGACCGAGGACGGCGCATCGGCCTGGCCGCCCGATGCCCACCGGGCGAAGTCGACGAGGTCGGACCGGTACGCGCTGACGGTTGCCGGCGCCGCCGCCGTCAACGACGACAAGAACCCCTCGACCTCCCAGCTCACGACGCCATGGTACTGGCAACCCGTTGGCTGCGAAGGGTGATGGCGTCGCTACCAAGGTCATGGCGCGCTCCGTCCCCTGGCGCGACCCCGAGGCGCAGATGCCCTCGGCTCGAACCACGAGCCCGACCGTGTGACGTGCCCAGCCGTCTCGAGCGAGATGAGCGCGGTGGACACCTCAGGGAGAGCGCGCCCTGTGGCCTCGACCAGTTGGGCAAGGGTCAACGGACCAGCGGCCAGCGCGTCGAGTATGAAGGCGTGCAGGGGCGCCAGTCGGTCACCGCTCTCGGCTCGAGATTCGGTCACCACCGGCCTCTTACCGCCGAGACCGAGGGCAACGAGGACATCTTCGGCGTCTCGCACCGGGATGGCACCGTCGCAGATGAGGTCAAGCGTGCCGGCCGCCGCCGGAGACGTTGGATGCCCCGGCACGGCAAGGACCTGTACATCGCGGCGGAGAGCCTCGGCCACCGTCAGCATGGATCCCCCTGCAGACCGGGACTCGACCACGACCACTGCGTCGGCCAGCGCGGCGAGGATCCGATTGCGCGCCGGGAACCGCCATCGGAGCGGGCCGATGCCGAAAGGCGACTCGCTCACCACCGCCCCACGGGAGGCGACTTGCCGCTGGAGCAACGCGTGGCGACGGGGGTAGGCCCGATCCAGACCGGTGGCGACCACCGCGACTGGCCGCCCACTTCCGTCGCCACTTTTGAACTTGTCGGACTCCCCAACGATGGCACGATGGGCTGCGCCATCGATGCCCAACGCTAGGCCCGAGGCGATGGCGACACCGCAAGATGCGAGATCTTGGGCCAGCGCCGCCGCCGTATCGCACCCAAGCCGGGTCGCGTTGCGCGTTCCCACGATCGCCACCACCGGACCGTCGAGTGGGTCGAGCGTCCCGTCGACGAACAGCAGGGCCGGCGCCGCTTCGTCGTTCAACAGGCGGTCGGGGTAGCCGCGCTGGCCGTGCACCACGATGGTGATGGCTGCAGACCGGTGCCGGTCAAGGTACGCGGCAGGGTCGATGGATCGAGCCGCATCGACCATGGTCTGCACCCACGTGGGGTCGCGCTGGCGGGCTGCGAACGAGGCCAATGCTTCAACATCTCCGAGCCGTCCGCTTGATGCGGCCCGCCATGCGGTGGACGGCCCGACCTCATGCAGACATCGGAGCAGCGTGGCCGGGCCCATGCCCGGCAGCCACGCCAGGGCGACCAGCGACGCGAGCTCTTCCTCGGGGTAGTCCCTCATGCGACCACCCCCGCGCCAAGGCGGACGTCGGCTCGAAGTTGCAAGGCCGTGCTCACGTGCTCGACGCCCAACGGTCCGTCGTATTCGGCCAGATCCGCCATGGTCAGCGCCACCCGCCGAACGCGGTCGAGACCGCGCGCGCTCAGTCGACCGGCGCGCAGCACGCCCGCGAGGAGGTCCTGCGCACCGTCGCTCAGCGGCGCCCACCGTTCGAGTTCAGGCCCTCGCAGGTCCGCATTGGCTCGCACTGAGCGCAACACGGCACGGTCTCGGGCTCGCGCCACGCGCTGGGCCACCTCAGCGCTCGACTCGCCTGGCCGACCGCCGAGAAGTTCGTCGACCTCGGGCCGCATCACGTCGATCCGGAGGTCGAAGCGATCGAGCAGTGGCCCGGAGAGGCGCCGGTGGTAGCGGGCCAGAGCGCCATCGGGGCAGCGACACGCTCCCGGACGCCCCGCCTCGCCGCACGGGCAGGGGTTCATGGCCGCAACCAGCAAGAAGCGGGCGGGAAGGCTGGCCGAGAACCGCGCCCGACTGACTCGGACCACGCCGTCTTCCAGGGGTTGGCGCAGCGCATCGAGCACCGATGGCGGAAACTCCGAAAGCTCATCGAGGAAGAGGACTCCGCCGTGGGCAAGCGACACC
>Ga0105045_10000894_pt1 | contig 23149 bp, 24 predicted proteins | sample MAT02_FD_78089 | JGI IMG/M metagenome (GOLD analysis project Ga0105045, IMG submission 78089) | Freshwater microbial communities from Lake Fryxell liftoff mats and glacier meltwater in Antarctica - MAT-02 (megahit assembly) | ecosystem: Environmental > Aquatic > Freshwater > Ice > Liftoff... | reverse complement strand
TTCACCAGCGCGCCTGTCACGATGCCGTCGCGGCGCTCGATCCCAACTTGCACCAGCCCGGCCTGTTGCTCGAACAGCATCGCATCGCTGAGCGGCCTGTCGAACAGCGTGCCCATTTGCCCGAGCACAAATCCCGTGCCCACATTCGGATGGCCGGCAAAGGGCATTTCCTCGGCCGGCGTGAAGATGCGGACATGGGCGGTGTTGGCGGGGTCCGCTGGCGGAAGCACAAAGCTGGTTTCGGCGAAATTGAACGCCCGCGCGATGGCTTGCATCCGCTCCGCCGAAAGGCCGCGCGCGTCGGTGAGGACGGCGAGCTGGTTTCCGGCCAACGCGCTCTTGGTGAACACATCGACGATCTGGAAGGCAAAGCTCATCCCACCGGCTCCAACGGCCAGTTGTCGATAAGCCGCGTGGTTCCCAGCCTTGCTGCAATGAACAGGCGCGTTGGCGGCTGCCCCGGCGCGTAGTGGTCAACCGTTTCCAGCGTCGCTGCGTCCGCCATGGTCAGATAGTCCAGCTTGAAGCCGGCTGATTTCAGCGCGGCCCGCGCGGTCGAAAGCGTTTCGGCAACGCCAGCGCCTCCCGCAATCGTCATCGCGGCAGCACGAAGCGTGCGGGGCAGGGCGGCGGCCACCGCGCGCTCTCCATGCGAAAGATAGGCGTTGCGCGACGACATGGCGAGGCCGTCGGGGTCTCGCATTGTCGGTGCTCCCACCACGTCGACTGGTATATCGAGGTCTGCCACCAGCCGCCGGATGATGGCGAGCTGCTGCCAGTCCTTCTCGCCGAAAATCGCAAAATCAGGGAATGCCATCAGCAGCAGCTTGGTAACCACGGTGGCCACGCCATTGAAATGGCCGGGCCGGGCATCGCCTTCCATCGGCCGGTCCAGCCCTGAAACGGAAACGGTTGTTGCGTATCCGGCCGGATAGACAAGCTCTGCCGGAGGCGCGAACAGCAGATCGCAACCGGCACCGCGCAGCATCGCTGCATCCACCGCCTCCTGTCGCGGATATCGGGAGAGATCCTCATCCGCGCCGAATTGCTTCGGGTTCACGAAAATGGTGGACATCACCCGGTGCGCCTTGCGGCGCCCGATGCCGACGAGCGACAGATGCCCCGCGTGCAAGGCGCCCATGGTCGGCACCATGGCAATCGTTTCGCCGTTTCCGCGCCAGGACCTTATCCTGGCCCTCAGCGCCGCGACATCGCGTACGGTATCCATGGCGTCTCCGTTTGATTGACGAATCCCCGGTCGTTACCCCAAGGAGGGAATGCCGGCACTTTGCCGGCCTTCGCAAGAGGCGAGGCGAGATGTCAACGGAGGGGACTGGCAACTTGACAGGCAAGCTGAAGGGCGAGGACGCCGGACATGTGAAGCGGCCACGCGGTGCGCACGTGATAGTCTTAGGCAATGAAAAGGGCGGCTCGGGCAAATCCACGACAGCGGTGCATATTGCGCTGGCGCTGGCCAGCACCGGGCTCCGCGTTGCCGTCGCCGATCTCGATCACCGCCAGCGCAGCACCGCGCGCTACCTGGAAAACCGCGTCACCTGGGCCGAGCGGCACGGGCTGAGGCTGCTGCAACTGCCGGTGACGGTGATGGAAGATGGCGAGACCGAAGCCCTCGATACGCTGATCCGCAGCGACGTCGATGTCGTCGTCATCGATACGCCAGGCCGCGATTCCGATATCGGCCGTGCGGCTATCGCCCGCGCCGATACCCTGGTCACGCCGATCAACGACAGCTTCATCGATTTCGATTTGCTGGGTCAGGTGGATCCGGACAATTTCCGGGTCACCAAGCCCAGCTTTTATGCCGAGCTTGTGTGGAAGGCGCGCCAGCAGCGCGCCCGCGCCGATGGCGGCACGGTCGACTGGGTTGTCCTTCGTAACCGCCTTTCCTCGCTGGAAGCCCGCAACCGCAAGCGGGTGGGCTCCGCCCTCGATGAACTTTCAAGGCGAATCGGCTTTCGTGTGGCGCCGGGCCTGTCCGAACGGGTCATCTATCGCGAGCTTTTCCCGCGTGGCCTGACGCTCATGGATATCGCCCATCTGAAGGACGCCTCCATCAGCCACGTGGCAGCGCGCGCCGAACTGCGCGACCTGATCGGCGCGCTGCAACTGCCGCTTGCGGACAGGGGTGGCGCAGATAGGGCTGATCCAGTTGAGCCGCTGACTGCAAGTGCGCCGCAGGAGGCCGCTGCCTGATGGGCTTGCTGGGTATTGTCATCGCATGCCTCGTCGGCTGGCTCTGGTGGAAGGGGTATCTTGGCCATGATGCCGGCCGCAAGCTGGCGCTCGCCGGGGGCGGTGTGCTTTCGCTATGGCTCATGGCGCGCGGGCAGATGGTTCCGGGTATCGCCATCGGCGCTGCAACGCTGGGCCTTGGATTCGCAGGCTGGATGCGGAACAGGGTCGCCGTCATGCCCATGGACGAGATCGAGGCCCGGCAAATCCTGGGGCTCGGGCTGAGCGCAACCGACGCCGAGATCCTTGCTGCCCACCGCCGGATCATCGCCCAGGTTCACCCGGACAAGTTCCCCGATGGCACGGGCAGCCCCGATCTGGCGCGGCGCGTGAATGCGGCCCGCGACAGACTTTTGCGCAAGGCGCCTTCGTCCAGAGGTTGACGCCGGCGCATTGCCGTTCCTATCCCGTGGCCCATACGCGACCATACGCCGATGATCGGTGCCTTTGGTCCGCGCCGGAATTTTCGCGCCATAGTCCGCGCCAGCGAAAGGCAGCCGATGCAGTCCCATGATTTCCACCCAACGACGCTTCGCGAATACGATATTCGCGGGATCATCGGCGAAACCCTGGGGGACCGGGACGCCGAAGCCATCGGGCGTGGCTTCGGCACCGTGATCCGCCGCGGTGGCGGCACGCGCGTTGTTGTCGGCTACGATGGCCGCCACAGCTCCCCGCGCCTTGAATCCGCACTGGTCAACGGGCTGGTGGCCTCCGGCTGCGAAGCCATTCGTGTCGGGCTCGGTCCCACGGGAATGCTGTATTACTCGGTCAGCGAACTAGGCGCGGATGGCGGGGTGATGATCACCGGAAGCCACAATCCGCCGGATTACAACGGCTTCAAGATGATGACGAAGGAGCGCCCCTTCTTTGGCGCCGATATCCGCGAACTCGGGAAGGCGGCCGCCAGCGGAGATTGGGAAGAGGGCGCCGGATCAAGCCGGGAAGAGCCGGTTCTCGACCGCTATGTCGACCGGCTTTTGCAAGGCTTTACCGGCAACGCCTTCCGAATCGGCTGGGATGCCGGCAACGGCGCAACGGGCCAGGCGCTGGAGATGCTGCTGAAGCGCCTGCCAGGCGAACACCATTCCCTGTTCACGACGATCGACGGGGATTTCCCGAACCATCATCCGGACCCCACTGTCGAGGAAAACCTGATCGATCTGCGCCAGCTTGTTGCGGACAAGAAGCTCGATTTTGGTATCGCCTTCGATGGCGACGGAGACCGGATCGGCGCGATCGACAGCGAAGGCCGGATCGTGTGGGGGGACCAGCTTCTCGCCATTCTGGCCGAGCCGGTGTTGCGCGAGCTTCCGGGCGCCACCATCATCGCCGACGTGAAGGCGAGCCAGCTCCTGTATGACCGCATAGCCGAGCTTGGCGGCAAGCCGCTGATGTGGAAGACGGGCCACTCGAATATCAAGGCGAAAATGAAAGAGGTCGGCTCGCCGCTGGCCGGCGAAATGAGCGGCCACATCTTCTTCAAGCACCGCTGGTACGGCTTCGACGATGCACTTTATGCTGCGGTCAGGCTTATCGAGGCCGTGGGCGAACTGGGCGGTTCGCTGACGGCGCTGAAGGGTGCGATGCCTGCCATCATGAACACGCCGGAACTGCGCTTTCCCTGCCCGGAAGTGCGGAAATTCGAAGTTGTGAAAGAGGTTCTCGCCCGGCTGAAGGCTGCAGGCGCGACCGTGAACGACACCGACGGCGCACGGGTGACGACACCCGACGGCTGGTGGCTGCTGCGCGCTTCGAACACACAGGATGTGCTGGTGGCACGGGCAGAAGCGCAGGACCAGGCCGCGCTGGACAGGCTGACGGCGGCCATTGATTCGGAGCTTGCACAATCCGGCGTGGAGCGAGGAGCGACCGGGCACTAAGGGCGAGGAGCGACCGGGCACTAGGAGCGAAAGGCGACCGGGCGTTACGGGCGAATTACGACGCAGAACCAGCGCCAGCGAGCTTCCAATCTGCACGCTGCGCGCAACTTTGCTGCGACGCAACATAAAGCCTCTTGAAAAAGGGCGCGAATCTCGTTATTGTGCAGTGCAGCATGAGACTGGAGACCCCCCGCATGGCTGATATGAAGACAGGTTCGAAACCGAAAAAGCCTGCAACAAAGGCACTGAAGGGCATTGCAAAGCCTGCCGATGCTCAGCTTGCAAAGCCCGTGGTTATAAAGGCCCAGGTTGCAAAGGCCACGGTTGCGCGCCCGCCCGCATCTCGGCCGGCCGTTTTGGCCAAGGCGCCACCTGCAGCATCTGCTGCGGCCCCAGTTCCCGTACGATCCGTGAAGGAAAAGCCGATGACCACCAAGTCCCCCGCTGAAACAATTACCAAGTCGATCGAAGCCGAGGCCCCGGTCGTGGAAAAGGCGGCGGCCAATGCTGTCGCCCAGGCACAGGCCGGAATTGAAACCATGAATGAAAAGGTACGTGACATGATGGAGAAGAACATGAAGTCGATGACGGACATGACCGAATTCGCAAAGGGTAACGTCGAAGCGATGATCGAATCGGCCAAGGCCGCAACGACTGCTGCTGAAACGATGACCTCGCACTTCGTCGAATCGTCCAAGAATTCGATGGAGGAAGCTCAAGCTGCTCTAAAGTCGATGACGTCTGCCAAGACCCCGAACGAACTCATGCAGTTCCAGACGGATTTCGCCAAGACCCAGTTCGACAAGGCCGTCGCTAACTGGTCGCAGATGTCGGAAACATGGATGAAGCTTGCCGGCGAAGTCGTGCAGCCGCTGTCCAACCGGATGGCGATCGCATCCGACACCGTAAAGAAGACCATGTCTGCCTAGAGCGAGTCTCGTTCTGACTGCGTCAGAACGGCCGCTCTGATTCCCTGTTTTTCGCATGGGTTTCCGATGCAGGTGATTCCACCTGATCGGAACATGCTCTAAGCAGACTGTTCCTCTGAAGTTTGGGGCGGTGGAGGCAACTCCGCCGCCCTTTCCTTTTGGGCTGCCAGCAGAAACTCCACATTGCCTTCGGGCCCGGTGATAGGGGAAGGCTCGACGCCCACAACACGCCAGCCCTTGCCGGCCACCCACGCAGTTGCAGCATCGCACACACGCGCGTGCACCGCAGCATCCCGCACCACGCCACCCTTACCGACTTCACCGCGACCGGCCTCGAACTGCGGCTTCACCAGCGCCACCAGATGGGCGCCGGGCCTCGCGAACGCCAACGGCACGTCCAGCACCTTGGCGAGCGCAATGAAGCTCGCGTCGCACACGATGATATCCATCGGTTCAGGGATATGCTCCGCATTCAGCGCGCGCGCGTTTGTCTGTTCATGCACCACCACGCGCGGGTCCTGCCGCAGTTTCCACGCCAGCTGGTTGGTGCCCACATCCACCGCATAGACTTTCGCCGCCCCGTTGAAGAGCAGCACATCGCTGAACCCGCCAGTCGATGATCCGACATCCAGCGCAACCGCGCCTGCCACATCGATCCCGAAACGCTGCAACCCATGGGCCAGCTTCACCCCACCGCGCGATACCCAGGGATGGTCCCGACCGCGCACCTCCAGCGCTGCGTCGTCAGCCAGCATCTCGCCCGCCTTGGCCAGCTTGCGCTCGCCCACGAATACCACGCCGGCCATGATCAGCGCCTGCGCCCGCGCCCGCGAAACCACGAGCCCGCGCTCCACAAGCATCAGGTCTGCACGCTGTTTCGCCATCGGCGGGCGCTGCCGCCTAGGCGCGCGCGCCCTCGCTCACGTCCGCGCTGTTGTGGCGCAGCGCCGTCAGCACCGTCTTCACGATGGCGGCCGCATCGAGCCCGGCTTCGGCATATTGCTTGGTCGGGTTGTCATGATCCTGGAAGGTATCAGGCAGGCGCATGGTGCGGATGCGGAGGCCGTTGTCGGTCAGCCCTTCATCCGATGCCATGGTCAGCACATGGGCGCCGAAGCCGCCGATGGCGCCTTCCTCGATGGTGATCACCACTTCATGGCTTGCGCACAGCTTGCGGATGAGCGCTTCATCCAGCGGCTTTGCAAAACGCATGTCGGCCACCGTCGTGCTCAACCCCTTGGCGTCCAGTTCGTCGGCTGCCTTCAGAGCTTCGCCAAGGCGAGTGCCCAGAGACAGGATGGCGACTTTCTTGCCTTCCCGCACGATCCGGCCCTTGCCGATTTCCAGCCGCTCGGGAACCGCGGGCAGCGGAATTCCGATGCCCTCGCCGCGCGGATAGCGTACCGCGATCGGTCCGCTGTCGTGCATGGCACAGGTGTGCACCATGTGGACCAGCTCGGCCTCATCGGCGGCGGCCATCACCACGAAGTTGGGCAGCGTCGCGAGGTAGGTTACATCGAAGGAGCCGGCATGTGTGCTGCCGTCCGCGCCCACCAGTCCTGCGCGGTCGATCGCGAACCGCACCGGCAGGTTCTGGATGGCGACATCGTGCACGACCTGGTCGTACGCGCGCTGCAAAAAGGTGGAATAGATGGTCGCGAACGGCCGGTATCCCTGTGCAGCAAGCGCTGCTGCAAAGGTAACAGCATGCTGTTCGGCGATGCCCACATCGAAGATGCGATTCGGGAATTCGATGGCAAATTTGTCGAGCCCGGTGCCGGTCGGCATGGCAGCTGTAATCGCCAGGATCTTTTCGTCCCGGCGGGCCTCGTCGATCAGCGCCTTGGCGAACACATTGGTGTAGCTCGGCGGCCCGGGCGGCCCCTTGGATTGCACGCCGGTCACCACGTCGAACTTGGTCACGCCATGGTATTTGTCGGCCGCGGCCTCGGCGTAGCTGTATCCCTTGCCCTTCTGCGTCACCACATGGATCAGGCAGGGGCCTTCGGCAGCATCGCGGATATTCTCCAGGATCGGCACCAGGATATCGAGATTGTGGCCATCGATCGGGCCGACATAATAAAAGCCCAGCTCCTCGAACAGGGTGCCGCCTGTGGCCAGCGTGCGGAACATTTCGTCGGCGCGCTTGGCCGGCTTTTTCAGCTGTTCCGGCAATGCCTTCTTGGCAATCTGGCGGACTGCATCGCGGAATTCGAGGAACGTGTTGGAGCTATAGGCGCGTGCCAGATACGCGCTGAGTGCACCAACCGGCGGTGCGATGGACATGTCGTTATCGTTCAGCACCACCACCAGGCGGTTGCCGGCCTCACGGGCGTTGTTCATCGCCTCATACGCCATGCCGGCGCTCATGGCCCCATCGCCGATCACGGCGATGCCCTTGCCCGCCGCTCCGGAAAGCTTGTTGGCGATAGCAAAGCCGAGCGCTGCCGAAATGGACGTTGAGGCGTGCGCTGCGCCGAACGGGTCGTAGATGCTTTCCGAGCGCTTGGTGAAGCCGGAAAGCCCACCGCCCTGGCGCAGCGTGCGAATCCGGTCCCGCCGGCCAGTCAGGATCTTGTGCGGATAGGCCTGGTGGCCCACATCCCAGATCAGCCGGTCCACCGGCGTGTTGAACACATAGTGCAGCGCCACAGTCAGCTCGACAACGCCCAGCCCGGCGCCGAGGTGCCCGCCCGTCACGCTGACAGCGTCGATCATTTCCGCGCGCAGCTCGTCTGCCAACTGGCGAAGCTGGTCAGGCTTCAGCTTGCGAAGATCGGGCGGCGTATCGACTCCATCCAGAAGCGGGGTCTCGGGCCGACGGTAGGGCGCGGCCGAAGCCTTGGCGCCAGATTGCTGTTCGCTCATCCGCCAGACTTAGCGTGAACGTTGGTCAAGGCAAAGCAGGTTCTTTGCACTTCCATGGCTGCGACACTGTCTCGGCACGTCTTTTGCAGGCGTTCAGGCCGAACAGTGTCTGCAATGCCCCAGCAGCTCCAGCACCGAACGGCTGGGGGCAAAGCCCAATGCTTCGGCGCGTTTGCGCATGCTGTCAGCAAGGATGTCGTCGTCCAGATGGTCGACTCGGCCGCACGCATGGCAGACCAGGAAGACGCAATCATGGGAGCAGCTCGGGTGCACGTTTGCGACATAGGCGTTGCGGCTTTCGATTCGCTTGGCAAGATTGTGCGCCACGAACAGATCCAGAATGCGATACACGCTGTTTGCCGCTATCCGGCGGCCGACAGCAGCCGACACGCGCTCGGCGACATCATAGGCAGAGCTGGGCGAAGACTGGACTGCCAGCGCATCGAAAATCTGCGCCCGCAGCTCGGTCCACTGAACGCCTTGCGAAACCAGCGCGGCTTCCGCTGCCCGCCGCAGGGCAACGCTGCCCGATTCCAGATGCTCCGTCGCTGCGTGCGCCATCCGTGCGGACATCGCTAGCGCTTCGGCTCAAAGGGTGCTGCCGGCGCGATTGTTCGGGGCGGCGCTGATTGTACGCTCGGTACAACTGGGGGTTGCGAGATCGGGATCTGGGCTGTCGCGGTCTGCATGGCAGCCGGCTTGGCTGGCCCGCGTATGATTGCCGCAGCAAGCCGGTCTGCCTGGGGGCAGGGGCCACTGCACAGCGTCCGCATCCGTTCCACATTGGATTCCGCTCGCGCCTTTGCACCGCGTTCCACCAGAGAAAGGCCCTGCAGTTCCAGCGTCGTAAGATCATTGGGTTCGATTTCTAGCGCTTCCCGGTAAAAGCGCACCGCCTTGCCGAACAGCCCTTCGGCTTCGGCCGCGCGCGCCATGCCCAGATAGGCCCGCCGGTTGCGCGGATCAGCAGCAAGTGCGGCTTCGAAACTGTCAGTCGCGGCCTGGGTCTGCCCCTTGGCAAGCAGGGCCTCGCCAGATTTTGCCATGGCAAGGGACAGGGGCGCGAGTTGGCTGTCCGGAAGGCCGCGGGCGGGGGCTGCTGAAACAACGTCCGCGCCGGCCTGCCTGGCTGCTCCGGCCGGGCTCGCCAGCAACAGGGCTGTACCGGCACCCGTGATCAGGCACGCCAGCCAGGGGCGCCGTGTCCCCCGGCCCTCGGCATTTCGTATCATGGCATTCCGGCCTGAAACGGGCGGTGCCGCGATTGATTGTCCCATGATAGTCCCTCTCAGTCCCAAACCGTCCACCAGTCCCGCGTTCCAGTTCCCGGGCCCAACCGGTGTCGGGCCCATCCAGCCCCATATTGCAGCCTTACGAACGTTCGCTCGGCATTCTGACCAGCATGCTGACACAATCTAGACACTTCGTACGAACTTCGCGACGAAAAATCCGTCGCACCTGTCGGATCCGGGGGAAAGAGCAACAGATTCCAGCAGCCCCAGCCCCAGCCGATCTGCGGCAGCCTTCGCTTGCGCGTCGCCTTCGCTTTCCAGCACCGAGCAGACGACATAAACAAGATGCCCGCCGGGTTTTAGCAGCGATGCGCCAAGGTCGATGAGTCTGGCCTGAACGCCTTGCAACCGCTCCAGCCGTTGCGCGGTCAGGCGCCACCGAAGTTCCGGGTTCCGGCGCCAGGTGCCCGTGCCTGAACAGGGCGCATCCACCAGGACAAGGTCCACCGCTCCGGCGATATCCGCAAGCTGCTCCGCTTCCTTCTGCGGGTTCAGCAACCGCGTTTCGACAAGGTCTGTAACGCCGGCGCGCGCCAGCCGTGCCGGCATAGCCTGCAATCGGGGCCGGTCCGTGTCGCTGGCGATCAGCCGCCCGGCTCCCTGCATGTCGGCTGCAAGGGCAAGCGTCTTTCCGCCGGCGCCGGCACACAGGTCGACAACGGTCTGGCCGGGCCTGGCGTTTGCTACCCGCACCGCCATCTGGCTGCCGGCATCCTGGATTTCGATGGCACCGGACAAGAACAACGGATGACGCTCGAGCGGAACCGGCATCTCCAGCCGCAGGCCCATCGGCAGCCCGGCGATCGGCTCCGCACCCAGCGTCAGGGCCACGTCGGCCACAGCTGCCTTCGCGGAGTTCACGCGCAGATCGAGCGGTGCCCGCTCCACAAGCGCTCTGGCCTCTGCTTCCAACCCGGTGCCAAAGCGCGCCTTCATGGCCGGTTCCAGCCAGCCAGGTACCAGCCCTGCGGCAGCGCGCGGCTCGTCCGCCTTGATGGCTGCCGGGGCGTGCGGGCTTCCATCGAACATCGCCAGAAGCTCGGGCCGCCGGGCCTCGGCAAGCGCTAGCAGCGCCGCCCTTCCGGATACTGGCGGTTCGGCGCAGAAACGTATCACGGCATAGACAAGCTCGCGCACCGCTGCCCGGTCCTTCGAACCGGCGTAGCGGCGCTGGGCGAAATAGCGTTGTACGATAGTGTCGGCGGCAGCCCCGCCGGTGGCGGCGGCGTTGATCACGGCATCGAGGATTTCGATGGCTGCCTGCAGGCGCGCCGGATCACGCATCGGGCATGGTTTCGTGGCTTGATATCTCAGACGCCGGAACCCCGTGCGGGACAGCAGGATGATCGAGCGGCCGACCTGATGCAATCAGGGCGAAACCCGCACTAGCGCGTCGGATAATTCGGGGCTTCCCTGGTGATGGAAACATCATGGACATGGCTTTCACGAAGCCCGGCGTTGGTGATCTGGATGAACTCCGCCCGGGCCCTCAATTCTGCAAGGCTTGCCGAACCGGTATAGCCCATCGCTGCCTTCAAACCGCCAACCAGTTGGTGCAGCACGTCGCGCGCGGGCCCCTTGAAGGGAACCTGGCCCTCGATGCCTTCGGGAACCAGCTTGAGCTGATCCTTGATATCCTGCTGGAAATAGCGGTCGGCAGAACCGCGCGCCATGGCGCCGACACTGCCCATCCCGCGATAGCTCTTGTAGGCCCGGCCCTGATACAGAAAGGTCTCGCCGGGCGCTTCCTCAGTTCCGGCCAGAAGCGACCCGATCATCACAGCGCTCGCGCCTGCCGCCATCGCCTTGGCGACATCGCCGGATGTGCGAAGACCGCCATCCGCGATCACGGGAATGCCGTGCTTGCCGGCAGCCGATACCGCATCGAGGATTGCCGTCAGCTGCGGGACGCCAACACCGGCGACAACCCGCGTTGTGCAGATGCTGCCTGGCCCGATACCCACCTTGATCCCGTCTGCTCCGGCATCGATAAGCGCTTCGGCCGCTGCTGCTGTTGCAACATTGCCCGCAATCACCTGCGCGTGGTTGGAGCGCGCCTTGATCCGCCGGACCGCTTCCGAAACCTGCCGCGAATGGCCGTGCGCGGTGTCCACCACGATCAGGTCGCACTCCGCATCCAGAAGTGCGGCAGATCGCTCGTCACCGGCGTCGCCAACGGTGGTGGCTGCGGCCACGCGCAGCCGCCCTGCCGAATCCTTCGTGGCGTTGGGGTAGGTTACGGCTTTCTCGATGTCTTTCACGGTGATGAGGCCGACACAGCGACCCTGCTCGTCCACCACCAGCAGCTTTTCGATCCGTCTCTGGTGCAGCAGCCGGCGCGCGTCTTCCTGCGTCACGCCGACTTCCACTGTCGCGAGGTTCTGGCTTGTCATCAGCTCGGCCACCGGCTGCGCCATGTTTTCGGCAAAGCGGACATCGCGGTTGGTGATGATGCCGATCAGCTTGCCCGGCTGGCCCGGGGCCGAATTCTCAACCACGGGTATCCCGGAAATACGGTTCATCGCCATCAGCTCCAGCGCCTGGCCCAAAGTCTGGTCAGAGGTCATGGTAATGGGGTTCACCACCATTCCGGATTCGAAGCGCTTCACCTGGCGGACCGCTTCCACCTGTTCGGCGATGGAAAGGTTCCGGTGCAGCACGCCGATCCCGCCGGACTGTGCCATCACGATCGCCATCTGGCTTTCGGTTACGGTGTCCATCGCCGACGACAGCACGGGAATGGCAAGCCGGATGCTTTTCGTGATCATCGTTGACGTATCGGCCTGCGAGGGCAGGACCGCCGACTCGGCCGGCACCAGAAGCACATCATCAAAGGTGAGGCCTAGCCGTATCGCCATTCGCGGGTTCCGTTGTTCAGAAATGAAGGTAAAAAAAGCAGGGGCCCCGAAAGGCCCCTGCTGCAATGGTTCGGATCAGGTCTGCTGTTCAAGCCAGATCTGGTAGTAGCGCGAAAGCTGGTTCCGCGGCGCGCCGGTCACCGACTTCAGCGCCATGTCGGCAGCAGGCTTGTTGCCAGTCTTGGCAAGAGCCAGCCCAAGCCGCGTGTTGACCGTCGCCGTATCCACGCTGCCTTTCTGGAGCGCCATCTTGTAGAGATCGGCTGCCTTGGCAAAATTGCCATAGCCCAGGTGCGCGTCGGCCGTTGCCAGTGCCATGCGGCCATTCTTGCCGGCAGCGGATTCCCTTTCCAACCCGGGCAAAGACGCCTTGTCGGCTGCGATCTTGGGGCTGACAGAGGCCAGAAGCTCCCGCACGAGCGGCTTCCCTGCCTGCAGCGCGCCTTTGGCGATGCCTTCATCGATAACGGCTTTTGCTTCACCCGGAAGCCCGCGAATGGCGGCGGTTTCCGCATATTCGGCATAATCCCGCTCTCCGGCGAGTGCGCTGTTCTGGCGCATCAGCCGCAAGACATCCAGGTTGCCCTGGTCGTCCAGCTTGGCACTATCCCGGAAGATGATCAGCACGTCGCGCCAGTTGGTGGGGTTTGGGTAAGCGCGAACCAGCGCTTCGCTGGCAGCGGTCGTCTCGGCCGGCAGCTTGGCATCGAAGGCGATGGCAAGCGCCCGGCGATACCAGGCCTCGTCGGCCTTCTGGCCGCCTTGCGTTTTCATCGCGATTGCCTGGTTCAGCGTCTGGATGGCCTTGGCGTTCAGCCCCTGCCGGCGCTGGAGCTCGGCGACTTCCACAATCATTGCGGTGTCATTGGGCGTCATGACCAGCAGCTTCTCGAACTCGGCGACCGCCTTGTTCGTATCGTTACGCTGCAACGCCATGGCGCCCAGATTGCGGCGGAACTTGATTTCCTCGTCCTGTGGCAGGCGCCCGGATGCAACCGCACCCTCGAGCGACCTCTCGATCAGCGCATTGTCCTTCAGCATGATCGCCGTGTTCAGCGTCATCATGTTGATCATGTATATATCGTCGGCGTTCTTGTTCGGCAGGGCTTCGGCCTGCTGCAGAATGACCAGTGCCCCGGCGGCGTCGCCGGCCTGCTGGGCCGTTTGCGATTGCGCCAGCAAGGATTGCACCGGCTTCGAAAATTTGTAGGTGGGGCCTGCGGGCTCCTTGCCCTTTTTCTGCGCCGTCGCCGCTTGCGGCATCGTCAACAGAAGCATAGCCGCCATCGCAACAGCGGACGCCCGCCCGAGAACCATCTTCATGCCCACTCTCCTTTTGGCCCCTCCGGGCTCGCTTCGTCATTTGCGGCATCTCTTGCGACACCGCCAGTTGCAGGATGATGAACGGGCTCCTCGCACCGCACCCCGGCCGACGTCAAGCCGGGCTGTTGCAGGGCCGGGCTTTCGCAAGGCACATAAAGGGGCCCGAAGCGGCCGCCACGTCATGCCGGATCGAACAGGCCCGTGAAGCCGGATGGCGCATGCGCCCCGATCAGCAGCTGCTCCAGAACCCCGCGGCCCGTCTCTGTGCGCCCGTCGGGCAGATGCAGTTCTGCCGATACCAGCGACTGGATGTGTGCATTTGCGGGGATGGTCACGTCGGTGCCTGCGGTGTCGAAGCGCTCGGCCTGCAGATCCAGTGCACCCCGCCATGCACCATGGCCGTATCGGGGGTGGCCATAGCCGATGCCGTGCATCTGGAAATCCGCACCGCCCTGCAGACGAACTTCCACCCGCCCGCCCGGCCCGTTGCCCGACACGATGGCCTTTTCGACGCGGCGGCTGCCCTTGCGGTATGTCAGTCGCATCTCCGGGGTATCCAGCTTCATTTCGGCGCCGCTGTCCAGGTCGACCAGCAGGGCGGACCGGTTCCAGGCGCTGCCGTCTTCATGGTCGTTCGAATGGAAATACAGGCAGTGCCGTTCGAAGTTCAGCGGGGCTCACAGCCAGAAGAACTGCGGCAGCGCCATCGGCACTACCGGCTGCGGATCGGTTGCGCCGATCGGGCGCACGCCCCAGCTCCGGTCCCGCGTGCCGCGCCAGCCGGGAATGGCGTGGCGGACTCCATCAACCGTCACATGGCCGGCCGCATTGATGTTCTGCGTCATCCGGGTCACGTCCATCACTGTGCGCGGCCCCTGCCGCCAGGTGAAGCGCGGCTCCTCGATCGGATGATGGCGGCCCTCGAACACAAGCTCGGCCGAAAGTCCGTCGATTTCGCCCAGCCGCAGTCTCAGCGTCTTCAGCGGTTCCACCACGTCCACGGATATCGGCCCGGCGTGGGTGTCCATCCGCTCCAAGTTCAAGATGCGCGAGGCAAAGACAGAGCGTTGCTGCCCGTTCGCCATCCAGCACACCGCCGCATCGATTACGTTCAGGTGCGGATAAACACCAAGTGCAGCGGCCAGGAACTGCGATCCATCCGGGCTTTGTGCATTGAAAAATAGCGGTCATAGAAATTGCGGTCGGTGCCCGCGGTTGCAATCGGTTCTGCCCGCTGGTGCACCGGATAGTCATCAGCCTTGCTCAACATCAGGTCCCGCTCCCCTCCTGCGTCCCGTAGTCCCTGTGCATGCAGGCCGCAACCCGGCCGTTGCTCAACCCTTCGGAAGCCGCATCTGTGGATTGCCGGTGGGCTGGCCGCAGCGATGCTTCGTCGCTAAGGCAGCGGGCATGTCCTCCCGCTCCAAGTCTCCGTCGTCCCGAAACAGGGACGCCAGCGCCGAATCGCGCCGTCGGCGCTCCGCTGCCAGGCTTGCCGCCGTCCAGGCGCTCTATCAGCAGTCCATCGCCGGCACGAACCCGGCCAAGCTGTTGAATGAATTCCACGATCACCGTTTCGGCGAAGAGATCGAGGGTGATCGGATGGCTGATGCCGACCGCCCCTTTTTCGACGATCTTGTTTCCGGCACACTGGCCCGGTCCGACGAGCTCGACGCGCTTGTGACGCAGTTTCTTGGTTCCGGCTGGTCGATCGACCGGCTGGACCGGCTGATGCTGCAGATCCTGCGGTCTGGCGCCTATGAAATGATCGCGCGCCCCGATGTTCCGCGCGGGGCGATTGTTTCGGAATATGTCGATGTCGCGGATGCCTTTTACCCCAGGCCGGAAGTCGGCTTCGTGAATGCCCTTCTAGACCGACTCGGGAAGAGCGTTCGGCCTGATGCGGCGAAAGAGCCCGATAATTCTGCTGAAACCGGCGGCTGACCCTGGCGGGCGACCTCGAAGCAGACCTTCTGGTCGAGCTCAGGAAGCTTGCCACCCACCCCGCCGCACGCGGCCTGATGGACGATACCGCCGTTCTTGACTGGCCGCTCGGCCTTCAGCTTGTCGCAACGCATGACATGCTGGCCGAAGGCGTCCATTTCACATGCCATTGCCCGCCCGCCGATATCGGCTGGAAGCTTGTTGCGGTGAACCTGTCCGATCTCGCGGCCACCGGTGCAAAGCCTGTCGGCTTGTTGATGGGCGCAGGAATAGGGGAAGGGCGCGACCCGTCATGGGCCAAAGAGCTGGTGCGCGGCATGGCTCAAGCGATGGCGCAGCACGATGTGCCCTTGCTCGGCGGAGACACGATCCGGAGTGGGCCTGCCAGCGTTCTTTCGCTCACCGCGCTCGGGTCGGTGCCCGCCGGCACTGCATTTGCCCGCACCGGCGCACAACCCGCAGATGACCTGTGGGTCAGCGGCAATATTGGCGATGCGGGGCTGGGCCTCGGGATTGCGCTGGGGCAGCGCGCCCATGATGCGATGCTGCTCAAGCGCTATCGCCGCCCCACGCCGCGCCTGGCGCTCGGCATTGCGCTTCGCGGCATCGCAAGCGCCTGCATGGATGTATCGGACGGCTTGCTGCTGGATGCGTCGAGGCTGGCGAAAGCCTCGGGCCTGGCCGTCGGCGTTGAAAGCACTGCCATCCCGCTCAGCCCGCAGGCGCGAACGTCGGGCGTGGATCTCGCGGCGCTGATCGGCATGGGCGATGATTACGAACTGCTGTTCGCAGCATCGCCCGCCCGGCGCGATGCTGTGCTGGCTTCGGCGCGGGGCAGCCGTACGCCTGTTGCCCGGATCGGCGTATTTTCACCGGGAAAGGGGCTCAGCCTTGACGGGATGGCAACCGATCCGAGGGGCTATCGGCACCGCTGATCCGCAAGGTCCGCCGGGTTGCGCCAAGGGCACATGGTGCGAACAGGTTGCGCGGCGTTGCACAGTTTGCCAAAGGCTGTCGCAAGTCTTTCCCGAACTGGCGGCATCGGCCGTCAAATCGAGAACCAAAGGGGTTGAGAATACATGGATTTCGTTCTGATCGCAATATTGTGCGGCTTTGCAGCCGTGCTTTACGGGGTGGTAACCACCCGCTCTGTCCTTGCGGCCCCTGCGGGCAATGCCCGGATGCAGGAAATCGCGGCCGCCATCCAGGAAGGCGCGCAGGCCTATCTGGCCAAGCAGTACACGGCCATTGCCATCGTCGGCGTGATCGTGGCCGCGCTGGTCTGGTATTTCCTCGGCACCTTTTCGGCAGGTGCCTTCATTCTGGGTGCGTTTCTGTCGGGCCTCACGGGCTTCATCGGCATGAACGTGTCGGTTCGGGCGAATGTCCGCACGGCAGAAGCCGCGCGCACCAGCCTGCAATCCGGGCTGACCATCGCCTTCAAGTCGGGTGCCATCACCGGCATGCTGGTGGCGGGCCTCGGGCTGCTGTCGGTTGCCGGGGTCTATTGGATCTTCATCAACGCCGGCTATGCCCCATCTGATCGCAACGTGATCGACAGCCTTGTCGCGCTGGCGCTTGGCGCTTCGCTCATCTCCATCTTCGCGCGCCTTGGCGGAGGGATCTTCACCAAGGCGGCCGATGTCGGCGCCGATCTTGTCGGCAAGGTCGAAGCCGGAATTCCCGAAGATGATCCAAGAAACCCGGCCGTGATCGCCGACAATGTGGGCGACAATGTCGGCGATTGCGCCGGCATGGCGGCCGACCTGTTCGAAACCTATGTCGTCACCATCGGTGCAACCATGGTGCTCACCGCGCTGCTCATCGGCGGCACCAACCTGCCGAACCTCATGGTGCTGCCGCTGCTGATCGGTGGGGCTGGAATCATCGCCTCCATCATCGGCACCTTTTTCGTGAAGCTCGGCACGTCCAAGAATATCATGGGCGCGCTCTACAAGGGCTTCATCGTTTCGGCGCTGGTATCGGTCCCGCTGCTCTGGCTGGCGACAAAGGCGCTTTTCCCCGACATGAACGCCATCCTCGGCGGTGCGGAATCGGTCACCGTTGTCGGTGCCAATGGCGTCGCACTGGTGCTCGCCACGACCGAAGTCGGCGGTTTCTCCGCGATGGACCTGTTTTTCTGTATGATGATCGGCCTTGTCGTCACCGGGCTCATCGTCTGGATCACCGAATATTATACCGGAACCAACTACCGGCCGGTGCGCTCGATCGCCAAGGCGTCGGTCACGGGGCACGGCACGAACATCATCCAGGGCCTTGCCATCGGCCTTGAATCGACAGCGCTGCCGGTGCTGGTCATCTGCGTCGGCATCATCGCTTCATGGTCGCTGGGGGGCGTGATCGGCATCGCCTTTGCCGCAACCGCAATGCTTGCACTGGCCGGCATGGTTGTTGCGCTGGATGCTTATGGTCCCGTCACCGACAACGCCGGCGGGATCGCCGAAATGGCCGGTCTCGATGGCGAAGTGCGCGAACGCACCGATGCTCTCGATGCGGTCGGCAATACTACCAAGGCCGTGACCAAGGGCTATGCCATCGGTTCGGCTGGTCTTGCGGCCCTCGTGCTGTTCGGCGCCTACGCCACCGATCTGGAGAAGTTCTTCGGTGATGTCGCCGTCGATTTCACCCTGTCCAACCCCTATGTCGTCGTGGGTCTGCTGCTGGGTGCATTGCTGCCGAATATCTTCAGTTCTATGGCAATGACAGCCGTTGGCCGTGCAGCCGGCGCCGTTGTGGAGGAAGTGCGCGAACAGTTCCGCACCAATCCCGGCATCATGCTGGGAACGTCCAAGCCCGATTATGCGCGCACCGTCGGTCTCGTGACACAGGCGGCGATCAAGGAAATGATTGTCCCCTCGTTGCTGCCGGTTCTGGCACCGATCGTCGTGTATTTCGTGATTCTGTGGGTCGGCGGGCAGGCCAACGCCTTTGCCGCAGTGGGCGCATTGCTGATGGGCGTGATCATCGGCGGCATCTTCATCGCCATCTCGATGACGTCAGGCGGCGGCGCATGGGACAACGCCAAGAAGTTCATCGAAGACGGCAACCATGGTGGCAAGGGCTCGGAAGCGCACAAGGCCGCCGTGACTGGCGACACTGTCGGCGATCCCTACAAGGACACTGCCGGCCCGGCCGTCAACCCGATGATCAAGATCACGAACATCGTGGCGCTGCTGCTGCTGGCGGCGCTGGCAGCGCAATAAGCCAAAGGCGGCTGTGGGAAGTGGCGTTCACCTGCCCCAGCCGCCTGTGGTCTTATAGCAGGGCTCGATGAGGAAGACTCATCGGGTTCGGCCCAGGGGCCGGCGCGCGGTCGCGCTTGCGGCGTTCCGCCGATAGCGACAGGTTTTCATCAATGCGATTCGGTATTACTGTGGCGGGCCGCCTGCTCCACCCGGTACCGATCCGACCTGCCCGATGTTTCCGAACAGGTCTTCGATGATGCCGGTTTCGCGGCCCAGCGTCGGCGTCTTGTCACCATGTGGTGCAATATCGGCAACAAGCTCGAGCCCACGACGTTCCACGCCGGACACATTGCCATCCGGGCCGAAGCGAACGATCAGAATGCGCTGGTCCTTGGGAACTGGCCGGGCGAAGGCCAGCTGTTTCGTATTGCGCGAGATATAATACCAGACATCGTCGTTGAACTGGCCGCTCATGGTCGGGCGGCCCAGTGCCCGTTCGACAGATTGCTTGTTGTCGACTCCGGGTTGAACGGACGCGATCAGCTCTTCATCGGCCATATAGCCCTGGTTGTTCTGGATGCGGGTGCAGCCCGCAGCACCGGCCAGCAGCAGCGGAATCAGGATCAGGCGGGTGGTTAGGGGCATCGGCACTCCGTATTGCTATCCTGCGCTGCTGGTGCGCAGCAAATGTCGTGGAACTCTTGTCGCAGCCGCCGCGCTTGCGGGTCTGTCACTGCGCCGCCATATGCCCCTGACAAGCCGACGGCGCAAGCAATCGGCCTCCATTTCGTCGCATCTGGGCCAGAACCGGGCCCCTGAACGGACATTTGAACGGACTGTGCCATGTCGATCCTGTCCCGCTTTCTAACGCCGACCAGCCCTCCGCTCACCGGGCTCTGGGTCTGGATCACCGGTGTGGCCCGCCAGCCCGACTGGTATCTTCGCCACGGGGTGGAGGACACGGTGGACGGCCGATTCGATATGGTCGCCCTTGTCACGTCTTTGGTGCTGCTGCGGCTGGAACAGTCCGATCTCAGGATCGAGACTGCGATGCTGACAGAGCGCTTTGTCGAAGACATGGACGGTTCGCTTCGGGACATCGGCATCGGTGACATGGTGATCGGCAAGCATGTCGGCCGGATGGTCGGTGCACTTGGCGGGCGGCTGGGCGCTTATCGCAACGCCCTTGCTTCAGATGCGCCAGCGAGCGATCTTGCGGATGCGGTAGCCCGCAATATCTTCCGGAGCCAGCCGCAGCCGGGCGCTGCGGAAGGCCTTGCGACCGCCGCACGGGCACTGAAGGCACGGATCGATGCCACTCCCAAGGCAAGGTTGCTGGCGGGAGAGATTGCATGAGCGACCCGGTCACCCCCGAATTCAGCCACCGGATTCCCCTAGAAAAGCTGTCGAGCCGCGCGCAGGACCATGTGCTCGATGCCGATGCTTCGGCGCGCAAGGCGCTTGCGGCGCGCTTCGATCTCATCGCGGTTGACCGGCTGGTGGCCTATGTCTCGGTGGAAAAGCAGGGCAAGGCAGCCCTTCTGGCGGGGCGGTTCGAAGCCGCTGTCACCCAGCGGTGCGCCCTTTCGGGCGAACCGGTGCCTGCCCGTGTTGCCGAAACGCTTGCGCTTCGGTTCGAGCCCGAGAACCCCGATCCGGGCGAAATCGAGCTGGAAGCCAGCGCGCTCGACGTGCTAGCAGTGGAAGATGGTGCTGTCGATATCGGCGAGGCCGTGGCCCAATCGCTGTTCCTTGCGCTCGATCCTTACCCCCGCGCCGACGAAGCGACGCTGTTCCGTGTGCGCGCACTGATCCTGAGCGAGGAGGAAGCCGAGGCAGCAGAAGCCGAAGCAAAGGCAAAGGCGAGCCCGTTTGCGGCGCTGAAGAAGCCGTGACATCCGCATGTGCCGGGGGAGGCGCTGCAACCGGTGGCCTGATCCCGGTTCGCACCACCATTTTCGAGCAGATGTCGGCCCGCGCGGCGCAAACGGGTGCCATCAACCTGGGGCAGGGCTTTCCGGATACGGCTGGCCCCCCGTCCGTCAGGGAGGCTGCTGCGCGCGCAATCCTCGACGGCCCGCACCATTATCCGCGAATGCGCGGCACCGACGCGCTGCGTGAACAGCTCAGCGCTTTTTACGCCGACACACAGGGGCTTGCCTATGCGACGGGGACCGAGATCGTCGTTACCAGCGGGGCAACGGAGGCGCTGGCCTCCACCATCCTGGCGCTGCTTGCGCCCGGAGATGGCGCGCTGTTGCTGGAGCCGCTCTATGATGCCTATGGTCCGCTGGTTCGCCGGGCGGGCGCGATTGCACAGCATGTCCGCCTGAACCCGCCGGGCTGGCGGATCGATCGCGCGGCGCTGGAGGCGGCCGTGACCCCCGCAACACGGGCAATCGTGGTGAACGATCCGGTGAACCCGACCGGGCGCATGCTGGACCCGGACGAGCGCGCAGCCATCCGTGATGTGGCGCTTGCGCACGATCTTCTGATCATCGCCGACGAAGTGTGGGAGGAGGTCCGCCCCGGCCTCCGGCCGCATGTGTCGCTTGCAGCAGATCCGATCTTGCGGGACCGGGTGGTGAAAATCGGGTCTGCCGGCAAGATATTCCAGCTGACCGGCTGGAAGGTCGGCTGGGCGCTGGCACCAGCAAAGCTGGCAGCGCGGATTGCCGCCACCCACCAGTTCATCACCTTTACCACACCGCCCGCGTTGCAGCAGGCCGTGGCGGAAGGGTTGGCGAACGAGCGCGCCTGGCTTCCCGTTATGCGCAGCGAGATCGAGGCCGGCCGGGCCCGGCTGGAGGCCGGTTTGCAGGCGGCCGGCTATGCCGTCCTTCCATCGGAGGCGACATGGTTCCTGTCGATCGACCTTGCAGCGTCCGGGATAGCGCTGGATGATGTCGACTTCTGCGAGGCACTGGTGAACCGGCATGGGGTCGCCGCGATCCCGGTCTCTGCCTTTTTCGAAGGAGAGGGCGCGCCATCCAATGTGGTGCGCTTCTGCCACGCGAAGGCCGAGCAGACAATCAGCGCGGCGCTGGAGCGCCTGCAAACGGCCCGGCTGCACTTCAGCTAAGGACATCGCCCGGGGCCAGACTTCAGAAGTCCGAGCAGATACCCTTCACTTCCCAGTCCCCATAGCGGGTCGGCTCGGGGCCCTTCCGACCGCCGATTTCCTCGGGCCTTGCATCGGGCTTTGCATCGGGCCGCGACGCAGCCTTCGAAGCCTTCAAAGCCTTCAAAGCCTTCGAAGGCTTTGAAACTTTGGGGACAGCCGTGGGGGCTTCATCCTTTTCGGGGGTGTGTTTTCCTGCCATGGCACGCCCATAGCATCGTGGCGCGCCGCTTGGGAATTGCGCGTGGGCTGGGTGGGGGAATGGGTCGCATGCAGGATCTGAAGGGCAGGGTGATCGCGCTCACCGGCGCGGGAAGCGGCATCGGCCGCGCTCTGGCGCTTGGCCTTGCGCGCCGGGGCGCAAGGCTCGCCTTGTCCGACAGGGACGCTGCCGGACTGGACGAAACAGCACGTATGTTGGGTAACTACCCCTACACAACCGCCGCATTCGATGTAACGGACCATGGTGCGCTGAAGGGCTGGATCGATTCGACGGTGCAGGGTTTCGGCGGGCTCGACGGGATCATCAACAACGCCGGGCTTTCGGTTGTCGCTCCCTTTGCGGATTGCCCCAGGGATGATTTCGACCGGGTGATGGCAGTCAATTTCGATGCTGTCGTGGAAGGTTGCCGGCTGGCGCTTCCCTACATTCGCGCGCGGGGAAGCGGCTGGATCGTCAACATCTCATCGGTGTTCGGAATGATGGCCTACCCAACCCAAAGTGCTTACAACGCTTCGAAATTCGCGGTCCGCGGCCTGACGGAGGCGCTGTACATCGAGCTTGGCGAGACCGACCCCGGTATCAAGGTGATCCGCGTGCACCCCGGCGGCATCAAGACCAACGTGGCCCGCAATGCAAAGGTGATCGCCGGGATGCCGGGCAGCATTCCCGAGGAGAAGCAGGGCGATGCCTTCGAAAAACTTGCCCGCACTACGCCCGAGGCGGCCGCCGAAACCATCATCCGTGGCATGGAAAAGGGTCAGCACCGGGTGCTCATCGGCCCCGACGCGCGCTTCATCGACTGGATGGTCAGGTTGTTTCCCGTCAGCCACGTGAAGCGCATCGGCCTGTTCCTGAACGCCGGGCAATAGGCCGGGGCGCTGACCGGTGTGGCTTTTTGGCCGCGCATGTTGAATTTTCGCGTAGTTTCTCCACATTGGTGCCCATGAACCAGACCAAGACTTTCATGCTGATGGCCGCAATGGCCGCGCTTTTCATGGGCCTCGGTTTCATGATCGGTGGCCGGGCCGGCATGTTGATCGCCGTCGGCCTTGCGGCAGCGATGAACGTCTATGCCTACTGGAACAGCGACAAGCTGGTCCTGAAGATGCACGATGCCCGGGAAGTTGGCCCCGATCATCCCTTGTGGCAGATCGTGGCGCCGCTTGCCCACCGGGCAGCGCTGCCGATGCCCAAGGTCTATATCGTCCAGCAGGATCAGCCCAACGCCTTTGCCACCGGCCGCAACCCT
>Ga0105045_10000893_pt1 | contig 23154 bp, 21 predicted proteins | sample MAT02_FD_78089 | JGI IMG/M metagenome (GOLD analysis project Ga0105045, IMG submission 78089) | Freshwater microbial communities from Lake Fryxell liftoff mats and glacier meltwater in Antarctica - MAT-02 (megahit assembly) | ecosystem: Environmental > Aquatic > Freshwater > Ice > Liftoff... | reverse complement strand
GGGATTATAAAGCCTAAAATTCCTGTAATCATCGGGCCAAAAGTGCCTTTTGACATCATCCAAGCGGTTGCCTTAAAAAATAAAAGTCCTCTATTTCAAGTTAAAGGCAATTTTGTCAATTTCGAAGATGAGAACAACGAAATTGCAAAAAATGCCTTGACGTTATTGAATATTTCTAATGACTCTATTGCTAAAGGTTTGCTTGCAAAACCAATTTGTCGAATGGAAATTATCGAATATTTAGGTAAGACCGTTATTTTGGATGTCGCCCATAACCCTGATGGATTAAGTCATCTAATTGCCGCCGTACGGGAAAAATACCCGCAAAATCCCCTCCGCCTCATCTTTGGTTTGTCAGAAAGTAAAGATATTTCTAGTTGTTTGGAAATTCTAATAGCCAATGGCAGCTATTTTCATCTTGTTTCTGCAAGAAATGGCAGGGGTTTACCGTTAAGTGAATTAAAAAAGAAGTTCCCTGACAATCAGAAAAATGTATTTGCACATCCAAGCATACAGAATGCAATTGATGAAGCTTGTTCAAAATCCGACCCTTCGGAAATCCTCCTTATTTGTGGTACATTTTTCATCATGTCCGATGCAAGAGCCACCCTTTTAATCGATGAGCCCATCGATGCGATCGACATGAACGAGCGTAAAAAAGACCCGCTATAACGATTGGGGACGGTTCTTGCATAAGTGCGTAACTTTTAATCGACCAGTCAAGTTTTATAACTCTTAAATGTCGATTAAAAGTTACGCACTTATGCAAGAACCGTCCCCAATCGATAATACAAGCTTGATTCAATTTATTGAAGAACAGACAAAAAAGTTAAGATCTAAAATCTTCATAATCCTTTACATAATTATTTTTACAAACTTATAATTTACCCATTTGAATTTAGTAATTAAATTACACTTTCAATTTAATTTTATATGGTTGATAATAAGAATATGTGAGTTTTTAATAAAGGTGATTAGCTATGCCAGAAACTAACCGTATATTAGATGACCTGATAGATAAAGAAGTTGATACCTTACTTGAAAAAGATGCTTTCTATCAGCTCCTCTCCACACCCATAAAACCGGCTTCTGTGATAAAGCAGCAGCACAGACGACATCTCGTCGAATTTTTTAAATTAACAGACCTACATACTCAATTAGATGCGGCTCAAAGTTTAATATTGAATGGTTTACCTAATTTAATTTCAAGTCTTGATTTTAGCAAAGTTAAGGACGAATTCGATAAAAGCAGTGACCATTTTTTTTCGTTTGTAGAAATGCAGGAAGAAGAAGAAGACGAAAAGCCCGAAAACCCTGTACTTTTGCAAGAAATGTTTGGTTTTTCAAATGAGACACTTTTGCATGTTTACGCTTTAGGGACAAACTTAGTGGAAAAAAGCAATATTGCAGATGCACGTGTACTTTTTACCTTTTTAACAACCTTAGCCCCTCATGTTTCAAGTTATTGGATTGCATTAGGTGTTTCTTTGCAAGAGCTCAACAAAAAAGAAGATGCAACCATTTCCTTTGGTGCAGCCAACTTCTTAGAGCCCATGGATCCCGCACCCTTATTCTACATCCTAGAGTGCTACTTGGACTTAAAAGAAAAAGACAAAGCAAAACTTGAAGTTGATGAGCTAAAAAAAGTGTTGCCTGGTTTAGAAAAGGATGAAAGAGCTATGTGGGTGCAGAAAATAAATAATTTATTATCATCTCAATAAAATACTAGAAATTTTATTGAAAGGTAGGTTAACAATGGTTGAATTTAATTTAAGTGTTAATCAAAACGCTCAGCCAATTGAAGGTGCGAATGTTGTAGAAAATACTTCACCTCCGACTACACAGTTAGAAACTGGTCTAAAAGCAAAACTTCATACCGGGGACCAAGTCAAGAAGCGTCAAGAAAGTACTCCTTTGATTAAAGCTGATGTTGCTAAATTTGTAAAAATAGCCTGTGGCCTTGCTTTAATTGGTACCGGCGTCCTGGCTCTTGGTGTTCTTTCCCCCATTGTTTTGCCTCTTGGTTTATTAGGAGCTGCAGCAAGTTTTACAGCAGCTAAAGCAAAATTACAAGGACAACCAAAAAATGTAGAAAACACTCAAATTCTTGACGGAGCAACAGTTATCGGCGCATCGATCGGAACTCTTGGATGTGGCGCATTAGTGTTAGCAGGGATTCTTTTGATAAGAGGGGAAACTAAAAAAAGTGAAGCACCTGCTACAGCTAAAGTTGGAGTTGAAAACCAGCAACCTAAAGAATCAAATCAAACTGAAAAAGGATTTCAAAGTGAAGTTAACACACTTCTAAATAAATTATACACCAAAGCAAATCTAAAAGATGAACAGGGCAATTTAATACAGGATTCGTCAGGCAAATTTTTATCATTTGATGAGGGAATGTTTAAAAAAGAAGCAGTTGATATAAAAAATAAGTTAATAGAAGCCAGTGAAAAAAACGAAATTAGCAAGGAAGTAGGCCAAATACTTCTTTTTAAATTAAGCTACAATGAAAATGAATGTGCGCTTCAATGTAAAATTGATAGTGGTCGAAATAGATTGAAAAATGGATCTACTCCATACGAAGAAATAAAAACTAAATATGCCAATTTAAAAGAGCAATTATCCGATAGTTACAAGGATAATTCAATTAGCAAGGATTTTTATAAATCTTCCTTAAAAGAAATAAAAGAATTTAAAAATGATTATAAAATTGGTCAAAAAAATCTTCAACAGGATATTGAATCGGCAATAAAAAACAGTCCAAATTTATTAGGCCCTCAAGTGAAATTTGGTAATTTTACTGAAGAAATCCGAAAAATAATACCAAACAGCAATCTTGAAGGCAAAAGTCTTATTAATGGAATTAAACAAGATACACTGGATATTAAAAATACAATGTCTAATCAGGATCTTGACCTGCGAGTTAAACTTGACATTATTGCGAGTAAAAGTGGAGGGGGGTCTGGCCGAATTGAAGGTCTGGCAAAAATGGTTAAAACACTAGAAAAAACCATACTAGAGGCAAATGGTATTGGTAAAGAAGAGGCTGGTGAATTAAGAGAAATTACAGAAAAAAGAAATGAAATCAAATCGAGCATCGAAACTTTAAAAAGGGAGCTGAATACTGACGGTTTGGTATTTCCAACACAGCAAGAAGTTGCTGATGCTTATAACACCCTTAGAAAATATGCACAAGGTACTGTAATAAGTGAAGATGTACCTATAGCTACCCAAAATGAGGCCGTAGCATCTAGGCCTGAAGTCGATCAAGAGGCTAATTGGGCAGAACTTGAAAACATTTTAGGTGAAGAAATAGTTAAAAATACAAATGGAGCAGCCGAAACTGCCACAAATAAGGCAGTGGAGCAAGAAATAGATCGATTAAATACGGAACTTAATGAGGGAATAGATGATGAGACCTTCGCAAAACTTGCAGAGTATGCGCCTAAAACTGAAATCTCAACTGCAAAAAAAACAGAAGCTTCGACATTAAAGAATGATCCTGCGGCAGCATTATTCGATGAGATTGATAGAATGACAGGAGCCAAGCTTGATGAGGTTTTTGATAATCTTCCTAAGGTTGAACCTGAAACTGCACCAAAAGCTGCTCCAAAAACAGAAACTACAACTGTAAAAAAAGATCCTGCAGCGGATTTGTTTGCTGAGATGGAAGATATGATTAAAACAGCAAGAAGAAATCCTCCCGGAAACATTATCAAAGGTTAACGCTCTTAGCTTTTAAGTAAAAAAAAATTCCTTTCTTGTTCAATTCGATTAAACAAGAAAGGTTTGATAAAAAATTCGTTATAGGTTGAAGTCCTTTGTTAGATGCACAAAGGAATATAGCATAGCCTCAAAAAGCCGCAAAACGAATTTCCGGATTTAGATTAACAATTTTTTTGTAAACAAAATCACCACATTGCCAAGCTATTTTTCCTGCCCAGGCACCAAGAGATATTCCTGTGATGGGTACAAAAACAGTTTCGTGGTGATCAATATGGCAAACAGTTGCAGCTATATTGGCTGCAAGAGAGACAATTCTAGGAAGTTTAACTCCTGTTAACTGCTCTAATAATCCATGAGCACATGACGACACAGAGTGTGGGTGATCACAAGATTTTTCATTTTGAATATTACTATATACCCCAATGCAAAGACCAACAAAGAAATAGGGGACAAATAATTTGCTACAAGTGTAAGCAGAAAAAACACCAAGCGCTACAGCACTAATTTTTTCTATAACGTCTACTAGGGAATCATATTTTGATATCTTATGGTCAGGGGAGCATTTTACTCTTGCATGAGGATCTAAATGTGTAGTACTATGACTAGAATTCATTTCACATTTCCTTATTGTTATTGATTTATTATTCCTATTTGCAATCTTTGCATGCCAGGATGCTATTTACATCAATAGGATCACTTTTTTCAGCTTTTACGTTTAGCGTGAAAAAAGCCTGAGCAATAAAAATTGCTGTAAACAAAAATTTTAAACTTGATTTCATATGATCAACCTTTGAACTAATTTAGAGACACCTATAACATAATGCAAATGCAAATTCATTTGCAATAAGAATTTACAAAGGATTGGAAAATGCAACGCATGACCAAGCAAAGAATAGCTATCTTAAGATGTTTGTCAGATTCAGAAAGACCCCTCAGTATTGAAGAAATATTAACTTATGCAGCTGATGAAATTCCACAAATCAACTTATCTACTATCTATAGAACACTAAAAAAGTTAGTGGAAGAAAAAAAAATTATAGTGGTAGAGCTTCCTGGAGAAAAATCCTGTTATGAATTAATTCGGAAGCACCATCATCATTATTTTTCATGTGATAGCTGTAGTAAAATTTACTTTATCAACAAATGTCCAAAAGGACTTTTAGATATTGTTCCTTTAGGTTTTAAATTATTAGGACATTCCATTACATTAAATGGCTTTTGCAATAAATGTAATGATTAATTTTGTATATTCGAGGTATGGGTATGGTACTCCATCCTATTCTACTTTTTGGACTATTTTGCGTTGCTAGTAAGCGTCTAAAGTAGCTACCCTGGCAAAAGAATTATAGCCGAAGGAATGGCAAAAAGCAGAACTGGAAACAATATTAAAAGTTAACGCTTTAAGCGTTATATCAAAATAATCTTTTACATCAAATAAAGTTTAAGCTACGGTGAAAATTATAATCGCAAAAGCAATTATAAGGCAGGCTTACAGCCTGCATTTTTATCTATGTCTACCTAGGGCAGCGCCCTAGATAAGATATTAAATAAAAAATGCAGACTGTAGGCCTTCTTTATAATTGACTCCTTATAGTTACATGCTATTCATTACTTTTGCGACAAAAAAATTTATATGGACTTTTGGAGGTTGTATGGAATTTGAAGACGATATAGAGCAAGTGCTAGACAGCGAAGAGCTTCGAAAAATTGATGCCTACTTTAGAGCCGCCAATTACCTTTCGGTTGGTCAAATTTATTTATTAGACAACCCCCTGCTTAAAGAACCTTTAAAAATATCAGATGTTAAGCCAAGACTCTTGGGGCATTGGGGAACAACCCCCGGGCTAAACTTTATTTACGTTCATATGAATCGGATCATAAAAAAATATGATCTCGATATGATATATTTAGCAGGCCCTGGTCACGGAGGACCCGGTATTGTTGCAAACGTTTATTTAGAAGGCACTTACAGCGATATCTACCCGAATATTACAGAAGACACTTTTGGAATGCAAAAACTTTTTAAGCAGTTTTCTTTTCCCGGTGGTATTCCAAGCCATGTAGCTCCCGAAACCCCGGGATCGATCCATGAAGGTGGCGAGCTTGGTTACGTGATAGCTCATGCCTATGGAGCTGTTTTTGATAATCCTGATCTTATTGCATGTGCAGTAGTCGGAGATGGAGAAGCTGAAACCGGCCCTCTTGCCTGTAGTTGGCATTCCAATAAATTTTTAAACCCTGAAAGGGATGGCGCTGTTTTACCGATTTTACACCTCAACGGCTACAAAATTGCCAATCCAAGCTTTTTAGCCCGCATCCCAAAATCAGAACTTGAAGATTTGATGCTAGGCTATGGATATAAGCCCTATTTTGTGGAGGGCAGCGATCCTGAATTTGTGCATCAACTAATGGCTAAGACTTTAGATAAAGTGGTTGCTGAAATTCGATCCATTCAGCAAGATGCCCGTCATAATGGAGTTAAAACCTATCCGAAATGGCCCATGATCATTTTAAAGACTCCTAAAGGCTGGACCGGCCCAAAAACTGTTGATGCCCTTAAAACCGAAGATTTTTGGCGCTCGCATCAAGTTCCTTTTTCAGGAATCGGCAAGAACAACGATCACTTACAATTACTAGAAGAATGGCTAAAAAGCTATAAACCCGAAGAGTTATTTGATAAAGATGGGAAGCTGTTTGAAGAATTTGCCGAACTTGCACCTAAAGGCAACCGAAGAATGGGGGCAAACCCACATGCCAATGGGGGCGTTTTATTAAAAGATCTTCGTATGCCAAACTTTAAAGACTTTACCATTGATGTCAAGAAACCGGGAACTGTAACTGCTGAATCGGCTCGTATTTTAGGTGGCTATCTTGCAGAAATCATGAAACTTAATATGACAGCCAAAAATTTTAGAGTCATGGGACCTGATGAAACAGCATCCAATCGGCTTGGGGATTTGTTTAAAGTTACTGACAGGGTTTTTATGGCCGATATTTACCCGTATGACACCCATTTGTCAAAAGATGGGCGCGTGATGGAAGTTTTAAGCGAACATATGTGTCAAGGTTGGTTGGAAGGCTATCTTCTTACCGGGCGTCATGGATTTTTCTCCTGTTATGAGGCTTTTATTCATATTGTCGACTCCATGTTTAATCAACATGCCAAATGGTTACAAACGACACGGCATATTTCCTGGAGACGTCCGATTGCTTCCCTCAATTATTTTTTAACCTCCCATGTGTGGCGCCAAGATCATAATGGTTTTTCTCATCAGGACCCTGGGTTTATTGACGTTGCTGTCAATAAAAAAGGGGAAGTTATCAGAATTTATCTTCCCCCTGATGCCAATACTTTACTTGCCGTCACAGACCATTGCCTAAAAAGCCGAAATAATATCAACGTGATTATCGCAGGTAAGCAACCTGCCTTGCAATACCTTGACAAGGATGCGGCTATTCAACATTGCACTAAAGGTATTGGTATCTGGCGCTTTGCAAGCAATGATTTTGGAGAAGAAACCGATGTAATCATGGTATGTTCAGGAGATGTTCCAACCCTTGAAACGTTGGCGGCAATCGATATTTTAAGAAAAAACGTTCCCTGCATTAAAATACGCATGATCAACGTGATTGATTTGATGACGCTGCAACTACCACATGAGCATCCTCATGGTTTATCTGACAAAGATTACGATGATCTTTTCCCGTCCGATAAACCAGTCATCTTTGCCTTCCATGGATATCCGTGGCTGATTCATCGATTGACCTACAAAAGACATAATCACGATAATATTCATGTTCGTGGCTATATTGAAGAGGGAACAACGACCACTCCATTTGACATGGTGGTTTTAAATCATCTTGATCGTTATCATCTTGCACTCGATGTTGTTGAACGTATTCCAAGATTTGCAAAAGATCGCGGTTACTTGCGCGATTTATGTGAAAATAAGCTTGTAGAACATAAACATTACATCAGAGAACATGGGGATGACATTCCTGAAATCCGTGACTGGGTCTGGCCCTACTAACTTCGCTACCTTCGCTTTTAAAAAACAAGTTACGTAGAACGTTTAGTTATGCGAGGGTTTTCTTTTGCAGGTTGAGCTTTTTTTCAAAGGTCATTAAAGTATCGTATTTGGAAGATTTTTCGACAAGATTTACCTGAATGCGCTTCGAGGTGACATAGGTTAAAACTTGTTCGGATGTAAATTGTTGATAATGAATAGGACAGCACATGACAATCAAAGCGCTTGCCCCTCTTCCTGTTTTGCTATGCACGTAGATTGATCGTCCATTTTCTAAATTCCAACGAATAAATTCGGCTCCCCTTTGGATCATTTCAAATGAAATAGTTTTAAAATCAGCAGATGGAAGCTGTAATTGTTTAATTTTCAGTTTGAGCCACTCATCCGAAATTATCGGTGAAATAACATTCCCGAGAGTGTGATTTTCAAACACTTCAACAACACTTAAGATAGCTTGGATACCTATGGCATCTAAATCAATTGCATCATTTCGATTAAGAGACTCTATTTTCAATGGTAAAGAACCAAGAACAAGCTTAGCAGAACCTTTTGCCCCGTTTACCTCAATAATTTCATCCCATAAGTTCCAATTGCTTAAAAGATTCTTTCCAAGATTTAAATTTAAAGTAGTACAAAAATTTCCATAATATTTGTATAAACTTGGAGACTCAATTTTTAAGCCTTGACTGACAGTCAAGGCTTGTTCCCATTCGATCTCACTAAAATATTTTTCAGGACAATAGGGTAACGGCTCTTCCAACAAAAATCCAAATTGAGAAAGAGTTTCAAGATACCATGAGTCAGCTTGGCGTTTGACATTAATTACCGCATGTTTCATTTCTGAAATGGCATTGCTTAACTGTTTAGCAATTGTTTCTTTTGCGTAAGTAAGAAGTAACCCGTACATTCCACCATTTTCTTGCGCTCCGCCAAGCGCCGATTCAACTGCACTATGCAACAATTGAACCTCATTGAATTTTCTTCTTTTTAGACTGGCATCAGAAGTATATAGCCCTTCTTGTAGTATATTTTCAGCACACTTTTGTATTTTTTCACAAATTTTTTCAAATTGAATGATCATATCAGAAAAAGAGTGAGCATTCCAAATTGTTACGGATGATTGAACAAGGGGTATTGAGCTATAAACACCCCCTGTTGGAACAAAACCGGTTATTCGATCGTGGCGAATATAGGTATTGCTTCCAAGCCTTGAGAACATGTCCAATTCGATCATACAACTGATAAATTCCTCATTCACCTTATTTCTATGATCAATCATGAATTATTCCCTATTGCTCCAGCTATAAAATTCTACCGGTTTACCGTTTGTTAGAAATAAGGTTTTATGACCCCAATCACCATTTTGTTTTTTAAGAGTATTATAGGCAACCTCGACCACTTGTCTTAAAAGCCAAGGCTTTTCTTTTTCATCATCAGGTGCTGTCATGAACTCATGAATGGACACCCATTCAGCTTTTGCAATTTCGCTTTGCTGAACGACAGGTTCTTGCATTTCTTTTAAACGAGTGGCAAAAATGTATTGAATATCAGGATTTTTTTGTCGATACTCATTTACCCATCCTGTGCCTACAAGAACCATATCTTCTGGTTTCACATGAATTTGCACTTCTTCTTCTAATTCTCTGATCACAGTTTTAAGAGGAGTATCTCCCTTTTCACCATATTCAATACCGCCGGTAACAGGTTTTGGTTTTTTAATCCCTATTTTTTCTGTGACGACAAGCACTTTTTCTAAAGTAGGATCAAAAACAATAGCCGTGACACCCGCAGAAACAGTTCTAAAGGCAGGAAAACTGCATTCTTTAGGCCCGTGTCCACTTAAGCATAAGTTTAACAAGGAATATTCGTCATTTGCATGATGATGTCTAAAGCCCAAATCAATTGCCGCCTTCATCACAGTACCCCACGCTGCGGGGATTTTCATTCCAAGAACATGAGTTCCATTTTCCCTTGCTATTTCAATTTAGATTCGAAAAATATTTTTGAAAACCTCAGTTTCTTCAAATATATGATTTTCTTTTAGTGCGGTAAAATCAAACATGCAGCCTTAAAGGGATCGGGCTTTGCAATCGTTACGAGTGCATTTTGAATGCTTTCAATATTTTTAAATAAATCCCCGGATGTTGAATTTGCTCTTTTGAATGGCTGTAGCAGAACTCTTGAATTGAAATGTAATGGATTCAGACTCTTTAATGACATCATAAGAAACATCCTTTGTTGAATTACTCTTTATCTAAAGTTGTAATCCTAATGGCTGTTTTTCACAAGCCAAAAAATATTAGAGGAGTCTCTGATGCTTTTTTTTACAGCAGATGTATATAACTCAAGTTACTAGTCGAAGAACAGACGACAGCATGTAGCCGCAATTGTCAACCCAATGTCATTAACTTAAGGGAAATTCGCTAATTTGAAGTGCTTAAGACTTGGTCCTTACAGTTGGACACATCTTTTTCTTGACATTTCTCAACATTCTTAACCTGCTGATTTTTAAAGATTAACATGAAAATGAAAAAGATAAATACAGGTGTTTTTATCGTTAATCATTGTAAGTTAATGTGTTAGTGCAGATAAGATTGTCAAGAAAAAGATGCGTCCAACTGTAAGGACCAAGTCTTAAGCACTCCAAAAAAGCTACATTAGTTTTTTATTACTAGCTACACGCTTTCGCCGCATTCGCGGCTAGCAAATAATGATCTCATGTTCTTCTCACTGAATAACTGGTAAGAAATATTCTACGTGTGGGTTCTAGTTAATGCCAGAATTTAGCAAGCTCTGCTTTTAGCTCTTCTTGAACAGGGTCAATGATTTCTTTATATTCAGGTTTGAGTATTGCTTTTAAGCGAAACAAATTAATAAATTTAGAAATTTTTTCTAACAATTCCTCAGGCACTAAAACATGTGTTAATGGGGTACGGATAGAACTTCTTTTAAATTTATCAAATTCAGGCTCAGAGATAAAATTTAAATCGGAATCAATATAAAGCGCTAATTTTGAAAAACTACTTGCAGCTGTAGATTCAATTCTCAATATTTTAAATTTTTTATTTTCATAAATTGCATTGTCCAAATTTTTCTTATAATTAAATTCAAAAGAAACAGTCGGACTGTATAAAGATTTTTGAGTAGATGGATTAGGATTCATAAACAAATCTCCTTTTTTATTTCATAGTAGATAAATATAACCTTTTTAGTAGAATTTGTCTATTTAAATTAGGAGCGTTGTGGGACGGTAATCTCACAATTACATAATTTTATAATCGAAACTTAAGTTATAAATTTTAATAAATGAGAAAACCGTCCCTACATTTCAAACCTATTAAATATTTTAAATTTTTGCTGCAGCGGCCAAACAATCTATTCCAAGAGCCTATGTGATGGCTTCTACTTCATTTTGCTTTTCATGACTTAAAATCCAACATGTAGCCCGATCGGATAATCCTAACAAAGCGCTGCATTGATTGGCAAAATCTATATTAGCTTGCGGTGGTGTGAAATCTGCTATAAATTGGTTATTGCCACAATTGTGCCATTTCTGATTTGATTTCATCGTGAATCGGATCTAGCTCGTTACTATACATCGGATAGATTTTAGTCTTATTCTCATCATTTTTAAAACTTACTTGCGAAACTAAAAAAATTTTCCTGACTAATTCTTTGGATAAAAAGATATTTCTTAAATGATCTGTAGATGAATATTTTCTAATTGATTCAAATTCACATTGGCAAAGAAAGTTCCAATTAGAATCCATGATGAGACAAATGGGTTTTGAAAAGATTTCTTTAAATATCGGGGTGTTTAAGAATTTAAAACCACTGTATTCAACATAATCAATCCCTTCAGGAAGCAATACACTAATGACCTTGGAGAGTTTCTTATCAACTTGAATTTCATATAAAGCAGCTTGATAATCAAATGTTGGATTCACAAAATTTAAGTACTCCTAAAAGTGTTTGAGAGTCCCTTTTAACATGCCCATTTGAATTTTGTCAATCAGCTTTAAAGAATTCTTCCATCCCAATTCGGATTTCTTCTTTTACAGGATCAAGTTCTTTCTTAAATATCTTGATGGTTTCAAATTTATTGCCATCTCTTATACTAAAATCCTCCATAAGCCTAATTTTTTCAACTAAATCTTCGGGTAATAAAATAATTTTAAGATGGATTGCAAAAGAGTGTTTTATAACCAACTTTTAATTTGTAAAGAGTTGCCGGCAAGTAGAAACTGAATTCATAGAGAACACTCCTTTTTTTAAAATAGCTAATTAAAATTTTAATTTTAATTAGCTCGAAAAACCAATACTTCCTTTTTTTAACACTAAGAAATAGAAGATCGCTGTAATTTACTAAATTAACTTCAAATTGTTAAAATAGTCTTTAAATTATTTTTAAATGCAAAAGTCATGTAATCCACAACTAGTTATGTTAATGACGTGTAAAAAAGCTGCAAGCCCTCATTACGAAGCTTGCAAGCAGGACACATCTCACAACCCTTTCCACGAAGCCCTTCATAACAAGTAATTGTTTCTTCAAGAAGATAATCCAAAACGTCAAGTTTTTCAGCCAATTCCATTGTTTCTTTTTTCGTCATAAAACAGAGGGGCGTGCGGATTTCAAATTGTGGATCATTAAGATCGATACGTAAAATATTTTCCATAAGATTCATGTAATGTCTTGTACAATCGCGATAACCGGAATTGCAAGCTTCAACCTCAATGATTCCCATGTAGATGCAGCTTGCCCCTAATTCTTCCGCATGAATGGCAGCAATTCGTGCCATAAGACCGTTTCTTCCTACGACAAGCGTATTTGGAGGTTGTTGTCCTTCTTTGACAATTGTTATCTCTTTATTCGTAAGCGCATTTGTTGTAATTTGTTGCAGACAATCGATTGGCAATACCAAGTTGTCCACCCCAAAATGCGTAGCAATTATAGCTGCTTGCTTTATTTCTCCAATGTGACGCTGATTGTATTGAAAAGACAAACTTAATACATTTTCAGCCCCAAATTCGTCAATTGCAAGTTTTAAACAAATTGAGGAGTCCATTCCACCGGAATGGACAACGATTGCTTTTTTTTTCATGGTGTTTTGATCAAGTTGATATTGGGAAGGTCTGTTTTTTGGATATGCATCATTTCCCACATGTTTCTAAAGCCAACACATGTTCGTAGAAGCTCTTCCTTGGTGCCTTCTGCAATTTTTTCACCTTTATCAAGATAAATAATTTTATCGGCATCTTCAATAGTCGATAGACGGTGGGCAATGATCACTTGCGTCACTTGTCCGCGAAGCTCTTTAATTGCTGTCTTGATATGGTTTTCACTTACATTATCAAGTGATGAGGTAGCTTCGTCCATAATTAAAATCGGTGCATTTTTAACGAGTGCACGAGCAATCGCCAAACGCTGTTGCTGACCACCTGAAAGATTTTTTCCTGTTTCTGATAACTCCGTCTGATACCCATCCGGCAGCTCTAAAATAAAGTCTTCGGCATGTGCCTTAACTGCCGCCTGTCTGATTTCTTCTTCTGAATACATTTTTCCATAAGAAATATTGGCCGCTACAGTATCTAAAAATAGAAATGGTTTTTGTGGGATAAAAGCAATATTGTCTCTTAGAGATTTTTGAGTTAAAGACGTGATGTTTTTTCCATCGATTTTAATATTTCCTTTTTCAAGATCATAAAGTCTTGGAAGAAGCTGAACAATGGTCGATTTTCCAGCTCCGGTAGGCCCTACAATGGCTACAGTTTCACCCTTTTTGATGGTAAAATTCAAACCTTTTAGCACCCATTTATCTTCATAGCGAAACCAAACATCATCAAATTCAATGCAATTTTTAAATTCGGTCATGGTAAATGCATCTTCATTGTCTTGAATCTGCGGTTTTAAATCCAATACTTCAAACATGCGCTCTGCCGCTGCGATCCCTCGTTGAATATGTGCATTTTCTTCTGCAAACTTCTTGATCGGCATATAAAAGAAATAAAGCATCCCGCAATAAAAGAAGACTTCAGTGATGGTCATATTCAAAATATAAAGACCATATAAAAGCGCTGTTGCCAAAAAGCACATGCCGATCATATGAACGACAGGACTTGTCGACAAGTCATAGCGTGCACTTTTTTTCTCTAATTTGGCCATATGTTCGTTTTGTTCGCGGTATTTTTTTAAAGAAAAGTCTTCCATGGCAAAAACTTTAACAGTTTGAACTCCGGCTAAAAAATCAATAAGCACAGAAGCGAATTTTTCCTGATTTTGCTGCAATTGTTTGGACACTTTTTTTACCCGTTTTGTCAAAAACACAATGGGAAAAACAATCAATGGAAAACCCAAGAAAATAATCAGAGAAAGTTTCCAGGATGTCAAAAAACAAAGAACAAGCGTTGTAAGCACTGTAAAAGGTGTTTGCAAGTAATTGACAAGACAAGCGTTGATCGACTCTGCTATTTGCGAGGCATCACCAACAGCCCTTGATGATAATGAACCAATATTATACTTTTGAAAAAATGTCATGGGAAGTGATTGAATATGCTCAAAATATTTTTGTCTTAAATCCTGACTAACAGAGATTGAAACAACCCGTGTTGTAAAGCGATGAGCAAATAGCGTCAACGACTTAAAAAAAGCTACAAAAACCAACATAAAGGCCAAACCTACAACATTTCCCGAAATGGGAAAAGTTTCATTGAGGCGCAAAATGAACTTTTCAATCGTTCCACCGGTATTTCTTGTCGATAAATAGTTGTTTACATCCGTTTTTGTGATGAAGCCTTTATGATCGCTATCAATTTCATGAATGCGCTTAATGATTTGAGTTTCAAGAATTTCATCCTGCATAACAGACGGCTCTGAAAAGACATTGAACAACTCAGGCCCTTTTTGAGTGATCATGCCGATAGCTAATATTTCTAGCTGGGAGGCTACCGTAAATAAACACATGGCAACTACCGTCAAAAATAGCATCGTGCGATTTTTGCGATTTTCAAACGCAATTTTAAATAATTTTTTCATTCGTCCCTGAAAGTTAGTTTAAACAGTTTCTGTAAACTTGCCGATTTTTCTAAATTTTAAATAGCGTTGCTCAATTAAAATGTCTGGTTGGATATTTTTTAAGGTCTGCCATTGTTCTAAAATAAATTTTTTCACGTTGGCGTAAGTTTGTTCTGGATCGTGATGAGCCCCTCCAAGAGGCTCTGGCACAATAGCGTCAATAATTTCAAGCTTTAACAAATCTTCTGAATTGAGCTTTAAGCTGTCAGCTGCAAGTGCACTTTTGGAGGCATCTTTCCAAAGAATGGAAGCGCAACCCTCAGGCGATATAACAGAGTAATAGGCATGCTCTAGCATTCCAACAACATCACCAACGCCCATTCCAAGAGCGCCGCCTGAGCAGCCTTCTCCTATGACTAAAACAATAATCGGTGTTTTGATACGGGACATTTCGCGCAAATTGTTAGCAATCACAAAGCCCTGACCGCGCTCTTCAGCTGAAAGGCCAGGATAAGCTCCCGGAGTATCTAAAAATGAAACTACGGGCAAGTTGAATTTTTCAGCAAGGCGCATCAACCTTAAAGCCTTTCTAAACCCTTCAGGATTTAACATTCCAAAATTGCGATGGACTCTACTTTCCGTATCGTTTCCTTTTTCTTGTCCGATCACAACGCAATTCATGTCGCCAATTTTTGCAAGGCCACCAACAATTGCTTGATCATCTGAAAAAGTGCGATCTCCTGCCAATTCATGAAAATTTTGGCAAATATTTTTTATATAGTCAATGGTGTGAGGTCTTGAAGGGTGGCGGCAAATCTGCACGCGCTGCCAGGGATTAAGCTCTGAGTAGGTTTTTTTCTTTAACTCCTCAAGCTTCATTTCCAATTTTTTAATTTCATTATTAAATAAGGGGTTGTCCTGATTTTGCTTTTTTAAATGTTCGATAGCCTTTAAATATTCGTAAATTTGCTTTTCGTGTGGTAACATGTCCTTCAAAATAAAACCTCTATAATATATTCATCAACTTTTTTACCATTTTTCAACGCGAACTTAGCCTTGAAAAAAAGCTATACTTCAGTAAGCTTATTTTTCAATGCCCGGGAGTTTGGCATCGTAAAAATCTTTTACCAGCTCAACGTACGTAGGCTTTGTAATGATTATCGCAAATAACTCTTCAATATCTGATGTTGCAAGTCTGATGCACCCATCGCTCTCATATTTTCCTAAACTCATAACATCTTCGACAAAATTGCCTTTTTTATCGATGATCCAAGGTACTCCATGGATTCCAAATCCTTTGGCAGGCGCACTACAGGTGGATAATTCCTTTTCAAATGGAATCCATCTTGAACCAAACACCTTGATCATTTCAATTTGCTCACCGGCATGAAATCCCATTGCTTTTGGTTTATAAATCGCGATTTTGTTTCCAAGCGAATATTTTCCAATCGGCGTTAAAAGCCCCGATATCTTTAATGGATCGGGACGTCCTAGGCCAACTTTATAAGTCTTTACCAGCGTGCGTTCATTTTTATCCAAATCATGGTAATAAAACCACATCCTGCTTCTTGAAATATCAATCAGCAAATAAAAGTTTAAATTAACATCCGGCCTTAAAACGTTAAATTGATCGCCTTCCGCAATATCCTGCTTAAAATAGTCAGGTTTTTGATTTAAGCTGCGAGCAATAAAATGTCTTGAAGTTGCATAGTGGCTTGCATAATCTGAAAGCCATGCAGGTCGTCCCTTTTGCCAAGCTACTCGCGGCTTATATGTCACCGTTTCAACGATCGGGAACTTGAGATCAGTTTTATTAAAAAATTCAGCAATTCGATTAGCTTCCGGCAAAGGTTTTAATGCTTCGTCATTTTTAGGCTTAAACTCAAATTCCGCTATATCAAGAGATTTTTCAACATCCGGTTTTTTTGGGTTAAGATCATCTCTTTTTATCGTATTTTTACTCGTTGCTGCTATTACTTCGCCCTTAAGTTCCACCTCAATTAAAGGTAAAGATCCTGATTCAAGGACAACTTCTTTTGGTTTTTTAGTTTTAAAAATAGCAGCAACGCCTATTGTACCAAATAAAACTAAACCAATCAATACCAATAATTTAGGAAACGACATTTAATGACCCCAATTTTTAAAAACAGCTCTTTATTACAAAAATATCAGTTGAGAATTGAAAACTCATCTTAACCAAAAAAATGATTTTTTGAAAGTCAAAGCGAACTTTTCCTGAGTGGAAACGTAAGCGGTCTTCTAGAACGACATCAGCTTAGCCCTAGTCGGACGAAAGAGACATTCTTAAGGGACATTGCAGCTTAAGCTTACATAAATCATTTTGCGTGAGGAGAGTTTATAACATTAATGATAGATTTTTTTGAAAATTTTAGGAATGATTTTCTTAAAAAATTGATAAAAAAAAGAACAAAAGATAAAAAGACTGATTTGACGCATCAATTTTTTTGTTCCTCAAGAAATAAATTCAAAAAATTATGCATTTTTTTACCAAGAGAGAGAATTAATTTTTCCTCTTTGGTAAAAAAAAGCTTAATTTTTTGAAAGGAACTATGGAGCTTCAATAAGCTTTCTCATTTTTTTGCCCGGTGTAAATTTAACTGCGCTACGGGCCGGAATAACAATCGGTTGGTCTGCCTTCTTAGGATTGCGTCCAATTTTTTGTTTGCGCTGTACAACTTCAAAAACGCCAAAATCACGAAATTCAAGTCGATCGCCGCTCGATAAGCTATCGATCATTTTATCAAGAAAAGCTTGGATTACATGGCGAACATCGTTAGGATGTATTCCTCTTTCCTGCGAGATCGTATTGATCAGCTTTTTTTTAGTCATGGTTTTAGGTTTTGTCATCGTTGTCATTTAGGTTAACTCCCTTAGTTAGTTTTGTATAGATTGCTTTTTTTTCGTAATTTCTTATCATAAGCAATCTGGAATTGGTTTCAAGAAATTTCTTGATATATATAATATTTTTTAATTTTCTACTCGGATAAGGAGTTTGTTTTTTTTTCCGGCACCCAAAAGAATCATATGATTTGCTATCAGATCTTTTTCTAAAATATGATAATTCTCATCATTTATTTTTTCATTGTTCAAATAGGCCCCACCATTATTTAAGAGGCGTTTGGCTTCACCTTTGCTTGGGGCTAATTGTGCCTTTACAATAAGTTCAACAAGCTTTGAACCAATAACTTCATCTCGGCTATAAGTGATGGATGGTATATCTTTAGCAATGTTTTCCAATAGATCCGCATCAAGAACGGTTTTGGAGCCTGGTGCTGCTGCAATTGTTGCCTTGATGGCAAGCTGCAATTTTTCATCCCCATGGACAATCCTTGTAACTTCAACAGCCAGGCGCCTTTGAGCAGTATTTGGAACATAATCCATTGCCTTCATGCTTTTTTCAATGTCCTGAATTTCACTCATGTCCATAAAGGTTAAAAACCGCATCAGTTTAATCACATCATCGTCTGAAACCCTGACCAAATACTGATAAAATTCATAAGGAGATAATTTATCTGCTGATAGCCAAATTGCTCCTTTTACAGATTTACCAAATTTTTGCCCATCGCTTCTTGTCATTAGAGGAAATGTGATACCACAAGCTGATTTGCCATGTACTTTACGAATTAAGTCTGTTCCGGCCGTAATATTTCCCCATTGATCGCTTCCACCCATTTGGATTGTGACTCCATGGTTTTCATATAAATAAAGAAAATCATAACCTTGTAAAAGCTGGTAGGAGAACTCGGTAAAACTCATTCCTTCATCAGAATTTAATCTTGATTTCACGCTATCTTTTGCAAGCATTTGACCAATTCTAAAATTTTTGCCAACATCGCGCAAAAAATCAAGAAAAGAAAAATTTTTAAACCAATCATAATTGTTTAAAAATAATGGCTTTGCTTTATCTTGGCCTTGATTTAAAATTTGTTCTAAATTTTTTCTAATGCCCGCTAAATTATTTTCAATCGTTTCTGCATTAAGCAATTGTCTTTCAGCAAGCTTTCCTGAAGGGTCGCCAATCATCCCGGTAGCGCCACCTGCAACGGCAACCGGAATGTGACCGCATCGCTGAAACCAAGCAAGCCCCATAATGGCCACCATATTGCCAAGATGTAGGCTGTCTGCCGTTGGATCAAAACCGCAATAAACTTTAACAGGAGTATTTGTAATCATTGCCATGTCATCAGTTGTCATCGCATCGATGAAGCCACGTTCTTTTAAAATTTCAATTACATTGCGCATAGATCTTTCATTCCTTGATTTTTAAGTTCCGCTATTGTCCGATTTAAGTGATTTTCTGTCAACAGTCTATAACATTTCAAGACCAAAAAAATAGTCCACTCCTCTTTAAATCAGTACAAGTAAAACTTGGGTCACCAAATGACTTTGCAATTTTTAAAGTCGTCTAGAGCTTTACTTTAACTTTTTGATCTGTTATCAAAAAAATATATACCGGAGGTTCATGCTAATGTCTTCAAAAGAAAAAGTAAAGGCCAAGGAAAGCAATCAAGTAAAGAAATATCGAAAAAAATTAGAAGAGTCGATCCTTGAAGAAAAAAAATTGATCAATCCTGAAGCAATTAAAAAAATGAAAAATTCAATTCATCAATGGATTAATAAACATGCTGAGGAACGCATTGATTTAAAGCTTAAAGACATTGAACTCTTCGATGAAAACCGCCACCCGGCAGCACCAAAAAGTAAATTCATCAATCATTTATTATCCGAATTAAAAGAAGATCGGTTAAGAAAACCAACCACAAGAAAGTTCAAAGCCAAAAAACTTTAAAGGTAAAAAATCTGTACTTTATCTTTAGAAAGGATTGGCAGTATCCACAAATTTATAATCAAGCTTAAATTTTTCTTGGAGATGCTCCCCTATTGCTTTTGGACCAATGCGCTCTGTTGCTGTATGTCCAAGAGCAAAAAAGTTAATTTTTTCTTCTTGAGCAATATTCCAAGCTGGCTCATCAAAATTCCCCGTAATAAAGCAATCCACTTTTTCTAAAATGGCCTCATCAATTGACTTATAGGCGCCACCTGAAATTAGTGCAGCGCTCTTTATGTTTTCGTTTCCAAAAAGAGCGGCGTTAGCAGGATGTGCATAGTAGGATTCAAGGCTTAGTTTAAATTGATCTCTTGTTTGCTCCTTTACTTTTCCCATTACACCAATGTGGGTGCCATTGAATAGACCAAAAGGTTTTAAATCGGTCCAGCCCATGTCAAATGCCGCTTTCCAATTATTACCAAACGTTTGATGGGCATCGAGTGGCAAATGATAAGCAATCAATGAAATATTATGTTTTAATAAAAGCTCGAGCTTTTTCTTTTTAACACCAATAATTGAGTAATCATCATGATTCCAAAAAAGCCCATGATGAACAATTAAGGCATCAGCTTTTAACAGAACGGCCTGCTCGATTGAATCAAGACTTGCCGATACAGCTGTTACAATTTTTGAAATATTCAAGGCACCCTCAACTTGCAAACCATTTTTGCAATAGTCATTGAAACCTTGGTTTTGCAAAAGGTCATTTAAATAAAGGCACAATTCTTGTAAAGTAATCATAAGGGTTAATCTCTTTAAAAATGCATCAAAAATATTTTCTTATATAATAGCAAAAAATGATTTTAAAAAAAAATGAAATTGCAAAAATGGCAGCAGCCAAGTTTGCTGTTAAATTTGTAAAACCTGGAATGACGATCGGTCTTGGAACAGGGTCTACATCTTCTTATTTTATTAAAGAATTAGGCAAACTTGTAGCCAACGGTTTAAAAATAAAAGCTGTTGCCACCTCTTATGCCAGCGATCAGCTTGCAACAAGTCTTGGGATTAAGATGATCGATGTCAATTCAGTTAATACTTTGGATTTATGTGTAGATGGTGCTGATGAGATTGATCAAAAAAAGCAGATGATCAAAGGCGGCGGTGGTGCTCTTTTTCGAGAAAAAATTATCGCTTGCATGAGTCAGGAAATGATTGTCCTTGTCGATGAATCAAAAGTCGTGGAAACTTTAGGTAAGTTTCCCATTCCAATTGAAATCACTCCTTTTGCTTATAAGGTTACTTCTCATAAATTGCTCAAATTTGCAAAGTCTCTTAATTTACGAAAAACTGATAACGGCTCCCCGTTTATTACTGATAACCATAATTTTATTGTTGATCTTCAATTAAAAAACAGCGATATCAACTTTGAAAACATCAATCATGAAATAAAGGAAATTCCGGGAGTTTGTGAAACCGGCTTATTTTTGGCAATTGCTGGCAAAGTGATAATAGGGTATGAAGATGGCCATGTCGAGATGCGAGAATAAAATTATATAGGACAATTAATTTATGTTATCAGAGCTTATTCAACTTAACTTCGACAAAATCCTACAAACTAAAACCTACACCGTTATTGTCTTAAGTGCTGAAGATAAACGTTTTGCAATTTATACTGAGCCTAATATCGGCCATATCTTACAAATGTATTTAACAGAAACCGAAAGAGTAAGACCCTTGACCTATGATCTTATCGATTCCATATTTAACGGCCTTGAAATTGAAATCAAACAAGTTGTCATCAACGATGTTCAAGACACTATTTATTTTGCCAAACTCTTCTTGGAACAAAAACGAGGAGACCTCCTCCATATTCTAGAAATTGATGCAAGGCCATCAGATTGCATCTCACTTGCGCTCATGCGCGATGTCCCCGTCTTTTGCACCCGCGAAGTCTTTGACAAAACCATCGCCGTGGAAGACTAGCCCCTAACTCTCTCATTGATTCTCTGTGATCTCTCTTGCTCTTTGTGGTAAAAAAATTCTAGTAATGGATGTTGAAGGATTTTTCGGAAAGGGCGATCAATGCTGCAATGGCCTCTTCGGCATCATCACCCGTAGCTTCGATTTTGATTTTGGCGCCACGTGGGGCGGCTAGGGTTAAAACTGCAAAAAGTGACTTTGCGTTAACACGCATTTTTTTGTAGTTAAAAAAAATTTCACATTTAAATTGATTGGTGCATTTCACAATTTCGGTCGATGGTCTGCAGTGAAGTCCCCGATCATTTAAAACAGTAAAATGTCCAATATTTTTTTTCTTTGCATCTTTCATAAGGTATTTTCATACTCCACGCTTGATTAAGATGCAATGATTATATATGATCACGAGCTTATGAAAAATGGGGTGTAAAATGATTATAAAAAAAAGAGTGCAAGTTGAAAAAGAAGATTGCTGGAATGTAGAGGGTTTATATAAGACTCCAGAAGATTGGGAGGAGGCTTTTAAAAAAGTTTCTTTAAGTGAAACCAAGCCAAAATTTCCAATAATCAATACCTATAAAGGTCATTTATCTAGTCCAAAAAATTTTAAAGAAGCATTTGAAGAAATCATACGATTGAGCCGTGAATTGACAAAGCTCTACACTTACGCGCATCTTCGCCACGATGAAGAAATTGCAGAAGATCAATACAAAGTACTTTTAAGCAAAATCAGTTCGCTCTTACATGATTTTTCTGAAGAAATTTCTTGGTTTGAGCCCGAAATTATTGCCATGAGCCAAGAAAATTTAAATGAATTGTTAAAGTCAGAGGAACTTGCCCCCTATCGTTTTGCCATAGAAAAAATTATCCGCATCAAAAAACATACGCTTGCCCCGCAAATGGAGGAATTGCTTGCCATTTCAGGAAAAGCTCTTCAAACACCTCATAAAGTGTTTTCTGCCATGAATGATGCCGACTTTAAATTTGATGATGTTTTAGATAGTAAAGGCAATGCAAAACCGATGAGTCATGCTCTCTTTGGTCTTTATCTTAGAGATCAGGACAGAGTATTACGTGAAAACACTTTTAAAACTATGCATAAACCCTACTCTGATTATGAAAACACGTTAACTGAAGTTTTAGACGGACAAATTCAAGCACATTGGTTCCAAGCTAAAGCCAGAAACTATTCGTCATCGCTTGAAGCGTCACTTTTCCCAAAAAACATTGAGCCTGCAGTTTACCACTCACTCGTAAAGGCCGTTAACGAAAATTTACATGTTTTACATCGTTACATGAAATTGCGCGAAAAGATTTTGGGAATTGGGCCTTTGCACCTTTATGATATGCAAGTGCCGCTTACAAAAGATCTCGACATCACCATGAGCTACCGTGAGGCTGAAGATATTGTGATCGAATCGGTTGCCCCGCTAGGAAGTGAGTACCAAAACGCCTTAAAAGATGGTTTTAAAACAAAACGCTGGGTTGACAGGTATGAAAATCATAATAAACGCTCAGGTGCTTATTCGAGCGGATGTTTTGATAGCGAACCTTATATTTTAATGAATTACAAAGGCATCTTGCGAGACGTCTTTACACTTGCCCATGAAGCCGGACACAGC
>Ga0105045_10000892_pt1 | contig 23159 bp, 20 predicted proteins | sample MAT02_FD_78089 | JGI IMG/M metagenome (GOLD analysis project Ga0105045, IMG submission 78089) | Freshwater microbial communities from Lake Fryxell liftoff mats and glacier meltwater in Antarctica - MAT-02 (megahit assembly) | ecosystem: Environmental > Aquatic > Freshwater > Ice > Liftoff... | reverse complement strand
CTTTCAGAAACATGCGTAAATATTGCCCTGTTTCCAGACATTCACGCCAGCTTGCCCGCGCTCGATGCGGTGTATTGTTTGGGTGATCTGGTCGATTGTCGGCAACGGCTCGAAAATGATTTTTTTCGATTTATCAAAAAACAACCCCAGATAAACTTCGGCAGAAGTCGGGAGAATCGAACGGACTCCTGCTTTTGCCGGTATGACAACACCCGTTTCCAACCCAACATTTATGGGTGACGATTTCCTGCTGCAAACCGAAACCGCCCGCCAGCTGTACCACGACTTCGCCCGGTCGATGCCCATCATCGACTACCACTGCCACCTGCCGCCCGATCAGATTGCCGACAACAAACGGTTCGACAACCTGACCCAGCTCTGGCTCTACGGCGATCATTATAAGTGGCGGGCTATGCGTACCAACGGTGTGAACGAACGCTACTGCACGGGCGATGCCAGCGACTGGGAGAAGTTTGAAAAGTGGGCCGAAACCGTGCCGTACACGCTTCGCAACCCGCTGTACCACTGGACGCACCTCGAACTCCAGAACCCCTTTAGCGTAACAGACCGGTTTAGTCCCGCCACCGCCCGTTCTATTTACGACCGCTGCAACGAGCAGCTACCTGACTATACGACCAGAAACCTGCTGAAGCATTTCGATGTACGCGTGGTCTGCACTACCGATGACCCCGCCGATTTTCTGCTATCCCATCGACAGATTGCTGAAAACGACTTTGGCGTAAAAATCCTGCCTACCTTCCGGCCCGACCGGGCTATGGCCGTCAGCGATCCTGATGTGTTCCGGGCGTATCTGAAGCAACTTGCCGAGGCTTCAAACGTCGAAATTGGCACACTTGCCGATTTTCTGGAAGCCCTGAAACGGCGGCATGATTATTTTCATCAGATGGGCTGCCGACTCTCCGATCACGGGCTTGAATACATTGAAGCCGAACCGTTTACCGAACGGGAAGTGGCTGATACGTTCGAGCTATTGCACCAGGGCGTGGCCGTAAACCCCGAAGATCAGGCCCAGTTTCGCTCATTCATGCTCGTGCAGTTTGCCGAATGGGACCACGAACGCAACTGGACTCAGCAGTTTCACCTCGGTGCGCTGCGCAACAACAACACCCGGCGGCTGCGCGACCTTGGCCCCGATACCGGCTGGGATTCCATCGGCGATTTTCCGCAGGCGCGGTCTCTGTCGCGGTTTCTGGGTAGTCTGGACGACCGCAACAAACTGGCCAAAACCATTCTGTACAACCTTAACCCTGCCGACAACGAAGTGATGGCTACCATGATTGGCAACTTTAACGACGGTTCGGTGCGGGGTAAGGTGCAGTTTGGCTCCGGGTGGTGGTTCCTCGACCAGAAAGACGGGATGGAAAAACAGCTCAACGCCCTCTCTAACATGAGCTTGCTCAGTACGTTTGTGGGGATGCTGACCGACTCGCGCAGCTTTCTGTCGTACAGCCGCCACGAATATTTTCGGCGCATCCTGTGCAACCTCTTCGGAAACGATGTTGAATCCGGCCAGTTACCGAACGACATAAACTGGATTGGTCAGATCGTCCAGGACATCAGCTACAACAACGCAAAGCAATATTTGGGGGTGTGAGAGGAGGTATGATGTATTGCTGACGCAGGTGCATCTCGCTTCAGCAGTACATCATACATCAGCACACCGGGAAGTGCCTCAGGAAGTCGTCTTTGTAGTTGCGGCCCAGCGGCACCGAATGGCCCGAGATTACGGCTTCATGTTCGCTGAACGAGTCGATCTGGTCTAAGTTGACGGCGTATGAACGGTGCGTGCGAACCAGCCGGCTGGCCCGGAGCCGTTCGAGCATGTTGCCCAGCGACAGTCGTACTACGTGTTTTTTGCCCGTTGTAACGATGGTTGTATAAATATCGTCGGCTTCGAGATAGAGCACATCGCTCAGTGGCACCTTCACGAACTGGTAATTCTGCTTCACAAAAAGCGCGTCGTTTACCCGCAGAATTGGCCCCGTTCGCTGGTCTTTATCGGCGGGTAGTGGATCGGTATTGAGCCGTATAACCTTCGTGGCCGGGTTGGAAACGGGCGCCAGAACCCGCACCGAAAAGCTATTGAGAGCCATTTCTACGGCAATGCGTAACTGCCCGGCATCGAAAGGCTTGGTGATGTAGGCAGCTGGCAGGGTTTCTTTGGCGCGTAAGATGGTAGCCCGGTCGCTGAGGGCCGTGAGGTAGATAAGTGGTACCTGCCGTAGCTTAAACAGTTGCGTTATGGTTTCGATGCCGTCCCAGTCGCCTTTGATCGTGATGTCGCACAGGATCAGATCCACCGGGTTCTGCCTGAAGAGGTCAAGGGCTTTGCGGCCATTGTTGGCCGTGCCAACTACGCAGTAGCCGTCGGCTTCGAGCAGGTCGCAGAGGTCCATTGCCAGAATAGCCTCGTCTTCAACAATCAGGATACTGATGCGGTCGTCCATTTGTGCTTACGCGGCTGCCCGCAGTTTATGCTGAGGTACGTACAATCGAAAGAGTGTGCCGTTTTGCCGAATCACGCTGAGGTCGCCATCCAGCTGCTCACTCAGCGATTGGATGAGCCGGCGGCCAAACGATGTTTTCTGGCCCGCCCGCTGCCAGTCGGCAGCATCTAAACCCGGCCCGTTATCCTGCACCTCCAGCGTAACACCCGGTCCGGCAGCTGCGCTTTTGTAAAGAGCAATGCGCAGGACCGGCCGGGACACATCAGTATAGGCGTATTTGAACGCGTTGGTAATCAACTCATTCACAATCAGTCCAAGTGGCATCGCTACGTCCACATCCAGCGTGTTCTGGTCAATGTCGAGCTGTAGGTCAAACTCCTCGGTCGAGTAGCCGTAGGCCCGCATCAGACTCTCGCCGAGATCGGTCAGGAACTCGCGCATGTTTACCGACGAGACATTATCGGTCTGGTAGAGCCGCTGGTGAATGAGCGACATAGCATCTACGCGCTGTTGTGCCACGCGCACGGCGGCCACCGCGTTTTAGTCGTCGAGCCGGTTTGACTGGAGCCGCAGCAGACTGGCCACAATGGCAAGATTGTTCTTGACGCGGTGGTGCAACTCGCGCATCAGCACGGTAAGCTGATCGGACTGATGCTGAATTTTGGTTTGTTTGCGCCGACCGGAGCGGTACAGCAAAAACAGCGTGCCGAGCAGGACCGACAGCAACACCATACCGCCCACTCCCGCCCACACCTGACGGGTTTTCTGCTGATTTATAGTGGCCAACGCCTGAATCTGCGTTTCTTTTTCCTGCGTTTGAAACCGCGCTTCCATCTCCACCAACTGCCGGTTTTTAGTGGCGTTATAGACGCTGTCGTGCGAGGCCATCTGCTTTTGATAATACAGCAATGCCTGTTTGTAATTACCCCGCTGCTGTTCAATGCGGCTTAGCATGCCAAAGGCTTCTTCCTGAACAGTAAACTTCTCCGCTCCCGTCTCTTCAGACCACGCAATGGCACGTTTGCTGTAGGCTGCGGCCTCGTCTTGTTTACCCTGCGCAATGAGTGCGTTTGGTAAATTGACGTGCACGTAGCCAACCATGTATTTGTCGCCGATTCGCTCCGCAAACGCCAGTATATTCCGGAATATCTGCTCAGCCCGTTTGTACTGTCCCGCGTTTTTGTATTCGATGGCCAGGTTAAACAGCGAACCGTAGTAGGCAGTAGAATCGCTCCTTGTCCGGTAAAAGTCAACCACCTGCTGATTGAGGGCCAGTGCCTGCTGATGGCGGTTACTTTTGGCTTCGATAATGGCCAATGCGCCGATCATCTCTATTTCCAGTTCCGGGTTTTTTGACTGCCGGGCGGCCTGCATCGCCTGCTCCAGATACAGCCTGGCCTTTTTCAGGTCATTGAGCTGGTTGTAGGCCGAGCTAATAAGTCGCATTGTCCGGGCAATCTGGCCTGGATTGTTCCTTTCCCGTAAATACCCCAATGCCCGCTGGTAGTGGTCGATGGCCCGCTGGTATTCGTTCACCTGCTGATGCCAGTATCCCACACTCCTGTATGAAATGCCAATGTTGGTAGGCTTGCCAGCAGCAAGCGAACGGCTTAGGGCTTCCTGGTAAGCCAGTTTGGCGGAGGTGAGCTGACCAGCCCGCACCAGCGAGTCGCCCATCTCGCGCAGAGACCAGGTCTTGATAGAATCGGGGGCGTTGCTTAGCGATTCGGGTAGTACACTGGCCATCTGAGCCAGCACCGGTGTACCGCCACGAGCCAGTGCCAGTAAGAGCAGTAACGAAATACGAAGAACCATCCGGATGGGATAAGAGGAGAGAGAAAGCGAATATATAAAGAAATGTTCACCAACAAATTTAAGTCGTTTGCCAACACAGTATAGTCATTGGCATACAACCACTGGCGGCACCTCTCAAACGGTCGTACCTTTTGTCATACATATCCTTCCTCGTTCTCCTCAACCGATCAACACCATGAAAAATCCGTTTCTGCCGTTGCCCACCATGCTGTTACTGCACCCGGCCCAGCTGGAGCTGACGTATCACCTGCGTGCCAGTCGCGTTGCCGTTGCTGGTGGCTGTATCGCGCTGAATGGCCCGCTCAATGAGAAGGCACTGCGTCAGGCCGTTCAGCACCTGCCGGTGTTGTTCGATGTGTTTCGGTGGCAGTTCGACCCGGCCTGTACCAACCTGCCCGTAACGGTTGGTACAGGCTATGAACTTCCTGAACTGCCATTACTGGATTTCAGCCGCGAACCCAACCCGCAGCAGACTGCCGATGCCTGGCTGCAACAGCGACAGCTGAGTGCATTCTGTACGAATTTTCATCCCTTTTTCGATCTGGTGCTGCTGCGGCTTTCGGCTACCGAACACCGGCTGCTGGTTCGGGGCCACCAACTCCTGCTCGACGATACGGGTTGCGACCGGCTGATGAGCGGCATTGCCCGAACCTACACCCGGATCATAAAAGGCGACGGACTGCCCGACCCGGTCCCGGCCTACGCGGGCGAGGTGGCTGCGGCTCAGTTCTATAACAATAGCCTGGCCTACGTAGAGGATGAGGCACACTGGCAAAGAGAATTTACGGAACTGCCCCAAACGCTGTTTCCCCACCGCAACTACGACCTGATAGCACCTTTGCCCTACCGGTTTGCTGCCAGCGATTCGTTGAGCCGGACACTCCGGCAGGCAGCAACTGTATTGAACGAGTCGCCGGATTATTTGCTAATGGCGGCTCTGACACTATTCTTCGCCCGTATCAACAACCAGGCTGTCTGCACATTTGGGCGGGTGGTGGCCGGGCGGCAGATAAAATCACAATTTCCTGTTGTGGGGCGTTTTGACCGTCTGCTGCCAATCCGGCTCCGGTATCAGCCCGAACTTTCGCTGCGGCTGCTGGTGCAGCGTATCCGGCGGCAACACCGTTCGGATAACAGCCATCGCCACTTTCCGATGAGCCACCTGAGCCGAACGCTTGGCGCGGTGCGGTCGTGCCTGTTCGACGTGCTGATACAACAGCAGCCCGCCCCATCCGCGCTGACCATGCCCGACCTGATTTGTCAGACTACCCGGCTGGCTCCGTCGGGGGTATATGCACCACTGCATATCTGCTGGCAGGAAGGTAGTACCCACCAACCCGCCGGTTTACAGGTGAGCGGACTGCCCAATTACATCAGCGAGGGCGACGCGCGAAGTTTGCTGGTGCAGACCGAACATCTGCTGGCCGACTTCGCGCGTCGCCCCGACGTGCCAATCGCTTCGTTTGAGGTGCTGCCGCGTTTTATCCGGGAATATCTGTCGGGCCGGGCTGGGCATTGCTTTACGGATAAGCGGATCAGTGAACCCGCCAGGCTGTCCGTGCCGGGACACTGATACCCCCGATTCGGGTCATTACTGTTTATAGACCTTGCCGTCTTTCATCACGAACTGTACAGTTTGCAGGGTTTTGATGTTTTGAACGGGGTTTTCCGCCACAGCGATGATATCAGCCAGTTTGCCGGGCTCTATCGAGCCGATCTGCGTGTCCAAGCCGAGGAGTTTGGCGTTGGTCAGCAGGGCAGAGCGAATGGCGGCCACGGGGGGCATGCCCGCTTCTACCATATACTCGAACTCTTTGGCGTTGTAGCCGTGAATGAACACGCCCGCGTCGGTGCCAAAGGCAATATTGACACCCGCTTTGTAGGCTTTGGCAAACGTAGCCTGAATTTTCGGGCCAATGGCCAGCGCTTTGGGGGTTACCAGGGCCGGGTAATAGCCAAAATGCCGGGCCGAATCGGCGGCTGTCTTACCCGCAATGATAGTTGGTACGTAATACGTGCCGTACTTTTTGAACAACTCAATGGCTTCGTCGTCCATAAGCGTACCGTGTTCAATGGTCTGCACCCCCGCCCGAATAGCGCGTTTTATCCCCTCGGCTCCGTGTGCATGGGCCGCTACTGCAAAGCCGTAGTCTTTGGCCGCATCAACAACGGCCTTTACTTCTTCTTCGGTGAACTGCGGGCCGGAACCGTCTTTGGCGTTGCTCAACACGCCCCCGGTTGCCGTAATCTTGATTAAATCAGACCCGTCTTTATACCGTTGCCGCACGGCCTTCCGGGCATCTTCGGGACCATTGATAACGCCCTCTGCCGGGCCGGGGTCGCCCATGAGGTCTTTCCGATAGCCGTTGGTCGGGTCGGCGTGGCCCCCGGTGGTGGCAATGGCTTTGCCGACGGTCATGATGCGCGGACCGTCCACCAGTCCCTGATTAACCGCGTTGCGTAACGACACGTTTACACCCGACCCACCGAGGTCGCGCACGGTGGTAAACCCGGCTAGCAGTGTTGTTTTGGCGTGTTTGGCAGCCTGATAAGCCACGTCGGGCGGGTTGCGGGTAAATCCGTCAATGGCTCCGCCCCGGCGTGTTTCACTTTCCAGATGCACATGCATGTCGATCAGGCCGGGTAGCACGGTTTTGGCCTTCATGTCCAGCACTTTATCCTGACCCGTGGCCGGGGTAAAGCCTTTTTGCACGGCGGTGATTTTGTTGCCTTCCACCACCACCGTCATTTGCGGCTGCATGTCGTTGCTGGTGCCGGTAAAGAGGTTGCCGCAGTGAATAAGGGTGCGCTGGGCCAACAGGGGAGACGCCAGCAGCGACAGGCCGACCAGCAGGTACATTTTTTTCATCGGGGAGATAAGTTTAAGCCTAAAAAAAGCCGCAACGGAGCGTTGCAGCCTGAAACTACGGATTTTATTGGTGATGGTTATTACAGGCGTGAAACTTGCACAACGGCAGTTTTAGGCCCTACTAATTGAGTTATCGTTTTGGGGTAAGGAGTTACATCACGCAGAATGACCCTATATGTCTGATTGTCCAGCCGGACATTCGTCGAATCGGAATCTCTGGCACCCCTTTTTGAGAGGTCGGGTCCTAAAATAAGTTTCACCTCAGCTGAATCGTTGACTGTTGATATCAGCATAGATACATCGACATTGCCTTCCCAGATGCAGACAGCCTCTGTTGGACAACGACTATCCGAAATTGAATCGACACGGACAACGAGCCCTGACGCCAGTCTGCCCGATTGACCCGTACCGAGTCGGATTAGGTCTGCCGGTACCACATCACCCGATTTACAGGCAGATACTGCCACCGAAATCCCAAACAGACAGACGAGCGCGGAGTTGACGTACCGTTTCATGGCATGATGGTTTTCTTTCTACGACCCGCCTGCTCACCAAACCGTTGGAACGCAGCCACACTTTTTTCACCGCTCGGTAAGCAGCTTCACCACTAACTGAAGCGTAACTTTTACGTCGTTCAGCGAAGTCTGTAAGTCATTGACTGTGGTCTGCAATTCCGCGAACTTTTGGTCATGATCGTCAAGGCGTTTATTCACTTTGGCGAATTCTCCGTTGACTTTGGCGAATTCTCCGTTGACTTTGGCGAATTCTCCGTTGACTTTGGCGAATTCTCCGCTGACTTTGGCGAATTCTCCGTTGACTTTGGCGAATTCTCCGTTGACTTTGGCGAATTCTCCGTTGATTCGTTTGAAGCCTTCATTTTGATCCTGACGAATGGCCCGCACGTCAAGTGTGAGGTTGGCCAGGCCACGGGCAATACTTTCAAGTTGACGACCCTGATCGACGGATAAGTTTTCGAGTTGTTCGACGCGTTCTTCTAAAAACATGGTGGTGGGCTATTTTTGGGACAAGATACAGCGTTTTGGTTACTACGTATTAATCAGAAGGGCTATCGTTTCACAATCACCCCGTCGGCCACGAACGTCAGTTCCTTTTCGGGTTCGGTAATTTTCTCGATTTCGGCTTTCGATTTGCCCGCGTCTTCGGCGTAGTGGCGGAGTTCGGCAACGGGCGTGGTGGTGGTTTCGGCCAGGCCCTGCATCACCACAGTCTTACCGACGATGTCTTTTGGTACAAAGAAGCCGTAGTCCTTGAACGATACGCGCATGGTCTGCCCGTCGCCGGTAACGACTTTCATCCAGCAGCCTTTGGCCTGACAAACCGACTCTACGGTGCCTTCGACCTTGGCGGGCAGCTTATCTTTGGTGGCCATCTTAGTGACGAGCTGGGTGGCTGGTATGGCCCCTTTGTCGGTAATTTTCTTGCCGTGAAAACTTACGTTGTCCTGCGCCACTGCGCCGAACGATGCGCCCATCAGGAGGGTAGCAATCAGGATGTTCTTCATTGATTTATAGCAGTTATCTTTACCCAAAAGTACAAAAGTCAGGCCATTATTAACCATTTCTATGATACGTATTCCATTTGCCGCTCTGTTGGGGCTACTATTGCTGGCCGCCGTAGGTTGTCAGACCAAAGACACTACCGAAACCACTGAAAAACGTACTGTTTTCTTCGATACCTCGGGTATGGATACCACCGTAGCACCGGGCAACGATTTTTTCTCGTATGCTAATGGCGGCTGGGTGAAAACCACGAAAATCCCTGACGATCAGACCAGCTGGGGCGCGTTCAACCTGCTTTACGAAGGTAACCAGAAAAAGACCAAAGCTATTCTGGACGAAGCCGCAGCTAGCAAGGCAGCGAAAGGCTCCGCTAAACAAAAAGTGGGCGATTTCTATGCCAGCGGTATGGACAGCGCGGCCATCGAAAAGCGGGGTTTTGATCCCATACAACCCCAGATGGCCCGGATTGCCGCCCTCACTAACTACAAAGACGCCCTGCGCCATATGGCCGCCGATTCTACCAACCGGGGGGGCGAGCTGTTTGGCCTGTACGTGGGTGCCGACGACCGCCAGAGTACCATCAACCGGCTCAGTTTCTATCAGTCGGGGCTGAGCCTGCCCGAAAAAGAATACTACACCCGTACCGATGCCGAATCGAAGAAAATCCGGGCGGCTTTTGTGGTCTATATAGCCAAGCTCTTCGCGTTGACAGGCGTCGATACGCTGACGGCCCGTAAAAAAGCCGATGGGATTCTGACCTTTGAAACGAAACTGGCACAGGCCCACAAAACAGCCGCCGACCTGCGCGACCCGGTGGCCAACTACCACAAACTGTCGATGAGTGAACTGACCAAGCAAATGCCCGCGCTGGACTGGAAAACGTTTCTGACCACTATGGGCCTGACCACCGATACGGTGCTGGTGGGCCAGCCGACCTATTATCAGGCTCTAAGTAAAGAATTACCCGCCATGCCAATGGACCTGCTGAAAGATAAAATGACGTTTGGGCTGATCGACAATAATGCATCGTTGCTGAGTCAGGATTTTGCTACGGCGCGATTCGATTTCTATAACAAAACCCTGAATGGTCAGCCCGTGCAGCCCGCCCGCTGGAAACGGATTGCCCGCACGGTCGATGCGTCGCTGGGCGAGTTGCTGGGTGAGTTGTGGGTCGAGAAATATTTCACCGCCGAGGCCAAAGAGCGGATGCTTACACTGGTCGATAACCTCCAGAAAGTCTATCGCGAGCGAATTGAAAAGCTCGACTGGATGGCTCCCGAAACCAAAAAAGTAGCGTTAGTGAAACTCGATAAATTCGTCAGGAAGATTGGCTATCCCGACAAATGGAAAGACTATTCGGACGTGACTATCAAACGCGACGATTACTTCGGCAATGTGCAGCAGACCCGGATGCACGAGTGGCGCGAGAATCTGGCTAAGGTGAACAAACCCGTTGATAAGGCCGAGTGGGGCATGACCCCGCCTACGGTGAATGCCTACGCCAATCCCACCAACAACGAAATCGTGTTTCCGGCGGGGATTCTGCAGTTCCCGTTCTTCGATCCCAACGCCGACGATGCCATCAACTATGGAGCCATCGGCATGGTGATCGGCCACGAGATGACGCACCTCTTCGACGATCAGGGGCGGCAGTACGACGCCAGCGGCAACCTGCGCGACTGGTGGACCAAAGCCGATGCCGATAAGTTCAACGCCAAAGCGCAGATGGTAGTTGACCAGTACAACGGCTATACCGTGCTGGACAATCTGCACCTGAACGGGCGGCTGACGCTGGGCGAAAACCTCGCCGACCTCGGCGGCATCACGCTGGCCTACGATGCCTTCAAGCTCACCGAACAGGGCAAGGGCGATACCAAAATTGATGGATTCGCGCCTGACCAGCGGTTCTTTCTGGGTTTCGCGCAGGTGTGGCGCGAGAAAGTCCGCCCCGAAGCCGAACGTACTGGCGTCCAGACGGATCCGCACTCGCCTGGCAAATTCCGCGTTAACGGCCCGCTTGCCAACTTCGAACCGTTTTATAAAGCGTTCGACGTGAAGCCGGGCCAGAAACTGTACAAGCCCGAAGCCGCCATGGCGAAGGTGTGGTGAGGGACTACGTCCAGTACAGCACCGGTGCGTTGGGGAAACGCTTTGCCCACTCGGCGAAAAAGAAGGCTTTCATCGCCTTCATCTCGTCGGGCCGATACACGTATTTGGTGCCGCCAAACTTGTTGCGTTTCTGGGCGCGGGTGGTCTCGTCCATCTCCAGGCTGGTGTTGGGGTACCACTGCATGAGCACGTCTTTGGAGCCGGGCGTAAAGCGGTGGCTGATGAACTCGACATTCATATCCAGCGCGTGGCTACCCGGAAAATCGAGAACGTTGGCCATGCGGTCGAGGAGGGCGGTGTAGTGGTCGCGCCAGTCGGGAATGGGCATAATGGGGGCAATGACCAGCCCGATAGGGTAGCCACCCCCGCCCAATTCTCTCGGCATGGCCAGCTTACGAATGCCCTGCAAGCGGGCTTCGACCGAGGCTGTACCGCCTTCCAGCCGCCGGGCTATTACGTCGGCGTTCAGGCTGACGCGGGCGCGGGTCTGGCCATTGTGCGGCAGGTTGAGCAGACCATCGACCTGATCGTACTTGGTCACGAAACGCAACTGTCCGTTTTTGCGCGTACCGTAGTAGCGGATGCACTCGGCCAGGCTGCCCGTGAGGTGTTCGATACCCAGCACATCAGTGTAACAGCTCACCTCGAAGGTAGTAGGCCGGGGGGCGTCGGTGGGGGTGTTACTGTTTTGCCAGGTGCGGTTGGGCGGGTAGGTGCCTTCATAACTGGCGGTATTGGTCAGCATCCTAGGCAGGTTGGCGTAGGCCCGTACTACGGGTGGGCCCGATAAACTACCGGCGAGGTAGCAGTATTGACAGTGCGCCGGGCAACCTTCGGCGAGGTTCATTTGCCAGTCGGCAGAGGGCGGAATGGGCTGGAGTTTAAAAGCTCCGGCGGGGGCGTTGACCACCGCGAGTGTGTTTTTGGCGATGCGGTACGTCTCCCGCTCGTCGGCTCCGCGCAGCCCGGTAATGCGGTTGTTTTTAGCGATTTCTATGGGCAGACCAAGCGCGTCGATACGTTCGTACATGGCCTGACCAAATGGCTCGCTGAGGGCATCGGCGGTGAAGACCACGCGCCTGGGCATCCAGAGCCGGGGGCTGTTGTTGCGCCAGGAAGATGAACTGACTGGAGCCGGCGCGGTATCCACTGTAGCGGGTAACTGTGTTTGTTGGAGTGTCATAACGAGAGCATTTTGGGTCAGTAACCACCGGTAAAAGCGACCGTTTCCCCTGCCTGTTTATAACACACTCAATACCCGAATAACTCCCTTAATTGATATAATTTATTAGGTCAACTTTTTGATTTTTAGATAGTTGTATTCTTTTGCATTGTAAATTCTGATATAAACAGGGTGATTCGCTACCCGTATCATAAAACCGGTGGTTACTGAACAATTGATGGCGAATTGACCGGCGCGAGTACGGACGCCGAAGGGATGCTTATTCTGAACTCACTGCCCCGACCCGGCTCACTTGTTACGTCGATGCGCCAGTTATGGGCCAGTACAATCCGCTGTACGTAACTCAGCCCCAGGCCAAAGCCTTTGACGCTGGGTTGACTGCGGTCGTGAACCCGGAAAAAGGGTTTAAAAATTTGCTTTAGCTGGTGCGCCGGAATGCCAATACCCCGGTCGCGAATGGTGAGTAGTAACCCGTTGGCGTCGGCAACCGCGTTGAGGGAAATCTGTGGATCGCCGGGGCTGTATTTAACGGCATTGTCGATGAGGTTATGCAGTACATTAGTCAGGTGCAGCCGGTCGGCCATGAGCAGTGGGTTCAGCGGGAGTGATACGCGCAGGTAATTGCCGTGCCGTTCGGCTATGGTCTCTAACAGGCTACACAACGATACGGGTTCCGGGTTGAGAATAAGCGTATTTCGGTCGGCGCGGGCCAGCGTCAGCATGGTTTCTACCTGGTGCTGTAGCCGTTCGGTTTCTTCGCGAATAATCCGAATATACTTCTCGGTGCGTTCGGGATGATTGCGGACAATGGGCGAATCAAGGACATCGACTGCCATCCGAATGGCAGCAACAGGTGTTTGAAACTCATGCACAACCGAGTGCAGCACATCAGTCTTGATCGTCCCCTTTTGCCGACGCAGCATCCGCCAGAGAATGTAACAAAACAGAGCCTGAGAAGGCAGTGCCAGAACAAGCAGAACCAACCATGTTTCTGGGGCTGTGAGTGTGGGGAAACTCACTGGTGTAACTGATGATGCAGAAAAAATGGAGAAAACATACATAGTACGAGTCAGGCGAGCATGCAAAGCAGGAGGTAGGCAATAGAAAGAAAGTACATAGACGTACTTACTTGATCAAAGTCATCGTGTATTGTTATAAATAATTTTATGTTAACAAAAAAGCCTGCTCAAGGCAGGCTTTTTTGTTTTTAATAGATCATTACGACTACTCTGTTTTGTCTGGTTCCGTTCCAGTTGTTGCTTCTGGTGTCGGAACCGTTGTAGTTTTTCGGGCTGTTGAGCTACCGGTTGCTGCTGTACTGGTTTTGGCCGGCGTAGCTCTGGTACGGGGTCGGGGCGCGGCTTTGGTGCGGGTCTGAGCGGGTTGGGTAGAGGGGGCAGCGGCTGGTTTCGATTCGGCTTTTGCGGTTGCTTTTGCTTTAGTGTTGGCCGTGCGTTTGGCGTTCTTTTCGGCTTTGGCCGCGTTCCTTTTGGCTTTAGCGTCTTCCTTTTTTGCTTTCTTCTCGTCCTGCTTTGCTGGTTTAGCTTTCTTCTTTTCGTCTTTCTCTATCAGCTTCGCCAGCTTTTTCGCCAGTTTTTCCGCCGATTTCTCGATTGACTTTTTCATTTTTTTGGTAGCCTCACCAGCGTCGCTCAGTTTAGCTTCGATCGAACTGACAATATCGGCTGTCAGCGATTTGCGGTCTGTCTTTTTGGTATTCATTCGTTATGTTAGAAAAAAATCTACAAATAAATACGAAATTTTTGTGACAATCAAAAATTCAATATTAAGTTTTCATTACATTTTTGAAGGTAGTCCCAGCACACGATGCCCGCCGTAACCGCAATATTGAGCGAATGCTTGGTGCCAAACTGGGGTATCTCCAGGGTCAGATCGGCCTGTTTGACCACATATTCGCTCACGCCGTTTACCTCGTTGCCCAGCACAAAGGCGTACCGCCGGTTGGGTTCGGGTCTGAAATCAGACAGCAGCACACTCCCCTCGGCCTGCTCAATGGCAGCTATGGTCCAGCCCTGATGCTGGAGGTCACGCAGTAGAATCAGAATATTGGGGTGGTGGGTCCAGACAACAGACTCGGTGGCCCCCAGCGCTGTTTTGGTAATGTCCCGGTGGGGAGGGCAGCCAGTTATACCGCACAAAAAGAGACGCTCGGCCCGGAAGGCGTCGGCAGTTCTGAATACTGACCCTACGTTGTTCAGGCTGCGAACATCGTCCAGGATCAGGCAGTACGGAAACTTGTCTGCGGCTTTGAAATCATCGACCGAGATCCGGTTGAGTTCGGCAAGGGAGAGTTTGCGGGGGGGCATCGGCTGCATACTTGATTATATGCAAAAGTAACGTTGCTGCTGTGTGATTTGCTGGAGTCAGGCGTAATTGGCACAGCAGGTGGGCCGATTATGCCTGACTCCAGCAGAAAGCTGCTAATGGATTGAGATCCTGGAAAGTTGCCTGCCAAGCTCGTTCAGGGCTTTTTGGAGCTGGGCAGCCTGCTTAGGGCAGAGATGAGCCGTACCGGACATTGTCTGGCTGAGCAGGTGGGAGTCGATCCCGATTTGTTCTGCCAGCCGACTGGTTTTCAACTCCTGTAATAACTCCCAGACAACACTGGTTTCGTAAACGGGCTGGAAATGCAGGGTATCCAGGGTTTGATGATCGTTGATAATGTCGGTCAGCAGCGAGCGTACCTGTTCTATGATACAGTCTGGTGTGCAGCCGCGCGTAACTAAAAGGAGGTTAGGCAGCTCAACCCGCGCCCAGAGTACGTTCTCACTTTTCTCGAAAATTATAGGAATTGGACCCGAATGAAGCAGAGCCGTTTGCCAGCAACCTGGCCGGGGATTACTGTATATGTGTTTCAGCACGGCGTTGGTTGTTCCGTCAGGGAAAGTCTCATCCCCCGGCATGGGCATGACAAAGGCTGATTGATCGCGCGTGAAAGCATAATGACCACGCTGACCGGTGGTTATGCACCAGTCAGCCTTGCTCAGTAAATCGGGAAACATATTTAACTTCATATGCTAAATGGTTGTTAAAGAGGAAATCGAACGAAATTAAGCTCATTTCAAACATTTCTATACACTTATTAGATAATTTAATCTCGCACCGTTAAATAAGTAAATTTTTCGATAATGAATAGTCTGTAATCAATAGTTTGTAACTGAAATTCAAGTTACTGATGTAAGTACATGTATTATTGATACTTTCCGAGCCTTACCTACGAGTAATTCTGACAGGCCGTGTAGGTTACAAGCTAATACGTGTGCTACCTTACAGAGTATAGATTGCTCCTAAGTTATTTTATGTCATTATTATATATTTATAGTTATCTATTTTTAAGTAGTGAAAATATAAGCTATATATTTGCCCACTGTAGCAGTCGTAGTGCTTCTGATGACTTGCCAGATTAACGCGTGCTTATGAAACCAATACTACTCCTGCTTCTGACTACGTTAGTGTGCCGGGCGCAGTCCGATACGATCCGGTCAACGCAATACAGTCTGGAAACGGGCGGTATGCTCAGTACAGACGGCCTGACGCCGTTCTGGTTCCGTACCAATCAGCTTGGGGTTGTGCCGCTAACCGGCTCGTTTGGCTTTGTACGGATGGGTGTTCATGGCCGAATTGGTAAGGCCGACAACAAACGGTGGCGATACACGTATGGTCTCGATGCCGTTGCCAACGCAGGCCAGAAAACAGCGGTGCTGTTGCCTGAAGCGTATGTCCGGGCTGATCACGGACTGCTGCGCATTCAGGCGGGGCGATGGCGGCAGGTGCTGGGCGTGGCCGATACGCTCCTGTCGTCCGGTTCGTATATATGGTCGGGTAATGCGCTGCCGCTGCCGCGTGTTCAGGTGGGTACGAGTAGTTTCGCGCCCGTTGGCTTTACAAAGGGCTGGCTGGCCATAAACGCCAATATCGCGCACGGCTGGTTTGGTAACACCGGTAAAGTAGAAGGATCATACCTGCATCAGAAAGCTATTTATTTTCGGGTGGGCAAACCCGGCGGAAACATCAAACTCATTGGGGGCATTACGCACGTGGCGCAGTGGGGCGGGCAGTCATCAGCCAAATTCATTGGGAAGGATGGCAAACTGCCCTCGTCCATCACTGATTTTGTGTATGTCTTTGCCGCCGTCAGCCCGCCACAATCGCTGTCGGGGCAGATTTCGAACCACGATTTGTCGAACCGCTACGGGAATCACCTCGGCTCGGTCGATTTTGCGGTGGACTGGTCGCTGCCGAATGCTTCCCTGTTACTATATGTACAACGGCCCTACGACGACGATACGGGTGTGCTGTTCATGAACCTGCCCGATGGCCTGTACGGCGTTCGCTGGCAAAACCGCGCAGCCGGGCCACAGCGGGGCTTTCGGCTGGACCGGCTGACTACCGAGTTTCTGACCACGCTCAATCAGAGTGGGTTTCGGCTGGGTGGTGGTCATTTTCAGGGTGCCGACGATTACTTCAATAATTTCCAGTACGTCGATGGCTGGATCTACAAAAACCGGGTTATTGGTACGCCGTTTTTCACGCGCCGGGCCGATGCCCGCGCCGATCATCAGAACATGCTGGGATTATCCAAAACGAAACTACCCATTGTGAGTAACCGGACACAGGTCATTCACGCCGGTTTGCAGGGCGGGTGGCCGTCGGGGGTGCGGGTGCGGGCGTTGCTGTCGCAGAGCTGGAACTACGGCAGGCCGGAGCAACTCGGCCCTGTTATAGCGTACCCGCAGTTTTCGGGTATGATCGAGTGTACCGTACCGACGCCCTGGCTAAACGGGCTTGACCTGCGGGTAGGTGTAGCTGCCGACCGGGGTCAGTGGCTCAACAACTCGGTGGGTGGCTGGCTGAGCCTGCGAAAGGCGGGTTTTCTTTGAGACTTTTTCAGATTGACAGGGTAAAAAAAGGCAGCATCCGCTGCCTTTTTTTTTGTTTCCTGCGTATGAAGGCCCCTTTGGACCATTTTCTAATTTCAGTAACAAAAAGTTGGCTGGTCAGGGTCACCGCCTTTTGTGCTGCTTTTCAGACCTAATTTCGATGGTTGTATCAAGGCTTTCGCTCGTAAAATACGTCTGTTTGGTAAGGATGTTATCGAACGCAGGCCTTTCAATGTAATTAATTATCTGAACTTGTGATGTATAGTAAGCTATTTAGTTAAAATTATGTTAAAAAAGTAACAAAAATTGTTAGTATTGATGAATAACGTATTTTTTCTATCAATCTTTGTTTAGTACAAATGGTAAAAATATTTTTATTCGCTAAATTATGTTATGAAGGCGTGTAAAATGACCATAATTAATTCGTGATAATGCCTTAACTACGTGTTAGCCAGGATTTAAAGTCGATTTGTGTAGGTACATCAATTTTGTCTCAATTGGCAGAGATAAAAAACGACGTACCAGAATGAGACAATTTCCTGCTCCTGTCAGCAACCTCCTCTCCTCCATGATTGCCCTGCTCATCACCAGTTTCCTGATCGCCTGTAGTCAGCAGCAGATTGACCCGATCAGCGAGAATGACCAAACAGGGGTTTACGTAGCGGCAGCCCGCCAGATCATAGATTCCAACGCTACACTGAAATCAGTAGCCACATTTCCCATCGGGATTGCTGTCAGTTCCTGGATTACCAAAAAGCCGAAAGGTAATGATCTTCTAAAAGCTCATTTTGACTCCAAGACAGTACATGCTTATATGCGTACCGAATATGCTCCTAACAAGTTCAACTTTCAGGAGCTGGACTTTTGGGTGAAATGGGCCGAAGCAAATCCTATTCGCCTGCACGGCCACTGCTTGGTTTTCCACAACGGCGCACCGAATTGGATGCTGCAATTCAATGGAAGTACTAGCGCATTCGAGCAGGTCATTAAAAACCATATTCAAACCATTGTTGGCCGTCACAAAGGAAAGATCAGAAGCTGGGACGTGTTTAACGAAGTATTTACAAGTCGGGGCAAAGTTGACCAGACGCCTTTTCGCAAGATGTACAGAAGCGATGAGGAGTATATGAACTTTATCGGACGTTGCTTTGAGTGGGCGCACGGAGCCGATCCCAACGCGCTGCTGTTTTACAACGATTATCTGTTCGAAAACTCACCGGCTAAAACGAATACCGTGATTGCTTTGGTTAATCGGTTCAAAAGTAAGAATGTACCAATTCATGGTATAGGTTCGCAGATGCACATTAACATCAATACCTCAGAAAGTGGAATTCGGGATTCATTCATAAAACTGGCTTCTACGGGTTTACAGATTCACGTATCGGAACTCGACGTTATGGTCAATCCAGCTAATGAACTCAACATGGCTATTGACGGCAAAATGCTTGATCGCCAGAGTACACAGTATAATGTAGTGGCTTCTCTTTATAAGCGACTTGTTCCGACTCGCTTACAGTATGGGATCACGCTGTGGGATTTCAGCGATGCTGATAGCTGGATTGTTGCCCAGAAGAAGAAAAATGACGCTCCCTGTATCTTCGACAGCAACTATGACAAAAAGCCCGCGTTTTACGGCCTTTTAGAAGGGCTGATGAACTAAACATACCGACCGACGGTAGCAGTGCCGTTCCTGATTATTCTCTCTCCGTTCATTTATGCTGAGCGGCCCCATCACCTCCTGAAGGTGGCGGGGCCGCTCGTTTTTTTAGCCAATAGCCTGATTATAAGAGGGTAAATACACGAGACGGCGGGCGAATAATCAAGTTCCTGTTCTGTAATAATTTTATTTACCAAAATAAATTAATGTTACTTTATAGTTTGAGTTTTTAAAATAAACGCTCTCTTTATATATTGCACTCGCTAAAAATAGTAACAACCTAAAATAAGCGAACTATGAAGAAGGCGTTAGTGTGCGGAGCCGGTGGTTTTATCGGTGGACATTTAGTAAACCGTTTACAGTCAGAAGGGTACTGGGTAAGGGGTGTCGATATCAAACATAACGAGTACGGCAACGAACACGCCGACGAGTTCCTGATCGGCGATTTGCGCGATCCCTTAGTGGCAGCTAAGGTGGTAACATCTGATTTAGATGAGATTTACCAGCTTGCTGCCGACATGGGTGGCGCCGGATTCGTGTTTACCGGCGACAATGACGCCGGGATCATGCACAACTCAGTGCTGTGTAATCTCAATATTCTGGAGGAGGCTACGCACAAAGGCGTGAAGCGGATTTTCTATTCGTCGTCGGCCTGTATGTATCCCGAGTACAATCAGATGGACCCCGATAATCCTAAATGCGCTGAAGATTCAGCGTACCCGGCGGCTCCCGACAGTGAGTACGGCTGGGAGAAACTCTTCTCGGAGCGGCTGTACCTGACTTACCAGCGCAACCACGGTATTGAAGCCCGCATTGCCCGGTTCCACAATATTTTTGGTCCGCAGGGAACCTGGGAGGGTGGCCGCGAGAAAGCCCCGGCTGCCGTGTGCCGTAAAGTGGCAATGGCCGAAGATGGTGGCTCCATCGACATCTGGGGCGATGGTAAACAGACCCGCTCATTTCTGATCGTTGATGAGTGCGTAGAAGGTATCCGCCGGTTAATGGAATCCGATTTTTCGGGACCGGTCAACATCGGATCGGAAGAGATGATTTCGCTCAATGACTTCGCCCGGATGGTCATCGGGTTATCGGGTAAAACCATCAGTATCAATAACATTGCCGGGCCAACCGGCGTGCGGGGTCGCAATTCCGACAATCGGCTCATCCAGGAAAAGCTGGGCTGGGCACCCTCCACCCCCCTGCGCCTGGGCGTCGAGAAAACGTACCAATGGATTGGGGAGCAAATCCAGAAAAAAGTGCTGGAACACGAACTGGTGGAAGCCTGATGCAAATCATTACGGCTACGCTGCAAACGCTGACCGGTGAGGTAACGGCTCACCGGTCAGGCAGCAAGCAGGTTTTTCTGCGCCAGACCGATACGCCCACCAGTCTGACACAGGTGGCCCACGGTTCGTTTCAGTCATCTGACTACTGCGAACTGCACAGCCACGCTACGATGGAGGAAGTGTTCTTCTTCCTCAGTGGCCAGGGTGCCTACATGGTTGGCAGTGAAACGATTCCGCTCGAATCCGGCGTGTTTGTACGCATTCCGGCGGGGGTGCCGCACCGGCTCGAAGCCTGTGGTCCTGACCCCCTGACCTACGTGTATTTCGGCGTAGCCACGTAACACCCACAACAACTATGACACAGGTTTTATCGACTCGATTATACGACGCTGGCCTGGAAACGGCAGTGAACGAACTGATTACGCAGGTTACCACGCCCGGTTTGCCTGACAACAGGTGTGTGAGCGCGACCGGTGCGCATGGCATGATTACGGCTATGCACGAACCTGACTTTCGGCAGGTGCTGGACCAGTTTTACTGGAACCTGCCCGACGGTATGCCCGGCGTGTGGGTTGGACGGTTAAAGGGGGCTACCCAAATGAGCCGCTGCTACGGTCCCGACTTCTTCAAGCGGGTGTTTGAAGAAAGCGCCGACAAACCCGTGCGGCATTTTTTGTGCGGGGGAAAAGACGGCGTGGCCGACAGCCTGAAAATTGCCGTGGCTGACAAGTTCAGTAATCATAACGTAGTGGGTACGTTTTGCCCGCCCTTCCGCACCCTGACTGATGATGAGTTTCGGGCATTGGGCGAGACCATCAATCAGTCGGGGGCCAATGTAATCTGGATTGGGTTGAGTACGCCCAAGCAGGAACGCTTTGCCCGGCAGCTGGCGCAGTACACCGCCGTTCATTTCATCGTGACGGTGGGCGCGGCCTTCGACTTTCATACCGGTAACGTGCGGCAGGCTCCTGCCTGGATGCAACAACTCTCGCTGGAGTGGTTTTTCCGGCTGATGATGGAGCCAAAGCGGCTGTATAAACGCTACCTCGAAATTGTGCCGCTGTTTATTTATTATAACCTGCGCGAGCTGGTCACGGGCAGCAATAATGGACAGGGCGTACCCCACCCCCTGCCCCTCCCCTAAAACAGGGGAGGGGAGTGCTGACGCAAATTCGTTGCTGACGCCGGATGGTTTAGCCCCTCCCCTGTTTTAGGGGAGGGGTTGGGGTGGGGTAAACACGCAAAATCATACGTCTGTTTGTGTACCCCAGCGCAAATGGCGGTGTCGAACTTGTCACGCGCATCCTGCGCGTTGGTGCGGGCCATTTGCCGGCGCAGGGTGTCGTCTTCAATCAGGCGGAGTAGATGAGTAGCCGCCCGGTCGTTCTGGCCAAAGCGGTACAGAAACCCATTTTGGCCTTCCTGAATAATTTCGGGAATGGCTCCTACGTCGGTCGATACCACCGGCATGCCCACCGACATGGCTTCGAGTAATACTGTGGGTACACCCTCGGCCATGGAGGAAAGAAAGAAGACATCAAAGCCCGACAGGATGGTATCGACCGGAACCGTTGACTCGAAAAAGTGGATGCGGTTGTTGAGGTTGTTTGCAGCCACAAAATCCTGAACCTGCGCCTGATACGTGGCCTGATACGAAGGCGTAACAGCACCCACTACCACAAAATACACATCCTGATTGGTACAGGACAGCACCTGCCGGGCAATGCGCACAAACTGATCGTGCGACTTTTGCCGGTTGCGGTTACCCACCGTGCCAATAACAAGGGCATTGTCTGGCAGACCAAAAAACTGCCGGGCATCGCGCCTTTTATCGGTAGTGCCGGTAAAACGGCTGGTTTCTACAGGTGGGTAAAATGGAAACAGCCGATTCAGTACCGAACCGGACAGATAGTGTTTTTGGGCTACGAGCGTACCGGTACTCATGACTGCTTTGGCCCACCGGCTCACCAGCTGACCATACACAAAGCGCAGGGGCGGGGGCGAAAACGTACTCAGCAACTGCCACACCACCGGCACCCCGGCGCGTTTAGCCGCCAGCACCGCCTGTATGTTCAGCAGCCCGCACACCTGCACCACATTCGGCCGCACCGTTTCGATCAGCAACTGAATAGCCCGCACGTCACGTCCAAAGGAGACTACGTAGCGCGTGTTGTTTCTCAGGAATGAATTGAACCGCAGCCGCTGAAAATCGAACGTCAGCACCTCAACGCCAAGCTCCCGGAAGTGCGCGTGCCAGGCCGGGTCGAAATCGGAATGGACGCACAGTACCGACTCATAGCCCTGAGTTAGCAGCGGTTTGTGTAGCCGGTTTACCTGATTGTGCGGACCCCCGTAGGTGGGGGTGAACACGAATGTCAATACTTTCTTCATGGAGAGATCGAATCTGATTGGCCAGCCGCGAAATAGCGGCTTCGGGAAACGTATAGTTGAGCGTACGGCCCCAGTACAGGTCAGACACGGTGGCCGACAGCCCCGCCAGTTGTCTCAGGGCATCGGACCGTTGCAGGTCGATTAGGTAGCGGGGGGGGAGGTTGATTTCTTCGGCCAGCGCGCGTAGTTTTTGGTGGTACGACAAAATCACCAGCCGATTCTGCGTAACGGCACCCAGCACAGCACTGTGAAAGCGCGACGCCAGCAGCACCCGGCACGGTTGCATCTGAGCCAGCAGCGCGTTCAGATCATTGGCGAATACATAGACCTCCGAAGCTACGCCCCGCTGTTGCAGGAGCTGATGCAGTTGCTGCATAATAGGTTCGTCGCTTTCGCGCTGTCCCGACCGGATCACGAACAGGCGTACCCGAACAGAGCCTTTCTCGTTGGTTGAGAATGCCGTCAGTTCATCGGCAACGGCGTTAACCAGGGCGTCGTCAGAAATGGCTTTATCCTGCTGCGCCTGTAGCGAGGTGAGCGACACACCCACGATGTTTTCTTTCGGTACGGTTTTACCCTGATCGTGCAGCAGCATGGCCAGGTCGGGGTGTGTCAGGGTGGTACGAATACCCAGCGTGGCCATCATCCGCGCCGAACTGCCGTCGCGCACAGTAATCTCATCGCAGCGGCTGGCAAACTGCCGGGTCAGGAACCGGGTAACGCCCCGGCGAACGGGACCAAACCCATTGCCAATGCAGTGCGTGTTGGCACCGCGCCGTTTGGCCCGCGCAAACAGGTAGTTGATCCGGGCCAGGTACAGCCAGTGCCGCAGCAATCGGACAGGATTGTAATCGTCGTGGTAATGCGTGCCGCCACAGAGTACCAGCGTATCGTCTGGACCGATGGCCCGGATAAAGTCGGTATAGCTGCCGTGAAACAGCGTCCGGTTATGCCCCCAGT
>Ga0105045_10000891_pt1 | contig 23197 bp, 20 predicted proteins | sample MAT02_FD_78089 | JGI IMG/M metagenome (GOLD analysis project Ga0105045, IMG submission 78089) | Freshwater microbial communities from Lake Fryxell liftoff mats and glacier meltwater in Antarctica - MAT-02 (megahit assembly) | ecosystem: Environmental > Aquatic > Freshwater > Ice > Liftoff... | reverse complement strand
TTCGTCCAGATCGCGTCTAAACATCGCGCCAAGGGCATCGCGCCCATGGGGCGCTCCTACCGCAAAGCGGTGGCGGTGCCCCGCGCGGGTGTCACCAGATGCGGACGCGATCCTCCGGGGCGATCCACAGCGCGTTGTCCGGGCCCACGTCGAACGCCTCGTACCAGGCGTCGATGTTGCGCAGCGGTGCGAAAGCACGGATGTGGCCGGGCGAGTGCGTGCCGTTCACCAGTTGCTGGCGCAGCGCATCGTCGCGCCACAGGGTGCGCCACACCTGCGCCCAGCCCATGAACAAGCGCTGCTCGCCGCTGAATCCGTCGAGTACCGGGGCGGCTTCGCCATCCAGCGAGCGCCGGTAGGCCTCCAGCGCGATGGTCAAGCCGCCCAGGTCGCCGATGTTCTCGCCCATCGCGACCCGACCGTTGATATGCATGCCGGGCAGGGAGGGGAACTCGTAGGCCTCGTACTGGGCGCCCAGTTTCGCGGCCTGCGCCTCGAATTTCTCGGCATCCTCCGCAGTCCACCAGTCGCGCAGCAGGCCGGCGCCGTCGGACTTGCGCCCCTGGTCGTCGAAGCCATGGATGATCTCGTGGCCGATGACCCCACCGATCGCGCCGTAGTTCACCGCCGGATCGGCATCCGGATCGAAGAACGGCGGCTGCAGGATGGCGGCGGGGAACACGATCTCGTTCTTGACCGATGAATAGTAGGCGTTGACGGTCTGCGGGGTCATGCCCCACTCGCCCTTGTCGACCAGCTGGCCGATGCGCTGGCGACGGTAGTCCCACTCGAACCTGTTGGCGCGCTCGGCGTTGCCGTACAGGTCGCCATTGGCCACCGCCAGGCCAGAGTAGTCACGCCACTCGTCAGGGTGACCGATCTTCAGGCCGAACGTTTCCAGTTTGGCCAGGGCCTGGGCGCGGGTGTCCGCGCCCATCCAGTCCAGCGCATTGAGCCTTGCACGCATGGCCTCACGCACGTTGAGCACCAGGTCGTCCATCTTGGCCTTGGCGTCGGCCGGGAAGTACAGCTGCACATAGTCACGGCCGATGGCCTCGCCCATCGCCGACTCGGCGAAAGAGACACCTCGCTTCCAGCGATCGCGCTGCTCGGGCTGGCCGGCCAGGAAACGGGAACGGAACTCGAACTCGGCATCCACGAAGGCGGCTGGCAGCAGCGACGCCGATTCATCGGTGACGTGGAAAGCCTGCCAGGCCTGCAGGGTGGCGACGTCGGTGTCGGCAAAGATAGCCGCCAGCTTCGGTATTGCCGTGTCCTGCCTGAGCACGGCACGTTCGGCCTGGTCCACGCCGGCCGCCTGCATGAAGCGCGCCCACGGGAAGCCGGGGCTGTGCGTGTCCAGCTCGCCCACCGCCACCGGGTTGTAGGTCTTGTCGCGGTCGCGGCTCTGCGCGCGGGTCCAATGCGCCTGCGCGATGCGGGTCTCCATCGCCACCACTGCCTCGGCACTGGACTGCGGCTGCTCCCAACCGGCCAGTTCGAGCATCTGCGCCACGTAGGCCTGGTAGCGTTCGAGTTGCGGGGCGAAGCGCTCGTCCAGGTACATCTCACGGTCGCCCAGGCCCAGTCCGGATTGGCCCACGTACAGCGCATAGCGGTCCGGATCGCGCTGGTCGTCGCTGACCGAAAGGCCGAAGAAGCTGCGGCCGAAGCCACCATAGGCCTGGCCCATCAGGGTCGCCAGCGCGGGCTTGTCGGTAGCCTGGCGGATGCGGTCCAGGCGCGGCTGCAGCGGCTCGCTACCCCTTGCCTCGATGGCCTGCTTATCCATGAAGTCCTGGTACAAGGCGGCGATCTTGGCAGTGTCGCCATCGGTGGCCGGATCGCCCCGCTCGTAGCTCTCGACCAGCTTGCGCAGGCGCGCTTCGGACAGGTCACGCAACACCGCGAAGCCGCCATAGCTGGAGCGGTCGGCCGGGATCTCGGTGGTCTCGGCCCAACGGCCACTGACATAGCCGAAGAAGTCGTTGCCTGGATCGATGCTCGTATCCATGCCGGCGGTGTCGATGCCCCAGCTGCCCATGCGCTGCGCGGCGATCACCTCGCCGCCGCCACCCTGCGCCGGCTCCTGCTGGAACAGGGCGGTCAGTTGGCATGTGTCATCCAGGCAGGCATCACGCTCATGTGCGGACAGCGGCGCGGCGAACACCGAAGCAATGGCGGCGAACAGGATGGCTTTCTTCACGTGCACTCTCCGGGGATTGGATAGCCGGCTGCACCTATGGCACGCCAGCCAGGATTTCCCATCATGCCCGACGCAGCGTTAACGAAGGCTTGCAGCGAGCAGCCATGGCGCCTCCTGCATGACCAATGGGGGTTGCCAGGCGCGGGGGTGGCGGCAGCCCTGCAGCGCGGGCCAGGACCGCGCGCCCGGGCGCAGTGCGATCAGTCGCCTGGTGCGCGCGCCGTGGCGGGCCACTGGATGGTGCCGTCCACGACGCTGCACACGCGACCGCCGGACCACACCTCGCCCTGCTCATCGACCATCAACTCGATGATGGCGTCGTAACCGACCTCGCGGCCCTGGCTGATGCGGTAGCGGCCGTCGCGCCCGGGCAGGGCCTTGCGCTCGGCCAGCCATGCAGCGAGCGTGGCATTGGCAGCGCCGGAGGCGGCATCCTCGAACTGCGCCGGCGCGCCCACCCAGGCGCGCACCGCGAAAAAGTGCACCGGATCGTCGCTGCGCGCAAAAACGAACAAGCCCATGCTTTCGGTGGACTGGGCCAGCGCGCCGATCGCCTCCCACGGTGGAGTGGCCGTGCGCAGTGCGGTTTCGTCGCGCAGTTCGGTGATCCACCAGCGTCGGCCGCCATCCATCAGCACCGGTGGCAGCGCGCCGAGTGGCAAGCCGGCCAGCACCGCTTGCAGGCGCGGATCGCCTGGATCGGCCACCTCCATCACCGAGGCTCGCGGAGTCCGCACTGCGATCGTGCGCGCGTGTCCCTGGCCTTCCACCCGCAACGGCAGCAGGCCGGCGATGCCCTCCTGCACCAGCAGGCCATCGCGCGGGCTGGCGATCCCGGCTTCGAGCACGGCATGCGCGGTACCCACGCTGGGGTGCCCGGCGAACGGCACCTCGCGTCGCGGGCTGAACATGCGGATCCCGTAGCTCGCTTCCGGCGAGGACCCCGGGAACACGAAGGTGGTCTCCGGCAGGCGCGTCCAGCGCGCGATGGCCTGCATGGTCGCATCGTCCAGGCCCTGCGCATCGAGCACCACTGCCAGGGGATTGCCGGCGCCGGGGCGCTCGGCAAAGACGTCGACTTGCACGAAGCGGCGTGTGGTCATGAAGGGGAGTGGAGTGCGGGCCGTGCAGCTTAGCAACCCGGTGAGCGCGTCGGCGCTCGAGCCACGCCCCCCGGGCGTCGAAACGGAGTCGCCCGCTTGCGGCATCGTCTAGAATCCACGGCTCATGCCCGACGCGTCGGGCGGTCTGGATGCCCTGGTCCCGATGTCCGATTCCCCCGCAATGCCCGATCCCTGGATCGTCCTCAAGTTCGGCGGCACCTCGGTGTCGCAACGTCAGCGCTGGGACACCATTGGCCGCCTGGCCAGTGGACGTGCCACCGAGCATCAGGCACGAGTGCTGGTGGTGGTCTCGGCGCTGTCGGGCGTGACCAACGAGCTGGCCGCGATCGCCGACGGCGCTGCCGATGCCGGCGAACGCATGGCCGCGCTGGCCGCGCGCCATCGCGAGTTCGCCATCACCCTTGGACTCGAGCCCGACGCAGTGCTGGGTACGCGCCTGGCCGCCCTGCAAGCCCTGGCCAGCGACCCGCGCGCAGCCGGGCGCAGCCTGGACTGGCAGGCCGAACTGTTGGGCCAGGGTGAGTTGCTGTCCTCCACCCTGGGCGTGGCCTACCTGCGGGCCAGCGGCCTGGACTTCGGCTGGATGGATGCCCGCGACTGGCTGCAGGCGGCGGTGCTGCCTGACCAGAGCGGATGGGCGCAGCGCCTGTCGGTGTCGTGCAGCTCGCTGCCCAGCGCCGAATGGCGCCAGGGTTTCAACCGCCAGGCGGGCCGGCTGCTGTTGACCCAGGGCTTCATCGCGCGCCACGCCGATGGCGGTACCTCAGTGCTTGGGCGCGGCGGTTCGGATACTTCGGCGGCCTGCTTCGGCGCACTGCTGGGCGCGCGACGCGTGGAAATCTGGACCGACGTGCCGGGCATGTTCAGCGCCAACCCGCGCGAGGTGCCCGACGCGCGCCTGCTGACCCGGCTGGACTACGCCGAGGCCCAGGAAATAGCCACCACCGGGGCCAAGGTTCTGCACCCGCGTTCGATCAAGCCGTGCCGCGACGCCGGCGTGCCGATGGCGATCCTCGACACCGAGCGCCCCGACCTTCCCGGCACCAGCATCGATGGTGCGGCAGAAACCGTGCCGGGGGTCAAGGCGATCAGCCGGCGCAACGGTATCGTGCTGGTGTCGATGGAATCGGTGGGCATGTGGCAGCAGGTGGGCTTCCTTGCGGAGGTGTTCGAGCGCTTCAAGTGCCACGGCCTGTCGGTGGATCTGATCGGTTCGGCCGAAACCAACGTGACCGTCTCGCTGGACCCCAGCGAAAACCTGGTCAACACCAACGTGCTGGCCGCGCTGTCGGCCGACCTGGCGCAGATCTGCCGGGTCAAGGTGATCGCACCATGCACCGCCATCACCCTGGTGGGCCGCGGCATGCGCTCGCTCCTGCACAAGCTGTCGGACGTGTGGGCCACGTTCGGCCGCGAGCGCGTGCACATGATTTCCCAGTCCTCCAACGACCTCAACCTGACCTTCGTGATCGACGAGGCCGACGCCGAGGGCATGCTGCCGATGCTGCACGCCGCGCTGATCGACAGCGAGGCCATGCCGGTGGAGGAAACCAGCGTGTTCGGCCCGCGCTGGCGCGAGCTCACCCACGGCGTGCGCAAGCGTGGCACGCCCTGGTGGCACGGGCAGCGCGAGCGCCTGCTGGCGATTGCCGAGGCTTCGACACCCGCCTACGCCTACCACCTGCCCACCGTGCGCGAGCGCGCACGTGCGCTGGCGGCGATCAGGCCGATCGACCAGCGCTACTACGCGATCAAGGCCAACGCCAATGCGGCCATCCTGCGCCTGCTGGTGGAGGAGGGCTTCGGCCTGGAGTGCGTGTCGCTGGACGAGTTGCAGCGCGTGTTCTCGATCATCCCCGAGCTTTCGCCGCGCCGCGTACTTTTCACCCCCAGTTTCGCTCCCCGGATCGAGTACGAATCTGCGTTCGGGCTGGGCGTCACCGTCACCATCGACAACGTCGAGGCGCTACAACGCTGGCCCGAGGTGTTCCGCGGCCACGACCTGTGGCTGCGGGTGGACCTGGGCCGTGGCGACGGCCACCATGCCAAGGTGCGCACCGGTGGCAAGGATTCCAAGTTCGGCCTGCCGCTGTCGCGACTGGACGAATTCCTGGCCCAGGCGTCCTCTATCGAGGCGCGGGTGGTCGGCCTGCATGCGCACCTGGGCAGTGGGGTGGACACGCCGCACCACTGGAAGCTGATGTGCGACGAACTGGGCAGCCTGGCCAACCGGATCGGCAGCATCCAGATCATCGACATCGGCGGCGGTTTGCCAATTCCCTACAGCGCCGACGACGAACCGTTCGACCTGGAGCAGTGGAGCATCGGCCTGGCCGAGATCAAGCAGGCTTACCCGGGCTACCGCCTGGCGATCGAGCCCGGCCGTTACCTGGTGGCCGAAAGTGGCGTGCTGCTGGCGCGCGTGAACCAGGTCGTGGAGAAGGACGGGGTGCACCGCGCGGGCCTGGACGCGGGCATGCACACGCTGATGCGGCCGGCGCTGTACGACGCCTGGCACGACATCCACAACCTGTCCCGGCTGGACGCGGTGCCCGACCGCATGTTCGACGTGGTCGGCCCGATCTGCGAATCCAGCGATGTGCTGGGAAGGCGCCGACGCCTGCCCGCGGCCACCTGCGAGGACGACGTGGTGCTGATCGCGGACGCCGGCGCCTACGGCTTCGTGATGGCCAACAGCTACAACCTGCGTGCCTTGCCCAAGGAGGAGCTGATCGATGGCTGAGCGGCCCTTCAGGCGCGAGGAAGTGCGGGCATTCCGGTTCGTGGATTGCCATTTCGATCCGGCAACCGGCGTGGCCGAACTGGTGTACGCCTTCGACCGGGGTGCGAAGCTGGTCGAGACGGTCACCTTCCCGGGGGCGCCATTTGCGCTGGAGGGCGCGCGTGGGGAGGCCGTGGGGCGTGCACTGCGGCTGCTGCACCTGGTCGCGGGGGTCAGCTACTACAAGGCGGCGGTGCCACCGTCCATCGCGGTCGAGGGCGAGCCGATCGATCCGGCCACCGCTGCGCTGCTGCGATTGATCTACACCCAGGGGCTGGGCGAATTCGCCTATCGCAATGGGTTGCAACTGCAAGATCGGGTCGTGTTTCCGCACGCGGCGGACGCCGTGACCGCGCGGGAGTCAGGGCTGCGCTCGCAGGCGCTGGTGGCGATCGGCGGCGGCAAGGATTCGCTGGTTTCGATCGAGGCGCTGCGCAGCCTGGGCGTAGAGCAGACCGTCACCTGGATCGGCAGTTCCCAGCTGATCGGTGCCTGCGCCGCGCGCACCGGCCTGGACACGCTCAACATCGGTCGAGCGCTGGCGCCAGGGCTGTTCGAACTCAACCGGATGGGTGCCTACAACGGCCATATCCCGGTGACCGCGATCAACTCCGCCATCCTGGTATTGGCCGCGCTTCTGCACGGCGTGGACCAGGTGGTGTTCTCCAACGAGCGCTCGGCCAGCTACGGCAGCCTCATCCCGGGCACTGGCGAGGTCAACCACCAGTGGTCCAAGGGCTGGGAATTCGAGCAGGCCTTCGGCGCGCACGTGCAGGCGCACGTGGCAGCGGACCTTCATTACTACTCCCTGCTGCGCCCAGTGAGCGAGCTTGAGGTGGCCCGCCAGTTCGCCAGGACAGACAGGTACGACGCGTTTTTTTCCAGTTGCAACCGCAACTTCCATATCCTCGGCGAGCGGCCGGTGAACCGTTGGTGCGGGGCATGCCCCAAGTGCCACTTCGTGTTCCTGGCGCTGGCGCCGTTCATGCCCAAGCCGCGGCTGGTCGGCATCTTCGGCCGCAACCTGCTCGACGACCCCGCGCTGGCGCCCGGCTTCGATGCCTTGCTCGAATACCAGGACCACAAACCCTTCGAATGCGTGGGCGAAGGGCGCGAATCGCGCGCGGCGATGGCCGAGCTTGCGGGGCGGCCGGAGTGGCGCGAGGACGCGCTGGTCGCGCGCTTCGCCACCGAGATCCAGCCGCAGCTTGGGCTGGAAGCCGGCGCGCTGGCGCCGCTGTTGTGCGTGGACACCGGCGAACACCGGATCCCTGCGGTGCTGTGGGAGCGGCTGGGTGCGCATCTCGCAGCTTGAAGGGCGCCGGGTTGCGCTGTGGGGCTGGGGCCGGGAAGGACAGGGCGCGCATGCAGCCTTGCGTGCGCAACTGCCATCGCTGGCCCTGACCCTGTTGTGCAGTGCGCAGGAGGCAGTGCACGCCAGCCAGCTGGGAGACGGCCTGCTGGACATCGTGGTCGAAGTCGACGCCGCCACGCTGGCGTCGTTCGAGGTGGTGGTCAAGTCGCCTGGCATCAGTCCGTATTCGGACGTGGCCATCGCCGCGGCCAGGTCGGGCACGCGCTTCATCGGCGGCAGCACCCTGTGGTTCGACGAATATCCCGACGCACATACCTTGTGCATCACCGGCACCAAGGGCAAGAGCACCAGTACCGCCCTGCTGGCGCACCTGTTGCGCTCCGCTGGCCACCGCGTTGCCCTGGCGGGCAACATCGGCCTGCCGCTGCTGGCACTGCCGGATGTGGGGCCGCCCCCGGATTTCCATGTGATCGAGCTGTCCAGCTACCAGACGCTCGATGTCGCGGCGGCGCAGGCGGCGCCGAAAGTCGCGGTAGTGTTGAACCTGTTTCCCGAGCACCTGGACTGGCACGGCAGCCAGTCGCGCTACATCGAGGACAAGCTGGCACTGGTGACCCGCGCGCGTCCGGCCCATGCGGTGCTCAACGCGCAGGATCCGATCCTTGCAGGATTGCCCCTCGACGGCAGCCGGGTGCACTGGTTCAACCGTGAGGACGGTTGGCACCTGCGCGGCGACTGGCTGTATCGCGCGCAGGAACGCGTGCTGGACACCGCCGGCGTGCCGTTGGCCGGGCGCCACAACCACAGCAACCTGTGCGCGGTGATGGCGGCGATCGAGGCGGCGGGCCTGGATGCGGCTCGGCTCGCGCCCGCGGCGCACGGCTTCGTGGCACTGCCCAATCGGCTGCAGGTCCTTGGCGAGCGCAACGGCATCACCTACGTCAACGATTCCATCAGTACCACGCCGCACGCAACCCTCGCTGCCCTGGATTGCTTCGCTTCCAGGCGCGTGGCGGTGATCGTGGGCGGCCATGACCGTGGCCTGGACTGGGCCGACTTCGCCGCGGCGATGCAGCGGCAGCCACCGCATGCGGTGGTCACCATGGGCGCCAATGGCCCGCGAATCCACGCCCTGCTGGAACCATTGGCGCACGCTGGAAGCTTTGCGCTGCGCGAGGTGGGCGGCCTGGAGCATGCCATCGACTGTGCGCGCCAGCTGCTTGGCGACGCAGGCGTGGTTCTCCTCTCCCCCGGCGCACCGAGTTTCGGCAACTACCGCGACTACCAGGAACGCGGCCGCCACTTTGCCGCCCTGGCCGGATTCGACCCGGCCCTGGTTGCGGGCATACCGGGACTGGGAATCGCCTGACATCCGCACGCGGCCATGATCTGCCGCAATGCCGTTTCCAGGCAGGGTGCAGGGGTTTACATGCCTGCGCGGCGGATGGACAACCCTCCACGGTGCAAGGCAAGTCCTCCCTGAGGTTTACTCGGCAGGGACCACCTGGGGCGTGATTGCCGGCTGGCGGTGCTGGCGTGCGGCGATGCGCGTCATCCACGCGAACACCAGGCCCGACACGATGCCGGCCACCGACATCCAGAACGTGCAGCCCCAATCGCGCGTGGCGCCCACCAGCAAAGCGACGGGCGAGAGCTTGTTGACCAGTGGAATGGCCAGGAAAATGCTGATGAAGCCGGCCAGGCCGAACAACGCCAGGCGCCAGCCCGGGAGGTACCTGCGGCTGAGGAACTCGGCGATGCCGAAGGCAACCAGCAATGCCGGGAGGACGATGTAGCCGCCGTAGGTCGGGAAGAATCCACTGAACAGGTCGCGCAAGGTTGCATTCATGCGCACCGGCCCGATGTCTGCACCGATCGTCGCCAGCGCAGCCAGGTTGTACTGCGTCTGCACCACTGATCCCCACGCCACGGCTATCACCACGGCGACCAGGAAGGCCACCGCTACGTGCACGATTCCGGTCGATTTCACTGGGTCTTCTCCCTGCCTGTGATGAAGTGTAGAGTGAAGCGGGACTGGCCGCGGCTGGTATCTTCCCATGGCCGGATGGAGATGAAGTGATGACAAGGATACTGCTGGCCGCGGTGTTGACAGTGGTCGCCTGCGTTTCCAGCCTCGCGGCGAGCGCCAACCCGCGCCTGGAGACGGTCACTGACGGGCTGGAACATCCGTGGTCGGTGGCGTTCCTGCCCGACGGGCGGATGCTGGTCACCGAGTTGCCGGGCCGCCTGCGGGTGATCGAGAACGGACAACTGCGCGCCGAACCGGTGGCCGGGGTGCCGCCGGTGTTCCATTCCGGCCAGGCCGGGCTGCTCGATGTGATGCTGGCCGAGGATTTCGCCGACAGCGGCATGTTGTTCCTTTCGTTCGTGCACGGCGACAAGAAAGCCAACCACACCCGTATCGTGCGTGCGCGCTTCGATGGCAACAGCCTCAGCGACGTGGAAACGGTGTTCACGACCCACCCGGCCAAGTCCGGCGATCCCCATAACGGCGGTCGCATGCTGTTGCTGGGCGACGGCACGCTGTTGATGGGGCTGGGTGACGGCTTCTTCTTCCGCGAGGAGTCGCAGAAGCTCGACAGCCACATGGGCACCATCATCCGGGTCGGCACCGATGGCAGCGTGCCGCCGGACAATCCATTCGTGGGCCGCGAGGGTGCGCTGCCGCACATCTACAGCTACGGCCACCGCCACGTACAGGCCATCGTGCGCGATCCGCACAGCGGGCGCCTGTATGCGCACGAGCATGGCCCGCGCGGCGGCGACGAACTCAACCTGATCGTGCCCGGTCGCAACTACGGCTGGCCGCTGGTGTCGTTCGGTCGTGACTACAGCCGTGCGCTGATCACCCCGTTCACCACCCTGCCGGGCATGGAGCAACCGCTGCTGCAGTGGACGCCGTCGATTGCGCCGGCCGGCATGGCCATGTACGAGGGCACCCTGTTCCCCGACTGGCGCGGCGATCTGTTCGTGGCGGGCCTGGCGGAAAAGAGCCTGCGGCGCGTGACCATGGACAAGGGCGTGCCGGTAAGCCAGGAGGTGTTCTTCACCGACCATGGCCAGCGCATGCGCGACGTGCGTGTAGGTCCCGATGGCGCGCTGTACCTGCTGACCGACGAGGAGCAGGGCAGCCTGCTGCGCGTCGTGCCACGCTGACCTCAGGCCTTGATACCTCCCTTTTCCGCTGCTCCGTGCCTCGTCGGGACCGGAGCGGCATCCCGGTTGCCGGTCAAGCGGGTCTGGACAGTGCTGCTGCCGCTGCTGGCCGTATTGACCGGTTGCCAGGGGGGGCAATCGACCCTGGATCCCGCCGGACCCGCCGCCAGTGCCATCGCCACCATCTGGTGGGTCATGCTGGCCGGCGCCGTCGCGGTGTTCGTGCTGGTGATGGGGTTGCTGGCGGTGGCCATGTCGCCGCGGCGCAGGCCGGTACTGCGACGCCCCCGGCTGCTGGTGGCGTTGGGCGGGCTGGCCTTGCCCATCGTCACCCTGGTGGCCCTGCTGGTGTATGGCACCCTGGCCGGCAGGCAAGTGATCGCGCTGGGGCAGGACAGTGATCTGGTGGTGGAGGTCAGCGCCCGCCAGTGGGAGTGGCAGTTCACTTACCTGGACCAGGATGGCGTGCCGGTCGCCACGACCCTTGACCGACTGACCTTGCCGCAGGACGCGCTGGTCGAATTCCGCATCGGCAGCGAGGATGTGATCCACAGCTTCTGGATACCGCGGCTGGGCGGCAAGATGGACGCGGTCCCGGGCCGGGTCAACACGCTGCGCCTGCGGGCCAGCGAACCGGGTGCCTTTCGCGGCCAGTGCGCGGAGTTCTGCGGACTGTCACATGCGCAAATGGGTTTTGACGTCGACGTGCGGCCGGAGCCCGGGTTCAACGCCTGGTTGCAGCGCCAGCCGCGGCAGCAAGGTGCCGCGGCGACCCCGGGAGGAGCCACGCCATGAGCGCTGCCGGCCAAGACGCGCAGCTGGCCGCGCTGGATCGGATATGGCGCAACTCGCCCGGCCTGGTCGGCCAGCTGACCGCAGTCAACCACGGCACCATCGCCTACCGTTTCATCGTCACCGGGCTGGTGTTCATGCTGATCGGCGGCATGCTGGCGATGTTCATACGCCTGCAGCTGGCCTGGCCCGGCAACGAGGTGCTTTCGCCCGAGCGCTACAACCAGTTCGTGACCATGCACGGCACCACGATGATGTTCCTGTTCGCGGTGCCGGTCATGGAAGGCTTCGCGATGTACCTGATCCCGAAGATGCTGGGTTCGCGCGACCTGCCGTTCCCGCGGCTGAGCGCGTTCGGCTACTGGTGTTACCTGTTCGGCGGAATCTTCCTGTATTCGAGCTTCCTGTTCGATGCCGCGCCGGACGGCGGCTGGTTCATGTACGTGCCGCTGACCAGCAAGGTGTTCAGCCCGGGGATGAGCGTGGACTTCTGGTTGATCGGGGTGACCTTCGCCGAGATCGCGGCGGTCACCGCGGCAGTCGAGCTGATCGTGGCCATCCTGTTGACCCGCGCGCCAGGCATGAGCATCCAGCGCATGCCGCTGTTTGCCTGGTACATCCTGGTCACCGCCTTCATGATCGCGCTGGGCTTCCCGCCGCTGATCCTGGCCAGCATCCTGCTGGAGATCGAGCGCGCGTTCGGATTCGTGTTCTTCGACGCAGCCCGAGGCGGGGATCCGTTGCTGTGGCAGCACCTGTTCTGGCTGTTCGGCCACCCCGAGGTCTACATCATCTTCCTGCCGGCGGTCGGCGTGGTGGCGATGGTGGTGCAGACCTTCGCACGCATCCCGGCCATCGGCTACACCTGGATCGTGCTGGCGGTGCTGTCGGTCGGGTTCCTCAGCTTCGGGCTGTGGGTGCACCACATGTTCGCGGTGGGCATACCACTGCTGGCGTTGAGTTTCTTCAGTGCGGCCAGCATGGCCGTGGCCATACCCACCGGTGTGCAGATATTCGCCTTCATCGCCACACTGTGGTCGGGCAAGCCGTGGATGCGGGTGCCGCTGCTGTACGTGATGGGGTTCTTCGTGGTGTTCATACTGGGTGGGCTCACCGGGGTGATGCTGGCGCTGGTGCCGTTCAACTGGCAGGTCCACGACACCCATTTCGTGGTGGCGCACATGCACTACGTGCTGATCGGCGGAATGATGTTCCCGATGTTCGCCGGGCTGTACTACTGGCTGCCGCTGGCCAGCGGGCGCTTGCCCTCCGAGGCCTTGAGCCGCACCGGCTTCTGGATGGTGATGATCGGGTTCAACCTCACCTTCCTGCCGATGCACCTGACCGGGTTGATGGGCCTGCCGCGACGGGTCTATACCTACAACCCGCAGATGGGCGTGGAATGGCTCAACCTGCTGTCGACCGCGGCCGGGTTCGTGCTTGCCTTCGGCATCCTGGCCATCCTGGTGGACGCGGGACTGTGCTTCCGCCATGGAAGGAAGGCCGCGCGTAACCCATGGCATGCCGGCAGCCTGGAGTGGGCGCTGCAGTCGCCGGTCCCCATGTACAACTTCGCCTCGATCCCGTTGGTGGCCTCGCGCAATCCGCTTTGGGACCAGCCAGGCATCGCCGAGCGCGCCGCTCAACCCGGCGGGCTGCTGGGCACCGCCCGCCACGGGCATCGCGAGTTGCTAGGCACCGGCATCGTGTCGGCGCAGCCCGAGCAGGTGATCCGCATTTCCAGTTCCAGCTGGCTGCCGCTGCTGGGCGGGCTGTCGATCGCGCTGTTGCTGGCCTGCTTCATCATCGGCCAGTACCTGCTGGCGGCGATGTTCCTGGTAGCCCTGGTGGCAGTGTTCGGACGCTGGCTGTGGACCACCGGTGACCCGACCGCAGCGCCGATGCTCGAGGCCGGGCCGGACCTGCAGCTGCCCAGCCAGTACGCCGCGCGCAATGCGCCGGGATGGTGGGCGCTGGTGATCACACTGCTGATCGACGGCTCGTTGTTCGCCTCGCTGGTGTTTGCCTACTTCTACCTGTGGCTGGGCGCGCCGGTGTGGCCACCGACCGGGCTTGCCGGGGACCTGCTGGTACCCGGGGTGGCCCTGCTGTTGCTGTTGGGCAGCGAAGCCGCCATGCGCTGGGGCTTGGCCGGCAACCGCGCCGATGTCGCTGCGCGCCTGCGCCTCGGGGTGCTGCTGGCAGCGCTGCTGGGCAGCATGTTCCTGGGGCTGCACGCCTGGGCGCTGGCGGGCAGCGTGGCCGCGCCACAGACCCATGCGTACGCGTCGTTGGTATGGACCCTGGCCGGTTTCCACGCGGTCCACGCCGTGGTCGGCATCCTGATTGCGGCCTTCGTGTGGCTGCGCAGCGCGCGCGGGTACGTGGATGCGGTACGCAACCTGGAGCCGCGGATCCTGGCCGGGTTCTGGCGCTACATGGTGGGGCAGGGCGTGATCGCCTGGCTGGTCATCCACGTGTTCCCCAGGACCCTGGGATGACCCGCTTGAACGCCTATCGGCTGACCGAGATGGCCATGCCAGCGGTGGTCTGGGCGGCGCACTTCGTGGTGGTGTATTCGATGGCCGGGCTGGCCTGCGGCCAGGGCTGGCAACGCGAGCGTATTGCCGGACTGGAAGCGGTGACCTGGCTGATGGTGGTCGCCACGATCGCCGCATGGCTGGTGCTTGCCTTCATTGCCTGGACCGGTTGGCGGGGGCGTCAGGCCACGCGGTCCGCCGGCCAGCCCCTCGACAACATCCAGGTGCGCAAGCGATTCCTTTCCACGGTGACCCTGGCCATGGCAGCGATTGCTGCCATGGCCGTGCTGTTCACCGTGATCCCGGTCTTCCTTTTGCCGACCTGCGCAGGCTGAGTCCAGAACCCATGAGAGAAACCCTCAAGCAGCCCCAGGGCAAGGAACAGAGCCACACCGTGCCCAGCCGCATGGCCCTGTTCAAGCACCCGATCCATCCGATGCTGGTGGTCTATCCGATCGCGCTTTTGAGCCTGGTGGTGGTGACCGACGTGCTGCACCTGTGGCATGGCCCGGACTTCTGGGCGCTGGCTTCCTTCTGGCTGAGTGCGGTGGGGCTGGCGATGGGACTGGTGGCGGCCTTCTTTGGCACCTTCGACCTGTTCCTGATCCGCGAGGTGCGCCTGCACGTGTCCGCATGGACCCACATGATCGCCGCGATGATGGTGCTGGCGCTGGCCGCCGCGGGCGTGTGGGTGCGCTGGCCCGATCCGGTGGCGGCGGTGTGGCCGTGGGGACTGCTGGTGTCCAGCGTGATGCTGCTGCTGGTGATGGTGGCCGGCTGGCTGGGCGGCACCCTGAGCTTCCGCCACGGGATCGGCGTCTATGGCGAAAAGGATACCGATGCGGACGAGGATGTCGGTTCGCCACCGGCCGAATAGTTGTGCTTCAGTCCACCGCGTCAGGCGGTGGGATCGGCCCCGGCCCCTGCTGCGCCGGCGCCGGCAGCAAGGGCAGGCCGGCGGGCTTGGCCGCGGTCAGCCCGGCGATGGCCAGCAGCAGGACCAGCGGTACCCAGCCGATGATCCCGAAAAACACCGGTCCATGACTCCTGCCTCCCTTGCTCATCTCGTACAGCAACAGGCCAAAGTACACATGCAACAGCACCGCGATCGACACCACGGCCAGCTTCAGCACCAACCAGCCGGCGGGGGCGATGAACAGCATCAGCGCCATGCCCAGCAGGATCGCCAACACTGCCGCGGGCGTGGAGATGTAGAAGAAGATCACGTTGGTGAGACGGTTGTAATAGGCGCGGTCCCCATCGGCCACGCCGCGCCGGTAGGCCATGAACAGCCGTGGCAGGAAAAACAGCCCCAGGAACCAGGTGCCGACCATGGCGATATGCAGGAATTTGAGCCAGAAGTACACGAACGGTCCGCAGGCGGCTACGCACTGCAGGTTAGCAAAGGCAACGTGAAACCGGCGGCAGCTGGCGGCGGCGGCCACCCGCGCCACGACCCGTGCATGGGGCACCTGCTAGCGTAGCCCCATGTCCTGGCTTGAAACCCTCCCCGCTCCGGCGGCCACAGTAGCTCTTGGCGCGGTACTGCAGGGTCAGACCCTGGCCGATGCCCTGGGTGACGCCGGCTGGACCTGGTCCTCGCTGGTGGCCGTGGTGGTGTCGACTGCCGGCCTGTTCGCTTACGCCGGCGGCTTGCTCGTGGCACGCCAGCGCGGAGGACTGGATCGATGGCAGTGGGCGCGGGCGCTGGCGTTCGTGTCAGGCTTGGCCGCCTTGTGCATCGCTGTGGTTGGTCCGCTGCATGCACTGGGACGCTTCTCCCTGGGCGCGCACATGGGCCAGCACATGCTGCTGTTCGCCTACGCACCCCTGCTGCTGGTGCTGGGCCGCCCGGGGGAGTTGTGGCTGCAGGCCAGGGCTGGCGCCAGCCCAGGCCAATGGCCGCATCCTGCGCAGGGCCTGCTGGCCAGCGCTGCGTCCGCGCTGGTAGCGGCCACCGCGGTGCATTCGGCGCTGATGTGGTTCTGGCATCACCCGGCCGCGATCACCACCACCCTGTTCGACGACCGCCTGCAGCTGCTCATGCAGGCCAGTTTCGTGCTGTCCGGACTGTGGTTCTGGAGCGCCCTGGCCCGACGTCTGCGCAGTGGCCGGGAAGGGCTGGGAGTCGCCATGGTGGCGCTGGTGGCGATGATGATGCAGATGGGGCTGCTGGGCGCACTGCTGACCTTTTCCGCGCGCGTGCTGTATCCGGTGTGCAGTGAGCGCGCGCCGCTGTTGGGCTTGGAGCCGCTGGCCGACCAGCAGCTCGCCGGCCTGATCATGTGGGTGCCGGCGGGCCTGCCCTACCTGCTGGGCGGCCTGTGGCTGATGCAACGCTGGCTGGCCCTGCCGGACCACGACCGCGCCGCGGCTTGAGATCAGTGCGTGCGCTGCACCGCGTAGCGGGCCAGCCCGCGCAGGGCCGCCACCGCTTCGGTCTCCGCCATGCCCGCCAGCGATTCCTCGGCCGCGCGCGCATGGCGCTCGGCAATCGCCCGGCTGTAGTCCAGGCCGCCGGTGGCCTGGATGGCGGCCAGCACCTCGGGCATGGCCTGGCCGTCGCCCTGTTCGACGATGGCACGCAGGCGTGCGGCAGTGTCCGGGTCGGCGTGGGCGATGGCATGGATCAGCGGCAGGGTGGCCTTGCCCTCGGCCAGGTCGTCACCCAGGTTCTTGCCCAGCTCGGCCGAATCGGCGGTGTAGTCCAGCACGTCGTCGGCGATCTGGAATGCGAAGCCCAGGTTCATGCCGTACTCGAACAGCTGGCGCTGCAGCACCGCGTTCGCACCGGCGGCCAACGCGCCCAGCTGGGTTCCGGCAGCGAACAGCACCGCGGTCTTTCGTTCGATCACATCGAGGTAAGCGGCCTCTTCAGTGTCGGGGTTGTGCACGTGCAACAGCTGCAGCACCTCGCCCTCGGCGATGCGGTTGGTGGTGTCGGCGAGGATGCGCATGACCTCCATGCGGTCCAGTTCCACCATCAGCTGGAAGCTGCGCGAATACAGGAAGTCCCCCACCAGCACGCTCGGCGCATTGCCCCACAGCGCATTGGCGGTGCTGCGGCCGCGGCGCTGGTCGGACTGGTCGACCACGTCGTCGTGCAACAGGGTGGAGGTGTGGATGAATTCGACGATCGCGGCCAACTGGTGGTGTTCGGCGGTGACGCCGCCGCAGGCGCGGCCGGCAAGGCACACCAGCATGGGCCGCAGACGCTTGCCACCGGCCGAGACGATGTGGTCGGCGATCTGGTTGATCAGGACCACGTCCGAGGCCAGGCGCGCGCGGATCAGCGCGTCGATGGCGGCCATGTCGGGCCGGGAGAGGGACTGGATCTGGCTCAGGGCCAGGGCGGGCCGGGCGGCATCGACGGTGGACATTGGACGAACCGGATGGAAGTGGCTGAATTATAAGGGATAGGGCAGCGGAGTTACCTGACGCACTGGTGCGGGGCTTACCGAACGACAAGGGGGCCACGGTTATACTCCACTGGCTGTGCCCGCAACCGGCGGGCATCACCGGACGGAAGACGATATGGCACGCGGCATCAACAAAGTGATCCTGGTCGGCAACCTGGGCAACGACCCGGATACCAAGTACACGCAGGGTGGCATGGCGATCACCCGCATCAGCCTGGCCACCACCAGCGTGCGCAAGGGCAAGGACGGCGCAGAGCCGGTCGAGCGCACCGAATGGCACCGGGTGGTGTTTTTCGGCAAGCTCGGTGAAATCGCCGGCGAGTACCTGAAGAAGGGCTCCTCGGTGTACGTGGAAGGGTCGATCCGCTACGACAAGTACACCGGCCAGGATGGCGTGGAGAAGTATTCGACCGACATCGTCGCCGATGAGATGCAGATGCTTGGCGGCCGTGGTGAAGGCGGGGGCGGCGGCGATCGTCCGCAACGCAGCGCCCCGGCTTCGCGCCAGGAGCCGGCCCAGGGTCGCCAGCAACCTGCCGCGCAGCAGGGCCCGGATACGGATTTCGCCGACGACGACATCCCGTTCTGAAGTCGCTTCTTCGGGAGCAAGCCGCCCTGGAATTCATTCGTACTCATCGCGGCGCCCACGTGGCGCCGCCCCAGTTCCCCAGATGGAGATCCATGTGCCGACTTGGCTGGTAACCGGCGGTGCCGGGTTCATTGGCGGCAACTTCGTGCTCGAGGCAGTGGCCAGGGGCATCCGCATCGTCAACCTGGATGCGCTGACCTACGCGGGCAACCTCAACACCCTCGCCCCGCTGGAGGGCAACCCGGACCACGCGTTCGTGCACGGCAACATTGGTGACCAGGCCCTGGTGGCCGGGTTGCTGCGTGAGCACCGGCCCGATGCGGTGGTGAACTTCGCCGCCGAAAGCCATGTGGACCGGTCCATCGATGGCCCTGGCGCTTTCATCCAGACCAACGTGGTGGGCACCCTGGCGCTGCTCGAAGCGATACGCGACCACTGTAAACAGCTGGACGGCGATGGGCGCGAAAACTTTCGTTTCCTGCATGTGTCCACCGACGAGGTCTACGGTTCGCTGGGCGACACCGGCAAGTTCACCGAGACCACCCCCTATGCACCCAACTCACCCTATTCGGCTTCCAAGGCGGCTTCGGACCACCTGGTGCGGGCCTTCCACCACACCTATGGCCTGCCGGTACTGACCACCAACTGCTCCAACAATTACGGCCCCTATCATTTCCCTGAAAAGCTCATCCCCCTTGTAATCGCCAAGGCCCTGGCCGGCGAACCGCTGCCGGTCTACGGCGACGGCCTTAACGTGCGCGACTGGCTGTACGTGGGCGACCACTGCGCCGCCATCCGCACCGTGCTCGAGAGGGGCAGGGTGGGTGAAACCTACAACGTGGGCGGCGATGCCGAGATGACCAACATCGCCGTTGTCGAGGCCATCTGCGCGCTGCTGGACCAGCGTCGCCCGCGCCAGGACGGCCAGCCGCGCAGCAACCAGGTCACCTATGTCCGCGACCGCCCAGGCCATGATCGCCGCTACGCCATCGATGCGTCCAAGCTGCAGGACCAGCTCGGCTGGAAGCCCCTGCATACCTTCGAGCAGGGCATCTCCGCCACCGTGGACTGGTACCTGGACAACCAGGAGTGGGTCGCCCAGGTGCTGGATGGCAGCTACCGCCTCGAGCGCATCGGCAGCGCCGACTGAACACCAAGGAGCAACAGATGCAACGCAAGGGAATCATCCTCGCCGGAGGATCGGGCACGCGCCTGTATCCGCTGACCCAGACCGTCAGCAAGCAACTGCTGCCGGTATACGACAAGCCGATGATCTACTACCCGCTCAGCGTGCTGATGCTGGCCGGCATACGCGAAGTGCTGGTAATCAATACCCCGCACGAGCAGGCCATGTTCAAGCAGCTGCTGGGCGACGGATCGCAGTGGGGCATGCGCATCGAGTACGCGACCCAACCCAGCCCGGACGGCCTCGCGCAGGCCTACCTGATCGGAAGGGAATTCGTCGCCGGCCAGCCCAGCTGCCTGGTGCTGGGCGACAACATCTTCCACGGCCATGGCCTGACCGACACGCTCAGGCGCGCTGACACGCGGGTGCATGGCGCCACCGTCTTCGGTTATTGGGTGCGTGACCCGGAACGCTATGGCGTGGCCGAGTTCGACGAGGGCGGCCGGGTGATCGGCCTGGAGGAAAAGCCGGCCAAACCGCGCTCCAACTACGCCGTGACCGGGCTCTATTTCTACGACGGTCGCGCCAGCGACTACGCGGCCTCGCTCAAGCCGTCACCGCGCGGCGAACTGGAGATCACCGACCTCAACCAGTGCTACCTGGACGATGGCACGTTGCACCTGGAGCAGCTTGGGCGTGGCTTCGCCTGGCTCGACACCGGCACCCACCAGTCGCTGCTGGAGGCTTCCAATTTTATCGAAACCATCGAAGCGCGCCAGGGCCTGCGGGTTTGTTGCCCCGAGGAGATCGCGTTCGGAAACGAGTGGATCGACGAGCAGCAGCTCGAGCGCCTGGCAGCTCCCCTGGCCAAGAACGGCTACGGGCAGTACCTGCTCAGCCTGGCTACCCGCGGGGTAGTGCGTTGAAGGTCATCGAAACCGAGCTTGCGGGTTGCCGGATCATCGAGCCGGCGGTATTCGGCGACGAGCGTGGTTTTTTCTTCGAGACCTGGAACGCGGATCGTTTCGGCGACCACGGCCTGCCTACCCGGTTCGTGCAGAGCAACATCTCGGCTTCTGCGCGCGGGGTGCTGCGCGGCCTGCATTACCAGTGGCCCCATCCGCAGGGCAAGCTGGTCAGCGTGCTGGAAGGCGAGGTGTATGACGTCGCAGTGGACATCCGCCGTGGTTCGCCGCAGTTCGGCCGCTGGGCCGCGGTGCTGTTGAGCGCGGAGAACAAGCGCCAGCTCTGGATCCCCGAGGGCTTCGCGCATGGTTTCGCGGTGTTGTCCGAACGCGCCATCTTCAGTTACCTGTGCACGGCCCAGTACGACCGCGCCGCGGATGCCGGGGTGCGCTGGAACGATGCGGCCATCGGCATCGACTGGCCGGTAAGCGATCCGACCCTGTCGGACAAGGACGCTCGCGCGCCCTTGCTGGAAAACGTGGCCCCGGACCGGCTTCCCGACTACGTGGCATGAAGATCCTGCTGCTGGGCGCGAACGGCCAGGTCGGGCATGCGCTGAGATCCAGCCTTGCCCCTTTGGGCGAGGTGGTTGCTGCCACGCGTAGTGGCGAGCTGGAAAAGGGCGTCGCCTGCGAACGGGCCGACCTCGCTGATGCCGATGCACTCACTGCGCTGGTCCTCCGCGTCGCGCCAGACTTGGTGGTCAATGCAGCGGCCCACACGGCCGTCGATCGTGCAGAAGACGAGCCGGAGCCAGCTTTCGAAATCAACGCACATGCGCCTGCGGTACTGGCGCAGGCCTGCGCCAACCGCGATGCCCTGCTGGTGCATTACTCCACCGACTACGTGTTCGACGGCCAGGGCACTCGACCCTATCGCGAGGACGACCCGACCGCACCGCTGGGCGTGTACGGTTCCAGCAAGCTTGCAGGCGAGCAGGCCATCGTCGCCAGTGGCTGCCGCCATTTCATCTTCCGCACGGCCTGGGTGTACGGCAACCATGGCGCCAACTTCATGCGCACGATGCTGCGGGTGGGGGCCACTCGCGATGAGCTCGACGTGGTTGCCGACCAGGTCGGCACCCCCACGCCGGCCACGCTGATCGCCGAGGTCACCGCACATGCGCTGGGCAGCGGTCGGGCGACATCGGGTACCTGGCACCTCACCGCAACCGGGCAGACCAGTTGGCACGGGTTCGCAGAAGCGATCTTCGAGGTGGCCCATGCGTGCGGATCAATCGATCGCATTCCCCTGGTGCGGCCAATCACCACCGGGCAATATCCCACCCGCGCACGCAGGCCTGCCTATTCATGCCTGGATACCGGCGCCCTGCGGTCCGACTTCGGCGTCGCCCTGCCGGACTGGCGAACTGCCCTTAAGAGCGTGCTGGCGGGTCGCACCGCCTGACCCATGGCAGGCCGCCGGCGGCGCCCCGGCAAGACGACGTGCCTGGCGTTGCGACCGCGGCTATCGCTGTGCGCCACATCGGCTAACATCGCAGGCTGTCCCGGTGAGGAGCGAATGATGTTGCGACTGGTCCTGGTTCCGATGTGCCTGCTGGCGAGCCTGCCTGCACTGGCCGCCCCGCGGGGTTTCGAGGTGCGCGACCTGGTCGCGCTGGAGCGCGTCAGTTCGCCGGTGCTCTCGCCGGATGGGCGCGTGGTGGTGTTCGCCCAGCGAGAAGTCGACCAGGCGGTTACCAAAGCCAGCACCAGCCTGTGGCAGCGGAACCTGCTCACGCGTGACATGGGCACACCGACCCGCCTGACCCCGGAGGGTTGGAACGTCAACTCGCCCTCGTTCTCGCCTGATGGCACGACGGTGTACTTCCTCAGTGGCCAGTCCGGCTCGCAGCAGTTGCATGCAATGCCGCTGGGCGGCGGCGCGCCGGTGCAGCTCACCGAATTTCCGCTGGACGTCGGCAGCTACCGGCTGTCGCCGGACGGAACCCGCGTGGCGTTCAGCGCCGATGCCTTCATCGACTGCGGTTCGGACCTGGCGTGCACCCGCACTCGCCTGGACCAGACCGCAGCCAGCGCCGCCACCGGCGTGGTCTACGACCGGCTGTTCGTGCGCCACTGGGACACCTGGGCAGATGGTCGCCGCAGCGTGCTGTTCGTGGCCACGTTGCCCGCAACCGACCGGGCGGTCGGCGAAGCCGTGGCGGTCAGCGCGGCGCTCGACGGCAACGTGCCTTCGAAGCCGTTTGGAGGCTCGGACTACTACGCCTGGGCGCCGGACGGCCTCTCGCTGGTGGCCAGCATCCGCGTGGCAGGCAGCGGCGAAGCCTGGTCTACCAACTTCGACCTGTACCGCCTCGCCAGCGACGGCAGCGGACAGCCGCTCAACCTGACCGAATCCAGCCCTGGCTCGGATACCGGACCGGTCTTCTCGGCCGATGGCAACACGCTGTACTACCGGGCGATGCGCCGTGCCGGCTTCGAGGCCGACCGGCTGGCGTTGATGCGCATGGACCTGGCCAGCGGCCAGGTGGAAGAGATCGCCCCGGACTGGGATCGTTCGGCCGACGGGATCAAGCTGGCGGCGGACGGGCGCAGCCTGTACACCACCGCGCAGGATGTCGGCCAACGGCCGCTGTTCCGGGTCGAGATCGGCAATGGCGAGGTCGAGCAGGTGGTTGGCGAGGGCACGGTCACTGCCTTCGAGCTGGCCGGCGAAACCCTTGTCTTCACCCGCAACTCGCTGCGCAGCAACGATCAGCTGTTCACCATGCCCGCCACGCCCGGCGCGCCGCTGCGCGCGATCACGCCCAGCGCAGGCGAGCGCTTGCCGGGAGTCGCGTTCGGCGAGTTCGAGCAATTCACTTTCGCCGGCGCCAACGGCACCACGGTGCACGGTTACGTTGTCAAGCCATGGAACCACGAGCGAGGTCGCAAGTATCCGGTGGCCTTCCTGATCCATGGCGGCCCGCAGAGCAGTTTCGGCAACGGCTGGAGCTACCGCTGGAATCCGCAGACCTACGCCGGCCAGGGCTATGCGGTGGTCATGATCGACTTCCACGGCTCAACCGGCTACGGCCAGGCCTTCACCGATTCGATCAGCCAGGACTGGGGCGGCAAGCCGCTGGAGGACCTGCAGAAGGGCTGGCAGGCCGCGCAGGATCAGTTCGACTTCCTGGACGGCGATCGCGCCTGCGCGCT